>Ga0190343_1000136_pt1 | contig 22976 bp, 15 predicted proteins | sample 48721312_MG_FD_161664 | JGI IMG/M metagenome (GOLD analysis project Ga0190343, IMG submission 161664) | Hydrothermal vent microbial mat bacterial communities from Southern Trench, Guaymas Basin, Mexico - 4872-13-1-2_MG | ecosystem: Environmental > Aquatic > Marine > Hydrothermal vents >... | reverse complement strand
CGGGCAAAGGCAATGGTTGAGGAATGTGCGTGATAGATGCTCGGAGGTTTATTGTCTTAAACGAGTCTACCGAGAGCGGATTGCTGAAATGGGTGGCAGTGATCAGTTATCAGTTATCAGTTATCAGGAGTCCAAACTTTAGTTTTGCTGGAGTCCAAACTTTAGTTTGGCAGAGAGTACAAACTTTAGTATTCGTCCAAGATAAGTATTGGAGTCCTTGAGACGTCCAAGATAAATCTTGGACTCCCCCTGAGACGCGGGCCGGTTATTAACCTATATTTTTGAGGGTTTTTGGACTCATTTGAGGGCCATAAAATGATTTGGATGCTTTCAAATTAAGTCAAGTTTGTAGTAGGCGATTTATCGCCTTAAGCTACAACGCAAAGCTTTAGCTTTGGCAGAGACGCGGGCCGGTTATTAACCTATATTTTTGAGGGTTTTTGGACTCATTTGAGGGCCATAAAATGATTTGGATGCTTTCATTTTAAGTTATGGCCCTCTATCGCGCTTCATTGTTATACATTTTGTAGGTGTTTTTTTGCTTAGCAAACTTATGGATTAAGTGGCTAAAGCGACTACTTTAGTTTGGAAAAGGCCCGTTTGTAGTAGGCGATTTATCGCCTCACGCGCAGTGCAAGAAAGCGGAAGTCCCGGTGCCACTTAGCCAACGGCTAAAGCCGTTGTCTAAAAGCTTAAGTGCCCTAAAGGGCACTATAAGAGAGTTAGTAGGCTTTAGCCTACTTTACTTGTTTGGGGGCCATAAAATGATTTTGAGGTTTTCAAATTAAGTTATGGCCCTCTGTGGTGCTTCATTAGTTATACTTTTTGTAGGTGTTTTGTTGCTTAACTTAATGGTAGTGAGTTGCAAATAAGCAAGATTCAGTCGCTAAAGCGACTACTACAAACTCTACTACAAACTTTAGTTTGGCAGGACTCAGGAGTCCAAACTTTAGTTTGGCCGAGTAGTGATACGCGGGCCGGTTATTTACCTATTTTTTTGAGGGTTATTTGGACTCGTTTGAGGGCCATAAAATGATTTGGAGGTTTTCATTTTAAGTTATGGCCCTCTGTCGCGCTTCATTGTTATACATTTTGTAGGTGTTTTGTTGCTTAGCAAACTTATAGATTCAGTCGCTAAAGCGACTACTACAAACTCTACTACTACAAACTCTACTACTAAGTACCGAATCATGAATTTTCTTGTATAACATCTAAATCAGAATTTTATTCAATTTTAGAATGAACAGAATAAACATAAGAGATAAAAAGGTTTTATTCTAAAAATTCTAAGTTTTATTCTGAAAATTCTAAAATTCTGAAAATTATGATTAAATTTGGGGTATTCTTGTGCTTATCTGTTTAACGTGACTTCAATTGTTACGTCTGAGTCGGTGATTTCTATCCACATTGTTTTGGATTGGTAGCCTGAGCGGGTAACGTTAACTTCATAACGGCCGGGTTTGAGGGCTATGCCGGGTTGGTAGGTTGGGCTGATATTCATTATCCGTATTCTGCTGTCAGACGGGGTTGCGTTTATTGTGAGAGCGTACTTAGCTTTGTTTTTGGCTTCGGTATGGCCTTGTGCCGCTGCTTTGCGATACCAAAGGTTCGCTTGTAGTTCATCTGGTGAAACGCCCAAGCCTTTTTCGTACATGATTCCCAGTAGGTATTGTGCTGCTGCTACTTGTTGGTTAGCGGCTTTGCGACACCACTTCAGGGCTTCTTGGTAGTCCTTTGGTACGCCTTGGGCTGCCGCGTAGATGGCCGCTAAAGTATATTGTGCTTGAGCCAGTCCTTGTTCAGCAGCTTTGCGGTACCAGAAGATGGCTCTGCCATGGTTTTGTTCGACGCCTTTGCCGTCTGAGTACATATCTCCTAAGTTATTTTGCCCTACTGCATATCCTTGCTTGGCGGCTTTGCGATACCAGTAGATGGCTTGGCTATCATCTTGCCGGACGCCTTTGCCATTTTCGTACATAAACCCTAAGTTGGTTTGTCCATCAGTATGTCCTTGTTCGGCGGCTTTGCGATACCAGTAGACGGCTTGGCTATCATTTTGCGCGACGCCTCTGCCTTTTCGGTACATCCAGCCTAAGTTGTATTGCCCGTTGGCATGTCCTTGTTCGGCGGCTTTGCGATACCAGTAGACGGCTTGGTTATCATTTTGCGCGATGCCGTAGCCGTAGTAGTACATTTCTCCTAAGTAGACTTGGGCTTCAGCATTTCCGAGTTGTGCCAATGGCTTCAATTGTTCCAGAGCCGTGGCGTAATCGCCTCTTTTATAGGCCGCTATTCCAGTCGCTGCTAATGCGGCTAGTGCGCTACCTTGTTGTGTTTCGGCTTGTCGCCGGGCTTCTTCAGTGAGAGGAGCTTGAGGTGCCGCTTGTTGTTGGGCTGCAAGAAGCGCTTCTTCGGCGATACGTGCAGTTTCTTGGGCTTTTTCCGATTTTTCCGATTTTTCGGCTTTAAAGTTTTGGTAAAGTGTGAATGCACCGACTATAATTGCTAACAGAACAGAGGCCAAAATCAGTTTTTTTACAATGAGGGCCATTAGCGAAACGAATCCATGAGCCAGTTTGCTAATGGGCCGGCCAATTTGTGCTAACCACGTTGGGTTATCGCTAGATTGTAGTAGTTTTGTTGACCATTGCGCTACCGTTTGAGGCCTGTCCTTATTTTTCGGTTTTAAGGCCCAGTCAATCGCTTCCAATAACGATTGAGAATAGCGCCCACGGCCTACTTTAACGGCCGGTTTTAACGGATCGGGTTTGTTATCAACCAAGGCATTAATGCGTTCAGTCGCGTCAACCAGCATTGTGCCACCGATGATCCGATAGAGTACCGCCCCTAAAGCATAAATATCAGTCCAAGCGCCTTGATGGCTGCCTTTACCTTGATATTGTTCAAAGGGCGAATAGCCGGGTGTCACAATGGTAGTGACGTTGCGACTCCGACTGCCCACGTCATAACGCGCCGCGCCAAAGTCTATTAGTACCGGACTTTGGTCCTTGTCTCGTAGGTAGATATTGCCCGGCTTAATATCTCGGTGCAAATACCCGGCTTTATGTACGGTTTCTAAACCGTCTAATAGCGGCGGTAACAGGGCCATTAGTTCGGCTTCTGTTGCAATTTTACCCTCTCTAAGCACTTTGACAAAACTGTGCCCTTGTTCATATTCCATGACAATATAGGCGGTATTATGGGCCTCGAAGAAACGCCAGACACGCACAATATTGGGGTGTTTAAATTGGGCCAGGGTGCGGGCTTCTAGGAGAAATCGATCTAAGCCCCAGGCAAAATCGTTGGCATCTTGTGAGGATTTGGGCTGTACCGTGTGATCATTGTCGCGCACGGCGATTTCATTGGGCAAATATTCTTTGATCGCAACCGGCGCATCAAGTTTGGTGTCGTGGGCAAGATAGGTTATGCCAAAGCCGCCATGCCCAAGGATGGATTGGATTTGGTATTCTTGTAATTGATAGCCCGTTGGGAGGGCGTTGCGGTGATTTGTTGGTGTAGACATATTTTAATTAAGAATGAAAAATTAAGAATGAAAAATGAAAAATGTACCTCGTTTTAATCCAAATTCAATTTCTCTCTCTTGAGTTGAGTACAACGAATTACGGGCCGATAAACGAATAAGGCGAATAAGGCTTTATCTTTTAGTCTACGGCACGCTGCTTAGATTTGGACTTTTTTTAATGAAAAATGAAAAATGTACAACGTTTTAACCGGGCAAGCCTCGGAAATTAAGAATGAAAAATTAAAAATTAAAAATGGGTGCTTTTCAATAACGACAAGGATTGTATTTTAGAAAGGATTTGCTTATGAAGGATTATAATGCCACCAAAGATTTGTTAAATTTGTCTTTGTGGTTATAGTCGCACTTCAAAACGTTCTCATCAACAATCCTTTTTTATAAATGCGAATTAAGGGTTGAATTGAATAATCAATGACTTATAAAAACGTATATAAGGTTTCTCAAGGTTTATCAAGATTTATCAAGCTTTATCAAGCTTTCTCCTCTCGTCGAAACCGTTCATTTTTCATTTGATCGCGAGATATTCGCGTTATAAATCCCTTATAAAATACAATCCTTGTAGTTATTGTATTGGCTTTTAAAAATGACGTTACCCGAAAAATACCGAATACGCCCTTGACTGGGCAAACCTGCGAGGTTTTTATTGTAGAATAATAGTTGCTGTAATCCTGTGACAGCCCAACATACCCCTAAATCCCTCTCCAGAGGGACTTGTAAATAACTGCGAAGGCTAAAATCACTATGGAGACTTTTTCGATAATTTTGTTGAAAATCATCACGTTATGGTTAGTCACTCTCAGTCTTGCATCAGCCACCAATTATTATAGCACCAATGCGTTACAGTTAACGGCACGGCAACCCCAACCTAATCAACTTGAATGCGATTATCGCCTGATTCGAGCCATGCCTGTCAATCGCGTTGAGGCGAAGTTAGGCAACCTCGTTTTGCCGGTATTAAATAATACGCCTTATCCTTTTGCGGAGGCGCAAAGCGCGATATTGTTTTTAATCGATATCAGTAATCCACAAAGAGAGCGGGTTATTACCAAAAACATTCAACAAATCAAACAATTACTTGATAAGGGCCGAGATCATCATCAATTGGGTTTAGCCCGTTTTGCGACGGAATTTAAAGTGCTTGCGCCTTTGGGCAGTGCCTTGGCTGAGGTGGTGGCGGCGGCCGAAAGTCTACGTGCAACAGGACAAGCAACTGAATTGTATCGGCATAGTTTAGCGGCAATCCGTTTGTTGGCTGAGTCGCCTGCGCAACGTAAGGCCTTGTTTTTATTATCAGATGGAGAGGCCGAAGATCGGGCTTATTATCATGCCGACGTTGTGCAAGCGGCTAATGAGGCTAAGGTGGTGATTTATGGTTTAGGTTATGCGATGTCAGTGTCGCAAAGTATCCATTTACAAACTTTGCGCCGTTTGAGTGAGGAAACGGGGGGGTTATTTATTCCGGCAGGACAAGATTTTGCGTTGCCAGAGGATTTTTTACAGTCGCCCTTTAGTGCTTTTGATAGCGGTGGGCGTGTCATGTTTGATTTGGCAGCGGCGGTTGGTGCCGGCTTGAGTGGTCATCAACAAGTACAATTAACTTGGCAAACGGAAACGGAACCGCTTAGTTTAGAAGTTGCAGTGACACTTACCGCTGCGACGCAGAGAGGTGATTCAGTTGTGCCGGTGATATCGAATTCACCAGAAACCTCGCCGAGTAAACGCTGGTGGTGGCTTTCTCTTATTCCGGTAGCATTGTTGTTATTGTTGGTGGTTATGTTAAAGGGTAGCAAAAAAGCCTATTTGGAATTTGTAGACGATAAAAAGAGTCGCTATGTTCTTATCATGTCAACCGTACGAATTGGGCGGCATAGTGATAATGACTTATGCCTCACCAATAGTTCGGTCTCTCGTTATCATGCCGTCATTCGTCGGCAGAGCGATGATAGTTTTGTTTTGATGGATTTGGATGCTAGAAATGGTGTTTATGTCAATGCTAACAAAGAGGAAACGGTGACATTGGCAAACGAAGATTTGATAGAGCTGGGAGAGGTGCAGTTGAGGTTTATTAGTCGCTAATATCGTGTAGGGCTTTGCACGTGGGATTGCCCCTACAAACCGTCATGTAATGTAGGGGCAATCCTTTATGGTTACACTCACCCAAAAGCGGTAATTAATGATTAATGATTAATGATTAATGATTAATCATTAATGATTAATTAGCACAAAACCCACATTCAATCCTGTCATTCAGCCGATAAAAAATCCGTTTCGGAACGCGTATCCGTTGTACTATCATTATATTCACTGGAAACCCCTTTGGGGTTGGGGCTGATCACTTAAACTTCTCACTGATAACTGTCAAGGCGGTTTTGCCAGCCTCGTAGCCAACGGGCTTCGTTGCGTTCTGGTGGGGCGTTTTGTATGCGACGCTTGAGGATATATTCGGCCGCATCGACAAATTCTGTTGTCGCATAGTCTACCGATTCGCCTGACATCTGTTCTAGTACTTGTAATAAGCCCCAGCCTTGTCCGTTATAGCGTTCTGTTGGTTTTATTCCTTCGCCTTTGAAGTGAACGTAGTCTATCAGTGCATAAATGCCTTCGGGTGTTTGGGCGAGGCGGTAAAATTGTTTGCGTACATGTGCCCGTTGTTCTGCTGTCGGCAGAGTGTCCAGAATGTGTGGTAAAGCCATTTCTAGGCGTCTGATTATAAACTGCGCTTGCAGTGGAACAGTGTTTTTCATCAGCGTGCGTAAGCTGACCATTTTGTGACTTCGTTGATTGTTAAGGAATTCTTGGCGTGTCTGCCAAGGGCAGTCGGGCGTGTTTTGTAGCCAGTCAGGGAGTATAACGCCTTGTTCTTGCATGAATTCTAGCAATTGGGGAAAGCTTTCCGTAAATCGCTTTTCTTCGCCTTGCGGATACCAGATAAAATGGCCTATGCCGAGTGAGGCAAAATTTTCTCCGTTGTTCCAAGCGGTGAGTCCTGAGATTTTGCCAGAACTTTCGTTCAGCCAAATTTTTTGGCCGATTTCCGCCGCATCTTCTTGAGCGATTTGAATGTATTGTCGCTGTTTTTCGGTGTCGCGTTGTTGTCTTAGTTGTTCCAATTCGCGTTCTAGTCGCGCTCTTTCTTGTGCGATGGCATCTAGTTCTAAAGAGTCCGAGTGTTGTCCGGCTTGTGCAGTCGTCCTTGGTGTTGTCTGTTTAGTTATCGGTGGGGGTGCCAAGCGTGGTTCTTTAAAATAATGGTGTAGTCCATATCCACCGGCCGCGATAAGCAGTAGTAATACGGCCACCGCATACTGTCTTTTCATCCAAGTTCTGTCCCGTAACGTTCCGCTATCTTCTTCTAATACTTCCCTATTCCCTTTAAAAAGGGACTGGCGAGAGAGAGTTTCGGGAGCGGGTTGGGATAAGGGTGATTCTGTTGACGGAGAGGGTTCGGCTGAGGTTGAAAGGAGCAGTTTTCGCCATGCTTGGACATTTCGCGGTCTATTTTCTTGATAAATTTCTAGCGCCCAATCAATGGCTTGTAAGAAATCCCTGGCGTATTTGCCGCGACCGATTTTAACGGCCGATTTTAACGGATCAGGTTGATCTCGCATGGTGATACGGATGCGTTTGGTGGCTTCCATGGGCGCACCCCCTTCAGTTAAGCGATAGAGTACCGCGCCTAAGGCATAAATGTCTGTCCATGCGCCTTGTTGAGTGCCGTCGCTTTCGTATTGTTCAAACGGGGCGTAGCCGGGCGTGACGATACTTGTGACACTGCGGCTACGACGGCTTACGTCGAATCGTGCGGCACCAAAGTCGAGTAAAACGGGGCTGTTATCTTTGTCGCGCAAGTAAATGTTGTCGGGTTTGATGTCTCGATGGAGGTAGCCGGCGTTATGCACTGTTTCTAAGGCATCTAGTAAGGGTGGTAAAATGACCATTAATTCTACTTCACTGACCGTTTGCCCATCTTCAAGGGCATCGGCAAAGCTTTGTCCTTGTTCATATTCCATGACAAAGTAAGCGGTTTTATTGGCTTTGAAAAAGCGCATGATACGCACAATGTTGGAGTGTTTAAATTGGGAAAGAGTGCGTGCTTCTTGGATAAAACGGTCTAATCCCCATTGAAATTCCTTGGCATCATTTTGCGATTTGGGAGAGAGTGTGTTGTCACGTTCCCTGACGGCGATATCGTTGGGGAAGTATTCTTTGATAGCGACTTTTTGGTTGAGTTGTGTATCAAGGGCAAGGTAAGTGATGCCAAAGCCGCCCACGCCTAAAACGGCTTGGAGATGGTATTCTTGTAGTTGATAGCCTTTTGGTAGGGCGTGAGGGTGTTCTCTGTTGGTAAACATGTTTTTTATCCTGGTGTGGTTTGTGCAAGGCAAGCTTGGAGCGTATATTAATGAAAAATGAAAAATGATACTGAAAGTACAACGGATTTTTGGAATATAAACTAAAATCCCTTATTATATACAATCCTTGTAGTTATGATTAAATCCCTTATTATATACAATCCTTGTAGTTATTCTAAACTAAAATCCCTTATTATATACAATCCTTGTAGTTATTCTAAACTAAAATCCCTTATTATATACAATCCTTGTAGTTATGATTAAATCCAGGGGCAACGCCCTTGGGGAGTGATATTAAAAATGACTGATATTACCGAGTATCATAACACGTTGCCCATTGGCTATCGTTTACAAGACTATGAAATCCAAGCGATTATTGGGGTGGGCGGATTTGGCATTACTTATCTTGCTAAAGATATGCAATTGAATCATAAAGTTGCCATCAAAGAGTATTTTCCTAATGACTTGGCGGTGCGTGATAATACTCATAGTGTGCAGCCTAAATCTCAGCAGGATTCGCAAAGTTTTGCTTGGGGTTTGGAGCGGTTTATCCAAGAAGCGCGTACTTTGGCCCAATTTAAACATCCTAATATTGTACGGGTATTGCGTTTTTTTCAGGGCCATAATACCGGTTACATTGTGATGGAATATGAGCGGGGGCAAAGCCTTGAAGAGGCGCTGAAAGGGGGTGAAACGGCTACCGAAGAGGAGTTGATGACGATTTTACCGCCTTTATTAGAGGCATTGGGAACGCTGCATGACGCGAATTTTCTCCATCGTGATATTAAGCCGAGTAATATCTATTTGCGTGATAAGGACAATAGTCCGGTGTTAATAGATTTTGGGGCGGCGCGTTATGATGTGAGTCGTCGTAGCCGCAGTGTGACGAGTATCGTTACGCCCGGTTATGCGCCGTTTGAGCAATATGAGAGCGATGGCAGTCGGCAAGGGGCGTGGACGGATATTTATGCGTTAGGGGCAGTGCTTTATCGCACGATTGGTGGTAATCGGCCTACTGAGGCGACAAAACGTATTGGTGATACAATGCGAGGTAAGCCTGATCCGTTAAAGCCGGCGGTTGAAGTCGGGCGTGGGCACTATTCTAAGAGATTGCTGCAAGGGATTGATTCGGCGTTGCAGGTGTTGGAAAAAGACAGGCCGCAAACTGCGGCAGCGTGGGCGGAAGTGCTGTTGGGTAAGTCTTCTAAATCATCCAAGCCAGCTAAATGGGGCGGGCAAAAGACTGGCGATAAAGCAACGGAGACAGCACCAACACAACAACAACCGGCAAGTCTAGATAAGCGGGGTGAAACAGTACCAGAGGGATTTATTGATAAGGTATTTGCCGATAAGTCCGTTATACGAGTGATCAATTGGGTATTTATAACCGTCGCCATGTCTTATGCTGGTATTTTTATAGGATTAAATCTCGTACCTGATATCCTGAGATATGATAAAGCTGAAGCTGAAGCTGTTTTAGGTTGCTTGATTGCACTCTTATGCGCTGGAATCTTAGCTTATCCGATGATATATAAATTCCTTTCTGTCCAGAAAAATTTTTCGACGGATGCTGTGTATTTATTTGGGCTGATGAATATTCCCTATCACTATACATTTTTTGCACTTTTTGTGCCTATATCTGACTATTATATTTTTAATGGATATCTGATAGGTAATTCTATGGTTAAGCTTCTGTGGTTTTTCCTTATAATTATTGTTATTACTCCTCTGATGCTACCAATAATCTCAATTTTCTTTAAGTACAAGCACGGGTATAAAAACATCGGTTTCACAAGCTTTTTCGTTTTTTTATTCAAGTTGCCATTCTTGCTACCCATTTGGGTGATTCAGGCGATTGTTGATGATATCAGGTTTGGTGTCAAGTTGGTTGGAAACAGGCAGAGTCGTTAATATCTATCTACAAGGATTGTATATAATAAGGGATTTTAGAGACGAACATAATCCTTTATTATATATAATCCTTGTAGAAGAGACGAACAGAATCCGTTATTATATATAATCCTTGTAGAAGAGACGAACAGAATCCGTTATTAGATACTACAAACCTTGTAGAAGAGACGCTCAGAATCCGTTATTATATACAATCCTTGTAGAAGAGACGAACAGAATCCGTTATTATATACAATCCTTGTAGAAGAGACGAACAGAATCCGTTATTATATACAATCCTTGTAGAATTGACTTCAAAACAACAATGAGAGACGAAAACCAATGAAAACTTACCGAGTTGGTCGTAGCCAAAAAAATGATATTATGGTACCAGAGACAGAAAAAACTGTCAGTGGTGCCCATTTAGAACTCATTCAAGATGAGGAAGGCAGATATTATGTCGTGGATCGTAAAAGCACCAATGGCACATATCGCAAACAGAAGACAGATTGGGTGCGGATTAAACAAGCTTACGTTAGCCTTGATGATCAGCTGTTATTGGGCCGCTATCAGACCACTGTACGCCAATTGTTAACCATGCGTACCGAATTGCCCACAGTTAAAAGTCAACCGGAAACTCATAACGGCCCGGTAGAGCGTAACCCCGAAACTGGCGAGATTATTTCACGGAAAGAGTAATATCATTGAGCATTTCCACCTCACAACGGCGACTTATCGTCGCCATTATTAGTAGCGTGTTGGCTGTGTTGTTTATACTCACACTACACGCGTTTTTTGAACAAGACAGTACGGCCGCGCGGTTGCTGCTTGATTATCGCAAAGACAGTGAATTATACCCATTCACAATACAAAATATTATGTGGATAGTGTTTTTTATTGGCTTGGGAGAATTGTTGGGACGCTTTCAGGACGGTTTGGCGGAAAGCAGACAATTGCGTAAACACTATTTGCCAGAGGATGAACGTACCTTGTTAGAAGCGGCCGATCTTGGGCCTGTCTATCGGCAAGTGCGTGATAACGCCGGTAATACTGACTTGTTTTTACCGCGCTTAATTCGGCGTATCATTTTGCAATTTCAAAGTAGCCATTCGATTGATCAAGCGAATATGCTCCTCAATTCAAGTCTGGAATTGTATCTGCATGAAATTGACTTGCGCTATAGTCAGTTGCGTTACATTATGTGGCTGATTCCCAGTTTAGGGTTTATGGGCACAGTGATAGGCATTACTTTAGCCTTAAACTATGCCGGGAGCGCCGACTTTCAAGATCCATCTTTGTTATCTGAACTGACGCAACGCTTGGCGGTGGCTTTTTACACCACGCTGTTAGCCCTAATTCAAGCCGCTATTTTGGTGTTTATAATGCATATTGTTCAAGCGCAAGAAGAACGTTCCTTGAATCTTTCTGGACAATATTGTTTAGATAATTTAATCAATAGGTTATATAACTCTTAACCGGACTGGGAAATGTGCCCCCGACGCGCCAACCCCGATAGGGGTTGAATATGAATAGCTTAAGGAAAACCTAGGGAAGGGCCGAGAAGGGCCTCAACCCCGTAGAGGGAATTAATAATTAATCATTAATCATTAATCATTAATTATTATTCTCCCCGTAGGGGTTGTGGCGGTTGGTTGGTTCCCCACCCCAGGTTCCACCTCAATGCCATGTCGTGTAGGGGCAATCCCTTGTGGTTGCCCTACAAACCGTCATGTCGTGTAGGGGCAATCCTTTATGGTTGCCCTCACCCAAAAGCGGTACGATATGGCATTGAGGTTCCACCTGGGGCTATTCTTATGCAACCCCTACGGGGTTGGAGCCTGATTAATGATTAATGATTAATGATTAATGATTAATGATTAATGATTAATGATTAATTAGGTGGAACCTGGGGCTATTCTTATGCAATTCCTTCAGGGTAAAGATTTTTTGTTTTTGAGGTGTTGTATTCGTTAAACACAAAACCGGCATGAAAAATATCTTCAACACCCTAGTGCAAGGCTTGCCGGGAACGAAGGCGGTTTATGGTGTACGAAGCTTGCTTTGTACACTGAATAGAAAGTAAAGGAGCTAGATTATGCCTATTTTTCGTGGGAAAAATGGCGAAGTTCAACGTAGTGATGATGATGACGATTTGAATACACGTCAAATCAATCGAGAGAGTGGTGAACCACCGACTAGCCGCGTCTCGCCAACGGATGCAGAGCCGGTAGAGAGTGAGGAGCCAAAAACACGGGTGCTTTTTAGAAAGCGTTCAACTGAAACAGATAAACCAGTGGCCGATGATGCGATGTCTGATCCGGTGGTGGGCTGGTTAGTGGTTGTTACAGGGCCGGGTAGAGGCCATGCGTTACAATTGGGTTATGGCATGAATAGTATCGGACGGAACACAAGTGAACGAGTTTGCCTAAACTTTGGTGATGAAGACGTCTCTCGTAACCAACATGCTATCGTAACTTATGATCCGCGTGGACGTAAATTTTACGTGCAACATGGCGGTGGAAAAAATCTCACTTATTTGGATGAAAAACCTTTATTAGTTCCCGCTGAGTTGCGGAGCGATGAAAATCTTTTGGTAGGGCAGACAACTTTGCGTTTTGTGCCCCTATGTGGAGAACATTTCGATTGGCAAGACAATTCTTAATTCGTAATAAAGAGTACGCGGGTATTCGTATTCAAGGTGGGCGCGATTATCAAGAAGATGATTTTGGCTTTGATAACAGTAGGCCTAACGACTTTTTGATGATTTTGGCCGATGGCATGGGTGGACATCAAGGCGGTGCTCATGCCAGCCATTGTGTTGTTAAAACCTTTATGAACAGTTATCACAGTGCCAAAGGCAGTGTGGCGAAGCGGCTGCGGCGAGCTTTGCGAAAAGCGGATCAGCAATTAGCTTTAGAAGCTAAGGATAAGCCGAAATTAGACGGTATGGGTTGTACGCTGGTTGGTGTCGCCATCAGTGATGAGCAATTGGAATGGATTAGCGTAGGCGATTCGCCGTTATGGCTTTACAATGCTGATCGATTATACCGCTTGAATGCTGACCATTCTATGAAACCTCTGTTGGAAGAACAGGTGCGAAACGGTGAACTGACACCTGATGAGGCGGCAACCCATTCGGATCGTAATATGCTACGTTCCGCGATCACCGGGACGGAGATTGAATTGGTTGATCAACCTTCCGAGCCTTTAGAGTTATATCCAGGTGATCGGCTGTTATTAGCCAGCGATGGCATATTGACGTTGTCTGAAGACGAAATAGGCCTGATTTTGCAAAAAGACTTGTCGGCGAAGAAATTAGTCAAGGAATTATTAGGTGCGGTAGAAGGCAAAGGTAAGCGGTATCAAGATAATACCACGGCTTTAGTGGTTGTGATACCGGATGAATTGGAGGCGGCGAAAAAGCAATCAAAATCGTGGCGTTGGCAGACGAGCGTCTTATTATTGTTGTTAATATTGAACCTTATGTTATGGGCAAGTGTTCAATGGCGGGTGGTTGATTTGCCTGAGTTAGTGGAGCGTTTTTCTCAAGTCTGGGCGTCTGATGCGCCAAAAGAGCCGAAGGAACCCGCGTCTCCTGAGCGGCAAGGTGCTGAGGAATCGGATAGTGATGAGTCTATTCAACCGCCACCGCCTGTCTAGCACTGACAAGCCGAAAAAGCAACTACAAGGATTCGTTATAATAAAGGATTGAAAAAGCAACAACTACAGGCCGATTCGTTATAATAAAGGATTGAAAAAACAACAACTACAAGGATTCGTTATAAGAAAGGATTTTAAAAAACAACAACTACAAGGATTCGTTATAAGAAAGGATTTTAAAAGCAACAACTACAAGGATTCGTTATAAGAAAGGATTTTAAAAGCAACAACTACAAGGATTCGTTATAAAAAAGGATGTTTATAGTAAGCACTTGAGTTTGTAGTAGGCGCTTCAGCGCCTAAGTTTATAGTAAGCACTTGAGTTTGTAGTAGGCGCTTTAGCGCCTAAGTTTATAGTAAGCACTTGAGTTTGTAGTAGGCGCTTTAGTGTCTGTAACAAAATAACTTGAACAAATTTTATCAATTTGATTATAATTTGCTCTACAAAAATGACTAGTGCAGGATCGCTCCAGTTTCGATACCACCCCAACGCCAACGGCTAAAGCCGTTGTCTAAAAGCTAAAGTAGGCTAAAGCCTACTAACCAGTGCCCTTTAGGGTACTTGAGCTCTTAGACAACTGGTGAAAGCTGTTGGCTGAGGTGGTATTTCTATTTCCGCTTTACTGCACTAGGTTATTTTGTGACAACCCTTTAGGCGCTGAAGCGCCTACTACAAACGCTAATGGCTTTATCCTTGCTTATATGCAATCCTTGTTGTTGTTATTTTTTAACGCACCACAACATCTCCCTCGGCATTCACTTCCACAATCGCCACCAATTTTTTGCGTTTTTCATGAGTTAAAGTCACATCACGCAACTTTTTGGAACCATCACGATAATAAATGGTACTCTTAACCAAAGGATTTTTAGAATTACCGTTACGTGAAAAAAAATTCGCATAGATTCTATAACGCCCCGGCTTAGCACGAGGCTCTTCCCAGATTTCAATACCCGGCCCATTAGTGGTATCAATGCTCAATTCGGCATTAGAACTGCGAAAATGAGAACGTTCACGGTTATGCTGAGAATAATAAAACTCGTTGCCATCAGCATCAATCATATGTAAATCAACATCTTGCTTATCAGTGGCCCACTTCATCACCACCGCTAAAAAGGTCTGTTTCAATTTCTCATGACAATTTTCAACCTCCTGCTGCAAAGAATTAATTTGGCCTTGCAAATTAGCATTTTGCGCTCGGCATTCCTGCAACTGTTGCTCAAATTGACGATTTTCTCGCTCTAAACGAGTCACACGCGCCTGTAATTCAGAGCGTTGCGCTTCACACTGCTCACGTTGGGCCGTACATTCCTGCAACTGCTGTTGAGTTTGCGCCAAAGCCGCTTGAGTCTGCTCAAGCTCCTGACGCAAAGCCGACATTCTTTCCACAATCTCAGCATTCTTCAGATAATATGGAAACAAAATCACAGCCAGCAAAATAAACGTACCCATTGCCGAAGCAAATAAATCAAGCGCCGACATACTAAAAATATTAAGTTCGCGGCTAGGCCTTTTCATAAGTGAGTTACAACCTAAAGGAAAAACGATAAAATTAACCAACAACCCCCGTAGGGAAAAATAAGAATTAATCATTAATCATTAAACATTAAACATTAAACATTAATCATTAAACATTAAACATTAAACATTAAACATTAATCATTAATCATTAATCATTAATCATTAATTTGCGCGTGCCACCGACAATTTGACTTCACCTACCGTAAGCGTTGTTCCCGAACTCAACGGCTTTGGCTTAAATGGCTCCAAAGCAACATCGTCTACTTTGGTACCATTCAACGAATTAACATCTTCAACCAAAAGACGATTCTCCGCATAGCTCAATCGCGCATGACGGCGAGAGATACTATCATCCTTGATAACAAACTCACTCAGTCTGGATGAACGGCCTATCGTTAAACCCCGTGTGGATGACTCTTGCAATTGTGCTTCATCGAAAGTTAAGCGAATCGCTTCTCCTTGCTTATTAACCCCCGACAACACCCAACCTTGAGAAGTGGTTTGCTTAGGTTTAGGAGGCGTTGGTGTAACCGGTTTAACTGAACGTCGCAACCGCTGACTATACGTTTCGATGGCGTGTATGAGTTGCTGGCGCGGACGGCTCAAACTAAAAACCACCGCCAGTATAGCCACCCCAAGAGCAATCAGGGCAATTCCGATATAAGCCACTGCTGCTGAATCTGATTCAGTACAAGCAGCATCGACTTCATTAAAAGGAATCTGCTGTGCTTTTAACATTTCTATCAATGAAGAAATGTGCGAAGCAAAAAATATCCCGCTGATAACCTCTCCTCTCGCAATAGAAAACGCAAGTGACGTTTTGATGGTATTCACACCCATCACTTGTCCACACATATTAACCAACGGCCCACCGCTATTGCCACCATTAATTTCAGAGTTGTGCTGGACAACACGGAATAAGGGCGTATTTTCCTGCCAAGCGGCATCTATCACACGGCTGATGGTACCAGAGGTAACGCTAGATTCTACTGACACCTCTTCGGTTAGCAAATCGGCCGCCCCCGGAAAACCTATCGCGTGGATTTGTGAACCTTTGCTAGGCTCAACACTCGACAATGGCAAGGCGGGGCGCTGTAAATCTGGAACATACAAAATGGCTAAATCTTTTTCTTTAGAAAACCATTTCACCTCCGCGGCTTTTAAATGTGCTTGATCCACGCCGCCATCAGCCACAAAGTATTGACGGCCGCCTTCGATGACATGATAATTAGTCACCACATTCTGTTGATCATTAATCACAAAACCCGTTCCAGTATTAATGCCGTCTGGCTTTCGAGTGATAATTCGCACCACACTCTCATCAAGTTGGTCAAAATCGGGGGCATCTGCCAAGCTCGTGATGGGAAGAGCAAGCAATACAAGTAAAACCAATTTAACCAATCTATTCACAATTTTTCCTTATGTGTTGTTTCATGAATGAAGCCTGGGGCGTTGCCCCAGGCTATATTAATATCGCCCCGTTGGGGCTTTCCCTGGGGCGTTGCCCCAGGCTATATTAATATCGCCCCGTTGGGGCTTTCCCTGGGGCGTTGCCCCAGGCTATATTAATATCGCCCCGTTGGGGCTGACTTAGCCAAGGACGTTGCTTTCCTTGTTAACCTCTATTAGCCCCTTCGGTAAGTATTATTAAAGCCAGGGGCAACGCCCCTGGAACTAATGATCAGTGATAAATGATCACAGAAAATAATACCACACGCCAGCGCCCAACAGGGCTATGATGATGATCCCTAATATAACGTAAGTCAATAAATTTAAACTCTTTTTACCTTGAAGCTGCGCCACAACAGCAGAAAGATTATCTCCCTGAGCGCCCCCGGCATCCAAAGCATCTTTCACCAATCGCTTAACTCGCTTTTTAAGCGGAAAGTCAGTTTGTAATAACCTCTCCAGCATTTGTTGGGGTAAAACATGTTCCCAAAAACCATCACTACACAGTACCAAACTATCTCCCGCATGTAACGATGCTTTACCAAATTCTGGCTTAATAGGCTCATCACCGCCCAAGCCTTTAAGTAAACGGCCTTGATCCGGATGCGCTGCCATTTCTTCCTCAGTAATGCGCCCCAAATCAACCAACAATTGTACTACCGAATGATCTCTAGTACGGTAGAGTAATTTTTTAGCACTAAAATGATATAAACGACTATCTCCAAGATGAATCCACCAAGCTTGTTTGCCATCAATATACAACAAAACACAAGTACTACGAGGAGACAATTGACGTTTTTTGCCTAACTGATTGATATTATAATGAGCCAATTCACAAATGTACTGCAAGAATTTATGTGGCGCAGTCACATCTTTACCTTGCTGATATTTCTTCCACGCATTTTGTGCAGATATAATAACGATTTTTGATGCCAAGCTACCGCCCTTATGCCCCCCCATACCATCGGCAACGACTAATAAATGAGTTTTGCCATTTGAAAAAGTAGCGACACTATCCTGCTGCTCATTTCGCCCACCTATGTGAGCAACTGTTGCGATTTCCATTGTTGATAATTGCTATACTAATGAAAAATGATTGAATTAATTAATTTTTATGACCCGTTTGTAGTAGGCGATTTATCGCCTCACGCGTTGTTCCGTTTGTAGTAGGCGATTTATCGCCTCACGCGCAGTTCCGTTTGTAGTAGGCGATTTATCGCCTCACGCGCAGTCGTCCAAACGGTTTGGGGGCCATAAAATACTTTGAATGCTTTCAAATTAAGTTATGGCCCACAATCGCGCTTTATTATCTATACTTTTTGTAGGTGTTTTGTTGCTTAGGAACGAAGAAAAATTAACTTCCCCCAAAACTGGGTTCAGTGCCCTTTAGGGTACTTTCGCTTTTAGTTGGCGGAAGTTATTTATTTGTTGTTCCTTAACTTAATGGCAGTGTTTGGACATCTGCCAAATCCGGACTGTTCACTGAAAACTGATACAATTTAGCATAAGTACCTTGTTTTTCAATCAATTCAGCATGTTGGCCTATTTCTACAATACGGCCTTTTTCCATAACAACAATACGCTCCGCTTTAGCAATGCTAGACAAACGGTGGGCAATAATCAGTGTAGTGCGCCCTTGTTTGAGTTTATCCAATGATTGTTGCACTTGATATTCTGATTGAGTATCTAACGCCGAAGTGGCTTCATCAAAAATAAGAATCGGTGCCTCTTTTAATAACGCACGAGCAATAGCAAGGCGTTGGCGTTGCCCACCCGATAATTTTACGCCTCTTTCACCGATAACGGTGTCTAAACCGTCTGGCATTTGCTCAATAAATTCCATGGCATAAGCCGCTTTCGCCGCCGCGATGATTTTATCTCGCGGCGCGTCTGCCATCGCGCCATAAGCAATATTAGCTGCAACGCTATCGTTGAACAATACCACTTCTTGACTCACAAGGGCAATATTAGCGCGGAGCGTTTTTAACGGTAACTCATTAATATTGATATCATCAACCAATAAGTGTCCATGAATGACGGGGTAAAAGCGCCCAATTAAATTCGCTAACGTGGTTTTGCCACTGCCCGACGCGCCGACAAGCGCGACAGTTTCACCCGGTAAGATAGTTAAAGAAATCTCTTGCAGCGCCTGTGTCGTCTGTTCTTCGTAGGCAAAATGAAGGTGCTGAAAAGTCAGTTTTCCCGAAAAACGTGTTAAATCCTCCCTAACCCTCCGTTGCGAAACAGAGGCATCAACGCTTGCGGTTTTGTTAGGCGGAATTTGGAGTTTATCACTTTCCGACGCTTTATCGATCAGATTAAAAACACTTTGCGCCGCCGCCAAACCTTGTTGTAATTTATCATTCACCTTAGTCAAACGTTTTACCGGTGAAAACAACATACCCATCGCCGTAAACAACGACACAAATCCGCCCACTGTAATGTTATCAGCCGCTGATTGTAGGGCGGCAATATATATAATAATGCCCAAAGCTGAAGCCGTCAGCATTTGCACAAGAAAAACACTGACTCCCGAAGTCATTTGCGTTTTGACTTCCAATTGTCGCACCTGATTACTAGCAGCCTGAAAACGATTTTGTTCATAACGCTGCCCACCAAACACTTTTACCAGTTTATGTCCACTTATCGCTTCTTCAAGCACTCGTGTCATATCTCCCATCGCGTCTTGTATGGAAGTATTAATACCGCGCAACCGTTTGCTAACAAAACGGATAATCACAATAATCGGTGGCACTGTTGAGAAAACAATTAAAGAGAGCATCCAATTAAGATAAAACATCCACGCCAGCAAGCCTAGCACCGCTAACGTGTCGCGCAATAAAATCACTAACGCATCAGTCGCGGCCGACATAACCCTGCTCACATCATAAGTGACTTTAGACAACAATACCCCAGAAGAGGTTTTATCAAACTCACTTGTTGGCAAAGTGAGAATTTTGCTAAACATGGCCTCTCGTAAATCCATCACCAAACGCGCTGCCACCCAAGTCATGCCAACCGTGCTGGCTAACATCGCTAAGCCTTTGATTATAATCAATATCATCAGAAATAGGGGCATGAGCTTTATTAAAGTCGGGTCTTTTTCGACAAAGCCACCATCGAGCAATGGTTGAATGAGGGCCGCTAAAATCGGATCAGTGATCGCCATAACGATGATTGCCAAAATCGCCAGGGCAAAGACGCGCCAATAAGGGACGACGTAGCGTAACAGACGTAGATAAAGTGCTTTGCTATTCATCATAATAATAACTACAAGGATTGTATATAATAAAGGATTTCAGAAACGAGCATAAAATCACGTCAGTCAACTTCTCAAAAGCATTTGCTGATTGAATAGCTTTCTTAAAACGAGCATGATTTTCCAAGCAAAGAATTTGTTCATTATCAGCAATTAGAAGAAATCCTTTTAATAAGGGATTTCAGAAACGAGCATAAAATCACGTCAGTCAACTTTGAATAAGCATTTGCTAATTGAATAGCTTTCTTAAAACGAGCATGATTTTCCAAGGAAAGAATTTGTTCATTATCAGCAATTAGAATAAATCCTTTTTTATATACAATCCTTGTAATTATTGGGCGCACGAAAAAACGTGATCATTGAGTAATAAATATATTGTTTTTGAAATCATTAATAATGGTGGAATAAAAATGGACTCACGTCTTAGAACCCGTTGAAACCTAGAGTGGTGAAAAGGAGATTCCAACAGGTTCTAAAACGTGATCCAATTTTTATTTCGAGTGCTCCTAAATGATTCCTGAAGAAAATCTGGCTGAAAGCATTTAAATTCGCGGGAGCAAATTTACAAATCATTTAGGATGTCTATAGTCAAAATTTTTTATAAACAATAATTTAAATATCGTTTAAATCATTAATCATTAATCATTAATCATTAATCATTAATCATTAATCATTAATCATTAATCATTTTCACCACCCCAGCTACACCCTACTTTACCCGTTGATATTTGGTTCCGCTGACAGAAAATAATTCCCGTTTTTGAACCGTGCCCGTCGTAATGGCTTGAATATCAAAATAATCAGGATGTTTACCGGGCACGAATTTCAATTCAGTCTTATAACTCTCACATTTGGGCAAACATCCCGCCGCGGCGTTATTTCTGCCAGCATCATCCAACTGAAATAGCTTTGTCATCTGGTTACCGACAGCCGCAACGATAAAAAAGCTTTGGAAGTTATATCCCATATGTCCCCCACTATCCAGAAACAAAACGCCATACTGTTCGGAACCGATTTTAACCCATTTTGCTTCACCATGGAAGAAACCATAAGTGCCTGCAGTGGCAATGTTGTTCGCAGCACTTTCAACTTGCCAAGATCGCCCTTTTTTAACCAAAACTGCTCCATTGATGATAACAGAATCTACAAAACTCCCCCCAGTTGAAATCGTTTGGATTATCAGGCGCTTATCACGGTTGTTTTGCCGAAAATCTTGTTGCAGTAATGTCTCAACGCCTTGAAAGGGATTGAGCCACTTCTTGACTGAATAGCTTCGGCTGCCACGGAACTTTAAGGATTTCCACCGTAAACTCTTGGTGTTTTTCTTGGCATTTGTGGCCGAATCGGTTCGGCTGCCACGGTAATTTTGGATTTTCCGTCGCAAACTATCGGCTTTTTTCTTGGCACTTCTTGCCCTCTCTGCCACGGCAACAACCATAATCACCTTCGCGTCTGACAAGCATTTGACGACGACTTTATAGCGGTATGGTTGGCGATTATGATAAGCGGCGAATACCGTCTTGCCGTTATTGTACGGCACGACTTTTTGAAAACCGTCGTTTTTTAGCACTTCCTTGGCAGCCGCACTGCAAGATGAGTTTGCGAAAGACCCATTTTTCCCCACACTGATGCCCAAATAGGGGGAAATTGAAGGAGCCGACGAGGACTTGATTGAAACGGCTTTGAGATTGTGGTATTGCCGAATTTTTTGCAGCAAGTGCTCCGTTTTTTGCTTAGCGTTTTTCGCGACATCTGCCACCGCAACAACCATAATCACCCCGGCATCTGACAAGCATTTAACGACAGCCTTGTAGCGATATGGCTCGCTAGTCTGATAAGCGGCGAATACCGTCGTGCCGTTCTGGTATTGGACGATTTTTTGAAAACCCTCGTTTTCGAGCACTTTTTTGGTTGCCGCGATACAAGACGAGTTAGTGAAAGACAAATTTTCTCCCACAGTCACGCCAAGATAGGGCGGTATCGCCAAAACAAGCGGCGAGGCTATGAGCAACAATAGCAACCACAATGAGCAAATAACATTTTTCATTTGAACTCTCCACAAATTTAACAATGATTATGATAGCATACTTAATAGCGACGTGAGTTCGACTTTTCAATAAGTTATATCAATTCTATTTGATATCAATCAGTTTAGTGTAATTAATTGATTTATAATACCTTTGTGAATATAAACCCTATATTTTATACGTTAATAACTCAAGATTTGTGGGCCATATGTTGGAACGAATCAGTACAACTAATGGGTTTTGTTTTTAACTGATTGAGAGTCAAGTCATTATAACTAATTAATTGATATAAATAATCATTTTATAAGCCATTGATATTTAAAGTCGAACTAACGTTAGCGATAAAAGTGATAAAAGTTGCGTGTTTTTATCTCGCGTAGCGAAGTAACGAAGTTTGAGAGCCGTCACACGCCTAAATCCCCGCATAAAATGGAACTTACCGCGGCTTTACTCCCCTAATTGAAAAGTGTGTCAAGCACTATTATTATATCGCGTAGCGAAGTAACGAAACGCAGTAACGAGCGGAGCGAGATAAGTTTATAACGCTATTAAGTATAAAGCTAATGACGACATTGATACCACTAATTGATAATAGACTGAAAGTACAACGGATTTTGGGAATAAACGAATTTTTTAAGTTTAATATTATAGTTGAAAATCAGAAGGCTTGCTAATTCAATAGTTATCCCATTTTCACCTTTTTCAAGTACGTTCCGTATAGCGATTTAAACTGTTAACTCGTTTTATTAGAACTCAACTTATTTGGAAAACACATCCGATGTTTGCTAAACATCGGATGTGTTGATAATTAAATCCGTTGTACTTGGTTTTTTGTGTGGAGATAAATTAGATTAATCCGTTTACTGTGAAAATACCCATAACATCTAGTACAACGGATACGCGCGCCGAAACGGATTTTAAGAAAAGGGGGTGGCGAAATAACTTAGCCATGACGATTTATTTCGCAAATCCGTTGTGCTTATGGATGGATTGTCGGGTATATTGGATTGGGCGTATTCCCATTTTCCGGGTACTTTGTTAATAACGATGGCGATTATATATAAGGATTGATAAAAGTCAATTTTTATAGCTAGTACGCTTATCCGCGTTTTTAATTCGTTTAGCAGCAATATAGGCGTTCCGCCACTGCGTTTCGTTGTACTCAATTCGTTTATCCGCGTAATTCGTTGTACTCAATTCGTTTATCCGCGTAATTCGTTGTACTCAATTCGTTTATCCGCGTAATTCGTTGTACTCAATTCGTTTATCCGCGTAATTC
>Ga0190343_1000134_pt1 | contig 23917 bp, 18 predicted proteins | sample 48721312_MG_FD_161664 | JGI IMG/M metagenome (GOLD analysis project Ga0190343, IMG submission 161664) | Hydrothermal vent microbial mat bacterial communities from Southern Trench, Guaymas Basin, Mexico - 4872-13-1-2_MG | ecosystem: Environmental > Aquatic > Marine > Hydrothermal vents >... | reverse complement strand
TCAAATCAGTCGCTTAGAGCCACTGAGCCATTTGACGGATTTGCAGGTATTAACTTGCAGCCACAATAAAATCGTCAGTTTAGGGCCACTTCAGAACTTGACTCAGTTACGGATATTAGATTGTGCGTTCAACAATATCAGCAGCTTAGAACCGCTTCAGCACTTGAAGAATTTGCAGAAGTTGGTTTGCTATGATAATAAAATCAGTAACTTAGGGCCGCTTCAGCACTTAACCCAGTTACAAACTTTGTATTGCGGAAACACTCAAGTCAACCGCTTAGAGCCACTGCGCGAGTTGACGAATTTACAGGAGTTGTATTGCTCTGAGACTCAAATCAGTAGCTTAGAGCCACTGCGCGAGTTGAGGAATTTACAGGAGTTGGGTTGCTCTGAGACTCAAATCAGTAGCTTAGAGCCACTGCGCGAGTTGACGAAGTTACAGGGGTTATATTGCTCTGAGACTCAAATCAGTAGCTTAGAGCCACTGCGCGAGTTGACGAAATTAGAGTGGTTGGGTTGCTCTCTGAATCAAATCAGTAGCTTAGAGCCACTGCGCGAGTTGACGAATTTACAGAAGTTGTATTGCTCTATGAATCAAATCAGTAGCTTAGAGCCACTGCGCGAGTTGACGAATTTACAGAAGTTGTATTGCTCTATGAATCAAATCAGTAGCTTAGAGCCACTACGCGAGTTGACGAATTTACAGGAGTTGGATTGCGACTGGAATACTCAAATCAGTAGCTTAGAGCCACTGCGCGAGTTGACGAATTTACAGGAATTGGATATCAGGGAGACTAATATCTCTAGCTTAGAGCCGCTTTATAACTTGACGAAGTTACGAAGCTTGTCTTGGTATATCGATCAACTGAGCTTTGAGGAAATCGACAGATTCGTAAGAGAATGCCCTCAATGCGATATAGCGGTTACACCAGCGGATATAAAATGGTGGCTTCAATTGGATGAAGAATGGCAAGCCATTTTCAAAAAGGCGATTGATATCGAGCATGAACCTGACAATAGTGAGTTGGTGGACATTGTTCAATTACAAGAATTGAACTGCCAGAAGACTCAAACCAGTAGCTTAGAGCCACTGCGTCAGTTGAAGAATTTAGAAGAGTTAAATTGCCGTGGCACTCAAATCAATAGCTTAGAGCCGCTACACGATTTGAATAATTTACGGAAATTGGATTGTAATGATACTAAAGTCAGCAGACGTGAAATCAAACAATTCCAAAAAGCCGTTCCCCAATGTCACGTTAAATGTTATGAGTTTTGGTTGGATCTGTTATATATTTTCTTGGTTTTCTTGATTTTAGTTGGTTTTTTTTGGATATTTGAATTCATCCATTTGCTGTTAAGGTAGAAGATAACGAGACTTCGTTGCGTGATAGCTCAACCCCATACGCATCAAGGCAAGAAAGATGGCCTTTGAACTTAAATAGAGAGGTTTTGGATATCGATTCCTGAAAGCATACCCACAATACCCTAAAGCGCTTGTTACCCTATTGGATAGGGCACGTCAAGAACTTGGGGAAAAGGTATCGGATACGTGCCAACCCTGAAGGGGTTGAATGTGAATAGCCCCAGGTGAAACCTCAATGCCATTAAGTTAAGGAACTCTTTGATGAAAGCTATATTTTTATTAAAAAACGCCCGGTCGTGCCTTATGTTTATATAGGGGTGGGGTCGTAAGTCATTGTTTTTATTGAAAGTAAAAAATCGGGTACCCCACCCTAACACACACACAAAATGATTAAAAATCAATAGGTTATATCTTAACTTAATGGCATTGAGGTGAAACCTGGGGAAGGGCCGGAGAAGGGCCCAACCCCGTAGGGGTTGAATGTGAATAGCTTAAGGAAAACCTGGGGAAGGGAAAGCAATAACGCCTCAACCCCTACGGGGTTGAATATGAATAGCTTAAGGAAAACCTCAATGCCATTAAGTTAAGGAACTCTTTGATGAAAGCTATATTTTTTTGTTAAAACGCCCGGTCGTGCCTTATGTTTATATAGGGGTGGGGTCGTAAGTCATTGTTTTTATTGAAAGTAAAAAATCGGGTACCCCACCCTAACACACACAAAAATTGATTAAAAATCAATAGGTTATATCTTAACTTAATGGCATTGAGGCGGAACCTGGGGAAGGGAAAGCAATAACGCCTCAACCCCTACGGGGTTGAATATGAATAGCTTAAGGAAAACCTCAATGCCACACAGTTTGCGGAATTAGAAACAAATAATCCCCCCCGCCTTTGGTAAAGCCGTCGTCTAATAGCTGAAGTGCCCTAAAGGGCACTGAAGACTCAATGCCATATCGTGTGCTTATGAAAAAATCCTGAATTTACCAGTCCCCTTTAGGGGACTTTAGCTTTGGCTCTTTCTCGTTTATTTCTTAACTTAATGGCATTGAGGTGCAACCTGGGGAAGGGAAAGCAATAACGCCTCAACCCCTACGGGGTTGAATATGAATAGCTTAAGGAAAACCTCAATGCCATTAAGTTAAGGAACTCTTTGATGAAAGCTATATTTTTATTAAAAAACGCCCGGTCGTGCCATATTTTTCTCCCACCGGGTCGTAAGTCATTGTTTTTATTGAAAGTAAAAAATAGGGTCTCCCACCCTAACACACACACAAAATGATTAAAAATCAATAGGTTATATCTTAACTTAATGGCATTGAGGCGGAACCTGGGGAAAGCTCAAAAAGTGGTATAAACCCACCTCTCATGCTTTATTAAGTTCATACACTCTTTTTATAGCAACAATGTATTCTTGTTCATAATTTTGGTCATAGATTAAGAAATTGTCTGAACAAACTTCCCGGATAAACCCTTGGCAACTTCGCATACGGCCCTTACGGGTAGAAAACAAAACATAAACAGGGTCTCCAATAGCAATAGACTCCCAGTCTATTATTCTTGGAGGGGCATTTAACTTTTTATGACTAAATAGTTTAATCATATACGTTCTCCTATTCGAGCCAATAAATCAGAAAAGAAATTTTTGCAAAAATCGGAATTCTCATTTCTTGGCATATTTTTGGACGCGTTGAGGGCCATAAAAGACTTTAGATGCTTTCAAATTAAGTTATGGCCCCCAATCGCGCTTCATTCAATAACAATTAACAATTCATTAACAATTCACAATTAAATAGCACCACCATCTTGGCTGACGACGAACCGTATCTTAGGCAGGATGAAGAGATGACCAAATTAGTAGAACTTGAAGACGAGGCCTCTCAAGACAACGATGAACCCGAAATGGGATCGCTATATCACGGCATAGCACAAGCTAACCTGTCCGCAAGTCGTCCGGAGTCCAAGATTTATCTTGGACGAGCCAAGCTAAAGCTTAGAGTCCTAGTTTTTGAAAAACTATAAATAAAACAATTGGCTAAAAATCAGTCATTGAAATCTCACAAAACTGTCCCCAATAACATGAAAAACCGCTTTTAGCCTTGAAACGACGTTCCGAGCGAAGCGAGATTGATCTCAAGGCGTTGGGTGAGATTGACGAACACTAACTCGATTTAGCCGGACTCTGTTTGCAACTGAGTCCGCAACATTCATTAAGTGAGAAAAACTAAAAATATGACAGAATTACTAGAACAATGGCAAAGTACTGAAATAAATCAACACCTTAAATGGTGGCCGAAAGCTGGCACACACGTTACCACGCAACTCAATGTGGAAGCGCTTGACGGTTTAGCCCTTACCAAAGATTCTGAGGAAGCACTACAATGCTTTCATAAAATGGCCGAACACCCTGATAAAAAAAATCCGTTAGTCATTTTTGCTCAATACCAATTAGGAATCCTGTCTAAAAATGTTCAAAATAATCAAGCCGCTAAATATTGGCTTAGGCTTGCGACTGGCTTTGAAAACGGAGTGAATGGCCCTCATGAACAAAATTTGTTAAAAATCGTACTCAATGAAACAAATATCGAAAACGAATTAATCACCCTTGTACGCCAATCCGCACAACAATTACTAGAAGACATCGCCAAACTTGAAGAACAAGAAAAAGCGAAACAAGCCTTAGAACAGAAAAATAAAGAAATTGAAAAAAAGAATCAAGCCTTAGAACGGCAAAATAAACAAATTCAGGCAGAAACACAGAAACTCGAAAGAATACTCCGAGACTCTAGCCATATGTTAGCCAATGAAATTCACCCTCATAATATTATGAATGTGGCCGAAACCTTAAAAGAACAAGGCCTTAAAAAAGAAGCGATGTTGCTTTACAAAGCCTATCGCGGAGAAATTTTCATTTCGCATCAGAATGAGTTATTACTCGCTCAATACCGAGATTCCGATCAATTTCGCCAGAAAGTGTTAGGAAATCGTGCTGAAGCCAATAGTGATAGCGCGACCGACACCAGCGTTTACGCTATCCTCAATGAGGCCCTAGAAAAAGCCACCTCCAATTTTCTTGATAAGAGTAAATACAAAGCGTTGCAGAAAGTCCGCCGCAGAATCTTTGGCGACAACACAAACTTATTAGAAGAACGCCATCAGCAATTTGTCAACAAAATTTATCTGGAAGAACAAAAAGCCTTGGAATGGGTTAATAACAACCTCATGCCAATCCGCTCCGACTTTTCCGAAAAGTGGGCCCAGCTCCGACTGGAAAAGAACAAATATACCGAAGCATTGCTTCATAAGCATTTTTACGAATTATTTATCAATGCTTACAAATACTCTGACTTCAACGGACTCGAAATACGTTTTTTTGAGAACAACCTTGAGGAAAAAGCATACCTATTCTCACAATGGACTAACTCTTATGAAGACAACAACTCCATCAGTACCGGCAATGGCTTAGAAGGCCTCAAGGCAGAATTAGAATCCCTCAATGAAGGTGCGATCAGTTTATTCCGTCAAGATGACAATAAAACTTTTTCAATCACCATTGCCATACAAGAGCAATTACTCTATTTGCCACCCGTTTTATTCGAGGTAAAATTACCCACATAGGTGTCCAATTTGGGGGCCAGAGCCCAATATTTCTGTTGATTTCTGTTGGCTTAACCTGAGTCCAAGATTTATCTTGGCTTGGACTCCTAATAAACTTTATTAAGGAGAGCGTATGAGAATTTTGTGGATTGATGATGATTATGATGAGCAAAAGGAACAGGATTGGTTTGGCAATATACGCGAACAACATGAAGTCCAATCAGTCACTGACTTTGAAGATGCCTACCAGACCATTTCTAATCAATTAGAACAATACGATCTGATTGTTATCGACATTAACCTCTATAAAGAGGGCGGTGAAAATGAGTTAGTAGAACCGCTTGCCAAACAGTTTGGCATTTCTCCAAAAGAATACTTGGAAGAAGGGGGTTTCCATTTATACCTAAAGCTGTTGGCACAAGGGTTCGATACCGATCGCATCGTCTTCCTGACGGGTAATGTAGATACCAAGGATGACACCGCAGATATGATCCGAGAAATGACCACGGCGATGACGACTGGTGATAACGACAGGTATACAGTGCTTTATAAAGCACTTAGAACAAAAATGTTACCTGAACAACAACAAACCTTTGACTATTTGGTCATCAAAGTCGCCAAAAAAACGCAGATATCGGAATTCCTTGCTCAATGGCACCAAGAAAGGGAAGCCAGTGCTGGAAAAGTGGCCGAAGAGGCCGAAGAAATCGAAACCGTCATCAAGAACAGCCAATTAGATGATGACAAACAGGAAAAGATGTTGGCCTTTTTAAAGGAATGCAAACAACCAGTAGAACCGTTGGGTAATGACATCCATAACATCTATAACCGTTTTGAGAAACGCTTCCGAGAAGCACGGCTGATACCCCCAAAAGCGATTAAAAAATCTCCGGTAGAAGTGGCCAATGAACTGCAAAAATGGCTGCGACAGTTTTGTGAGCGGCGCGATGGCAATAAATTACTTTATGAGTATCTCACGTTACGTCGGGGCATTTTAAACCTCGTCCGTGATATGGCGGATAGTCGTATACAGATCACAAACGACTTTCACGACTTGGATAAGAACACCTTCCTAAACGGCATCGTCTGGTTATTGCGGGATTTTAGTCTGCCTGAAACCAAATACAACGATGTTTATTTTGCGCTCTGTGATTATTTAAGCAAGCCTTATGAACGGTTTGGTAGAGAGCTTGACAAAGATGAAGAACGTCATTTCAAGTTGCCTTTGGTACGTCTGAGAAACTGGATTTCGCATGGGTTAATAGAGGGCAGTCAAACCCACTTTTCCGCCCAAGAAGCCTGCTTCACATTTCTGATCGCGATGAAGAGCATGTTCAATCAAGAAATGTATGGGCAACATAACGAACTCAAGCGATTGTATCCACAAGAATCGCCACGCCATCAGGATATTTTGGAAAACTTGGTTGGGATGTATCAACATCAATACCGCCATCAATACGCTAATCCATTAGAGGTCATTCATTGGAAGACACAAAAAGACAATAATCCCAAGAAAGAGAATGGGGAAAAGTACCAGTACTGGAAAGATGAAAATTACCTCATGCACTTTTATGCCGCCTATTTATTTTCAGCAACCCGTCAGATCAATCCGCATGATCGTTCTGGAACAGAACAAAAGTATCCACGCCGGGTAACTTCAGATAAATTTAACCCGTTTATACAGGTTTGTTATTACCACGAACTCAAAGACACGCCGTTTAATGGCATAGCTATCCAGCAATTACGGCAACAACTCGACTATGAACAGGCACGTCGAAAGTTTGACTGCGAGAGACGGCACAACTTGCTGGCGAAAGGCCGAGATACCAAGCCAATCAATTAATTCAGAAGAAAAGCTCAGTGCCTGAAAGTACAACGAATTTTGAAAATAAACGGATTTTAAAGCACAATTTTAGTCGTTGAAAATCTGCTTGAATGCTGCTAATTCAATCCGTTATTTCAGTCAAGCACCTTTTTCAAGTTTTTTCAAATATGTAGTCCTGAGTCCAAGATTTATCTTGGCAGGAGTCCAAGATTTATCTTGGACGAGCCAAGCTTGGACTCCGATTTTTTTAAAAACTATAAATAAAACAATTGGATAAAAAAAATCATTGAAATTTTACCAAACTGTCCCAAATAAAATGAAAAACCGCTTTTAGCCTTGAAACGACGTTCCGAGCGAAGCGAGATTGATCTCAAGGCGTTGGGTGAGATTGACGAACACTAACTCGATTTAGCCGGACTCTGTAGCAACCTTGGAGTCCAAAGCTTTATGATGAGCCGCAAGTCAGTCAGTACAACGAATTACGCGGATAAACGAATTAAGCCGCAAGTCAGTACAAAGTACAACGAATTACGCGGATAAACGAATTGACTACAACGAAACGCAGTGGCAGAACGCCAATGACACGGATAAGCGGCTTTTATTTTATTCGTTTATCCTCTTCGTAATTCGTTGTACTTCTTCGTTTATCCGCGTAATTCGCTGTACTGTACTCTCGTTAGTCGCTGTACGACTAATCCGTTTATCCACGTCATCCGTTGTACTATTCATTGTACTATTCGTTAATTCGCTGTACTTATTTTAGAGGAGACTTAAAATTAGGATTTTCAAAAAGGCATATTTCCACTTCACCCTAGGCCCTGTCCAAGGTTTTGTTGCACAAGCACGACGCACCCGCGACTTTTGGGCAGGTTCTTTTATCCTATCGTGGCTATCGGCCGTCGCAATGCGAGCCGTTATCGCGCAAAAAGGAAAAATCGTTTTTCCTAACCCCGATGAAAACTACCTCAAATGGTTAAAAGGCAAAGGCAAGGGGAGGCCACCTCGCCAAGGCAGTGTTCCAAATCGCTTTAAGGCACAAGTCAAAGCCAACTTTAACAGCAAACATGCTGAACAAGTAGTAGAAAGCGTCCAAAAAGCATGGTACGAATTGGCCGAATTAGTCTGGCGCCAAGACTTAGAAGCACACGTCGGAAAAGTGCAGCGAGACATTTGGGAACGGCAAATCAAGTCTTTTTGGGAAATCAGTTGGGCACTGACTGATGATGAAAAAGCCTCAGATTTATTAGATCGCCGCAAAAATTGGCGTAATCATTTTGCGCCCACCGAGCCAGGCGTGAAATGTCTAGTAATGGAAGGTTGGCAAGAATTATCCGGTATCCAGTCTCCCAACAAGCTCGACACCTTTTGGCAACCCATCCGCAACCAATTAAAAAGGGATTTAGCAGCAGATGAACATTTATGTGCGATTGCATTTGTCAAACGCCGTTTTGCGCGTCACTTTAACGAAAAATTCTCAGTCACTATGCCGGGCGGATGGAAACTCAAAGGCTGGAAATTGGAAACAGGCGTGCCTTCAGTCTCATACTTAGCCGTGTTGCACTGGTTAGAACAAGTCATTTTGAACGAAGATGACGACAAGTTGCATGAGTTACATGAAGCCGCTAGAGAACTTGGCACTGAATACGGAGAATGGCAGACTGACATTTGTTGTATCGACAACGCCTATCAACAACCCAAAAAAACTCGCCGCATTAAACGCTTAACTGCCCTAGATGGTAGAGTGTTTTTTGAACAAGCATTGCTCAATGACAGTCTCGATCCGGCCAAACAAGCCGCCGCGCAAAAAATGTTAACAGCACTCAACGCGTTAGACATCAACACTCAGCCGACACCCTTTTACGCCATTTTGCTGATGGATGGCGACTCGTTAGGTAAGCACATGAGTGATATCGAAAAACAACCCAAAATTTCGGCCGCGTTGGAAAAATTTACCAATAATGTGCCACAAGTGGTGTATCAACACAACGGCTTTTTAGTCTATGCGGGCGGTGATGATGTCTTGGCGATTTTGCCCTTAGAGGACGCGTTCTGCTGTGCAACGGCCTTACGTGAGGTTTATCTAAATGCCTTTGAAGGTAGCGGTGTTCGTTCCACGTTATCGGGCGCGATAGAGTTTGCCCATATCAAAATGCCTTTGACTAGAATACTTAGAGATGCACATAGTTTACTGGATAACGTTGCCAAAGACGGCTGTGGGCGCGATGCAATTGCGGTGCGTGTGTGGAAACAGGGCGGAAATGCGATAGAATGGGCAATGCCTTGGGAAATCGCGTTAGACAATAATCAAATCATTCTTGACAAACTGAAACAACAGTTTCTCGATAAGGACAACAATGAAGCCGCCTTTAGCAACAAATTTTTCTACAAGATTCGTGAACGTTTTGAGTTGCTCAATCCGGCTGAACCAGAGCAACAGATAATCACTGAAGATGACGCGAAAACGCTATTAGCGGCCGACTATCTGGCTTCGGGTGTCAATGACACGCGCCGCAAAGAGGAACAATTGACGCTGCCACTGGCTGAAGCTAAAATCAGTCAATTGCTCAAACAGTGTCGTCAAGTCATACGTGATCCTGACAATCCAGATATGCCTGACAAATGGCAGGTGGTGCCAGAATTAAAAGTAGATGGCGCGTTATTAGTCCGTTTTTTAGCTAACAAAGGAATAGAACGCAGATGAGTGCTAAACAATGGTGTTTTGAACCGCTCGATACGTGGTTTTTCCGAGAATCTCGGCCTTTTGGTACCGTCGGTGGCTCGGAATTAACCAGTTTATTTCCGCCGCCGGCGCGAACCGTCGCTGGTGCTATTCGCACCTTGATAGGCGAAAATGCCAATATCAATTGGAACAAATACAAGAACGGCGAAGTACAGCGCTATAAAGGAATCAACCTACTGACAGAAATAGGCGGAGCCGATGATTTTGGCAAATTGCGCCTGACAGGCCCCTATTTGATTTATAATGAACAACGGCTTTATCCCGTGCCACTGTCGCTGTTGGAAAAAGATAATGATTTTAAATACTTACAAATAGGCGGCCCTGTCCATTGCGATTTAGGCGAAAAAGTGCAATTGCCAATACTCAAAGAACGCGGCGCAAAACCTTTAGAAAACGCTTGGTTAACCGAACCGGGATTGCGGCAAGTTTTAGCGGGTGAATTACCGGCCCCGATAACCATCATTCGTCAATCCAAGCTGTTTGCAAATGAACCACGTCTCGGCATCGCTCGCAATAATGCCAAACGCATCACGGGAGAAGGGCTCCTTTATCAAACACAACACATTCGCCCAACTGAAAACGTCAAAGTTGCTGCCATCTTGCATGAAGTTGCAGACGTTTTGCAACCTAACACCGGACAAGTACGTTTTGGAGGAGAAGGCCGTTTAGCGGCCGTTACAGTGACAAAAGCACCGTCAGCAGCGAATTTCAAGATTCCTACCGACGGCCAAAACGTCTTACTTATGTTATTAACGCCAGCGGACTTAGGCGCTGACAAAAACAGTTGGTTGCCATCACCAGAGTTTCAGAAAACGGCCGATAAAAAGGGCAACACCGTCTGGCAAGGAACACTAAACGGTGTCAAATTAACCCTTCTCAGCGCCGTGTTAGGCAAAACGGTGCGAGAAGGCGGCTGGGATTTACAAAACGAATGTCCTCGCCCGGTGAAAAGTTTTATGCCAGCGGGCAGCGTGTGGTTTTGCCAGTTAGATGATAATATAACTCTTGCTGAAGCGGTCAAAAAACTACACGGTTTTCAAGTTGGCGAAGAGACGGCGTTAGGGCGCGGCGATCTAGCGGTGGGGGTTTGGAATTAGGCCGTTTGTAGTCGTCGTTTTAACGACTGTCGCTAAAGCGACTACGTTTTACTGGGGCGCATTCCCGTTTTCACGGTTAAGTCAGTACAGCGAATTACGCGGATAAACGAATTTGCAAGTCAGTGAGTACAACGGATGACGGGCCGATTAACGGATTGATGAGTCGCCAGTCAGTGAGTCAATGCCACACAGTTTGCGGAATTAGAAACAAATAATCCCTCCGCCTTTGGTAAAGCCGTCGTCTAATAGCTGAAGTGCCCTAAAGGGCACTGAAGACTCAATGCCATATCGTGTGCTTATGAAAAAATCAGGAATTTACCAGTCCCCTTTAGGGGACTTTAGCTTTGGCTCTTTCTCGTTTATTTCTTAACTTAATGGCATTGAGTCAGTGAGTACAACGGATGACGGGCCGATTAACGGATTGATGAGTCGCCAGTCAGTACAACCGCAGTGGCGGAAGGAACGCCAATGACGCGGATAAACGGCTTTTATTCCTTTATCCAATAATTCGCTGTACTGCACTATCGTTATTTGCTGTACGAATAATTATCCGCGTAATTCGTTGTACTCTTCGTTAATTCGTACTAATTCGTTTATCCGCGTAATTCGTTGTACTATTCATTGATTAAAACCTAATTGTCGCGATAATCATCAATCACTTCTAACAAAAAGCCCTCAAGCAGTTGCCAAAAGGCATTTCGTAAAATGCCATTTGTAGTCGTTTGTAGTAATCGTTTCTAGTCGTCGTTTTAACGACTATCGTTTGTACTCGTCGTTTTAACGACTACTGAGTCGCTAAAGCGACTACTACAAACTTCCAAAAATTTTGACGGAATCTTGGATTCCGCTTTGGATGTCCAAGATAAATCTTGGACTCCGGAATAAACGAAGATGTTACTCACAGAAAAGAACGTTCCTATTTTCCAGACTAGCAATACACCAACAGAGCCAAGTACGGTTACCCATGAAACGCATCTCAGTGACTTAAATGTTGTTGCAGGTGATCGACATGAACTGTATAGTCACATTGCTGAAATGATCGAGGTAGAGATTGAACAGATTGTCACAAGACATGTCAACCGGAGAACCGGACGACGTGCGAGTGAATTCTACGAATCTGTCTTTATCTGGCGCAAGCGATAGAAAAGGAGGAATACGTGGCTGAACAGATGAAAGCTGCTATTCAGAAAGTGATCCAAGATATGATGGACAACATTATGGAAAAAGTTCTCATAACCGATCCCTTTATTCCTGAAGAGCATAGGGCAAAAAAGCCGCTTTATGCCGCATTAGTCCCTGATGAAATCTTTAAAGGTTCTCATTTTGAACGAAGATTTGTTACTCCCTTTGGAAAAGCTTGGGAAAAATTAGCCGTTGTTGCCGCTGAGTATGGGTTAGGATATGCAACTCTCAATCATACCATTCGTGGACAAATCAAACGGGGAAGAATTCTGCGCATCACAGAAGTATTAAATCGGTTAGAACATCCTCTCAAAGGAAAAAAAACGGACGCAACCGAACTGGAATCAGGAGTTAAAATACATTTTAGCGGGAAGAGGGAAATCTCTTCCAGTAACCGTTGTATGCGACGTATACGCAGAAGATAGGAGCAATAATCAACGATACGCCTTTGAGTTAAAGGCCCCTCTCCCGAATAGCGATCAAACAAAGGTCAGTAAAGAAAAATTGCTCAAACTCTATAGCATGGAACCGCCTCAAGTGGATGGTGCCTATTTTGCGTTACCTTATAATCCGTATGGGTGTAGAGAAGACTATAGTTGGAGTTTTCCGGCTCGATGGTTTGATATGAAGCAAGATGATGTCGTTCTTATCGGGGATGAATTATGGGAAAAAATAGGCGGTACTGGAACATATCAAACCTTCGTAGAGGCTATTAATGAATTGGGGCATGAATATAAAGAGCGGATATATAGAGAATTTCTTGGAATAGAAGCACCTGACAGAGGGAATGAAAGTCAACTTTGAGATATGTCTGTGACGCAAAACTGCGAAGCATAGAGCCTGACTTCGGAGTCCAAACTTTAGTTTGGACGTCTCCGGAATTTAGATGTCCAAGATAAATCTTGGACTCCGAAGTTTTTTGTACTGATTCATTCCAGTTGATGGCCCACAAATCAGGATTATTCACGTATTAATGCTAAGGGTTTAATATTTTAAAACTTTTTTTATTCAATTAATTGCAATCAACTAATTGATTCACATAATAGTTATATAATTTATTGAAAAGCCGAACTCACGTTAATAATTAGTGAGAGCGCTTCTTGGGGTGCGTTGACAGAAATTTTGTGATCATTATAAAAAATGCAACAAGCGAGGAATACACTATGTCGCAAGCCACTGCAATACTTGGATTACTCACGGAAACTTCGCTACATGCAGGAATAGGCCAAATGGTCAGTGTCATAGACTTACCGATTCAGCGAGAAGCACACACTGGCTGGCCTTGTGTTTATGGCTCGGCCGTCAAAGGCGCGATGCGCACGTTGGCAGAAGACAAAGGCAATGGCTGGGTAGACGAAATCTTTGGCCCTGAAATGACCAATGCCAGTGAATATGCATGCGCGTTGGCCGTCGGCGATGCCCGTTTGCTGCTGTTACCAGTGCGCTCACTCACCAGTCATTTTAAATGGGTGACTTGCCCGGCGCTGTTGCGCCGTTTACAAGCGGACTGTAGTCGTTTACAATTCGCCGACACTTTCCCCGCGATTCCGCTCCCGCCCAATAAAGACACGGCACTGGTAGCGACTGAACACGACATTGATTTGGGCTTGTTTTTAGAAGAATTTCGCTTTACGCCGGCGCCTAACCAACAATTAGATGAGATGATCAAAACCATTGCACCTTTGATGGGGATGGAAAACGAGGCAGAGGCGGCCTTGCAAAAACAACTCACCGTAGTGACTGATGACATATTTAGCCACTTGGCACGCTACGCTACCCCGGTAAATGCCCATATTGCGATTGACAATGACACGAAAATTGTCAAACAAGGTGCCTTATGGTATGAAGAAACGTTGCCGCCTGATAGTTTGCTATATGTGGCATTAGTCGCATATCCCGTCCGCAAAGTAGGCGCGAATAAAGATGCAAAACAGGCGCTAGGACATATTCAAGAATTGTTTAACAAAAATCATCCTTATCTGCAACTCGGTGGTAACGAAACGGTGGGCATGGGATGGTGCAAAGTCACATTCAAAGAAGCCAGACTAAAACAAGGCGCTGCACAGACTCCTTCATTAGCGACTCAATCCGATACTTCTTCTGGAGAAACTTCAACGGGTAAGAAAAAAAGCAAATTAAAGAAAAAAGTGGCTGCAAACGATGCCACACCTGAATCTCCTGAGTTCAATAGATGGGGCACGCCCACCGATTACTATGGGCAAAGATGGGCTAGGCTTTAACGGGAAGCTGGAGGAAGCTGGAGTCCAAACCTTTAGGTTTGGAAGCTGGAATCCAAACTTTCAGACAACGGCTTTAGCCAACAGCTAAAGCCGTTGTCTAAGAGCTAAAGTAGGCTAAAGCCTACTAACTCTCTTCTCTTGCAGTATCGTAGGGTGGGTAAGCGGGCGCTACTTTCTCAAACATTATCCCGAATCCTACCGCTTGCCCACCATCCATATCTACAAGGATTGTATATAATAAGGGATTTTACAAACTATAAACTTTATCTAATTTGTTCACTATCATTGCTAATAAATCATTTTTTATAAAAAATCCTTGTAGTTATTTTGTTTACTCTCTAAGTTAGCTAATAAATAATTTTTTATAAACAATCCTTGTAGTTAAGTAGGTACGCATAAATCCTTTAACATTTTAGGTGACTAGAATAGTAATCGCTTTAGCGACTCACAAGCAGTTCGTGTTTACCCACTTATGCACATTCAACCCCTTCGGGGTTGGCGCGTGTCCGATATCTTTACCACAGGTTCCACTAAAGCTATTATCTCGCGTAGCGAATTACTGCGTTTCACATTTAACCCCTTCAGGGTTGGTGTGTTAAGAAGCTATCAATGTTAAAAGACTTTTGTTTACCCACTTATTTTGTTCACTCTCTAACCGAAAAAAATCCGCATCGATTATACAATCCTTGTAGGTAGTTATTGACAGAGGCCTAATTTCATGCAAACCCTGCAACAACAGCGTGCTAAATTTGCCTTAAATCGGGTAAAAGAGGCCGCTAATCAGTTAGACACTAAGAACAAGAAGGAATATAAAAGCTACGCTTCGGCCCTACCATTTATGATTCACGCCAATGGTTTAGGGCAAGCGGCCGCTTTTTATCGGAGTAAAGGCGAAAAAGATACCCATTTTTTGCTGTATAAATTGCTTTCTGATTGGTTGACTGGAAATGTCAATATTGACGGCTTCAATAAAGAAAATCAACCTTTTTACGGGCACGATGATTTATTAGAGGGCATTACCAACGAAAAAATGCCCGTTTATATGACAGCCCAAGCAGAAGCGATGGTATTTATGAATTGGGTGAAAAGATTCGCGGATGCTTTCATGCGAGGAGATGAACAACACGGGGAAAATCCATAACAATACTTTTTCTCAATGCCATTAAGTTAAGCATTTGGGTGAACTTAATGGCACCTTAAAGCTTCTGTTGAGGGCCATGTTTTCAAATTGATTTGGTAAGCTTTTATTAATGGCTTAGCGTTTTATAACTGAGAAATGAGTTTTTAAATGATTTTTTTATAAGTCTTTGTTCATTCTTCATTTTTCATTCTTCATTTTTCATTTTTTGAGGGCCATGTTTTCAAATTGATTCAGTTGATTTGATTGATGGCCTTATCGATAAAAACTTCTAAAAGGACAAGTGGGACACAGCCATTTTTTCTGAACAAAGGGAATATTCCATTATGATTCCACTGTATCAATCACTACAAGGTGATAACGCGCCTAAAACTCCCCATAAAGATTGTCATCTTGGTTTATGGTACACCCGTTTTTTTAATCGTTACAACGCCCAATGGACATTAAAAGACACCGCAAAACAGGAATGGGTGAGTAGCCTTGCCAATAAAAGATGCGGAGATGCCACAACCCTTGAACAACAAACGTTGCGTTTATTGCGATTGGTTAATGCGCTAGAAGGACAAATTGCCGTCTGTAAAACCACTTGGCATTTTGCGACGGGCTTAGGTTTACCACATCCAGTAGAAAATGGTTTAGCGTGGCATCCGACGTTGGGCGTACCGTTTTTGGCGGGTAGTGCGATGAAAGGGCTACTCCGCGCTTGGGTGGAAGTATGGGATGACAGTCTTTCTGATGAAGAACGTCTCCAAAGAAGACGTACTTGGTTTGGCATGGTGAAAGGAGAAGAGGGAGATGAACAAGATCAAGCCGGTAAACTGATTTTCTTTGATGTGATTCCTATTGAGCCTGTAGGCCTGACGGCGGATATTATGACACCGCATTATGGCAAGTGGTATGAGCAAGGGCATGAAATTAAGGGCCATGATATGGCAACGCTATTGCAACATCCTGAGCGTTTGCCAGCGGATTGGCACGAGCCAGTACCGGTGCCGTTTTTAGCGGTAAAGCACGCTCAGTTTTTAGTTGCAGTCGCGGCGCGGGATGCGAAAAAAAAAGAACTGGCTAACGCCGCTTTAGAGTCAATGATTGCAGCGTTACACTGGATCGGTGCTGGTGCCAAGACGGCGGCCGGGTATGGGCATTTTGTCAGAAATGAAACTGCAGAGAATGACTTGAGGCAAAAACAGCAACAAAAAGAAGAGGAGAAGAAAAACGCGGCCAAGAAAGCGGCCAAGAAAACTCAAATATTAGCGGAACTTTCATCCGATTTAGAGAGGGAATTGCACAAGGATTTGTTTAATGCGCCCAATCAAAGCATAGCCGAAGCCAACGCGACTGAATGGCTAGACAAAATGGAAAAGCGCAAAGCTGATGAAGCACAAGAAATTGCCGGGATGCTGAAAACGTTTTACACTGATATTGATAAATGGAAGGGCGGCAGTAAAAAGCAAAAAGAGAAAGTTAAACGTGTCAAAAAAGTTTTGGGGCTATAATCATCTTGTTTGTAGTGTTTGTAGTTTGTAGTTTGTAGTTTGTAGTAGGCGATTTATCGCCTCTCGCAACTACAAACACTCAGTTGCTAAAGCAACTACTACAAACAGAATAAACATAAGAGATAAAAATGTTTTATTCTGAAAATTCTCAAATTATCCCGCTTCGCTCGTTACTACGTTTCTGAAAATTCTGATTCAGACAATTGAGCCTAAGTCCCTGAATGGCTTTTCTACTGCCGCATCTTACGATGAAGCGTGGTGAGGCTGATTCTCAACCCTTTCGCCGCTTTCTTTATATCGCCATTAGAAAACTCAATGGCTTTAAGGATCATATCTCTCTCAATCTCCCTAAGCGGGCGAAATGCGTTCCCTGACATGATGGCGATCTTAAACCTGGACAGTGGCGGCTCTTGAGTGGTGGGTAGCGATGGATTTGTTGTGGTATATTCACTAGCGGGATCGTTTTCGTTGATTATGGTACGCAACATGTCGGCAGTTATCATTCCGCCTTGATTCATGAGTACCATATTAAGGATAACACTCCGCAATTGCCGTACATTTCCAGGCCAATTATAATCCAACAAGATTTGTTCAGCCTCAGTGCTAAAACCCTCAAAGGTTTTTTGCTCCGGCTTGGAAATATTATGGAGAAAGGTGTGGGCGAGCAATAAGATATCTTTCCCACGAATACGCAGGGCCGGTAGCTTAATATGGATGGCATTGAGGCGATAATACAGTTCCTCACTAAAACGCCTGGCGCTTATTTTAGAGGGTAAATCCTGATTGGTGGTGCAAATCAAACGAACATCCGCCTGTTCTTGTTTATCGCCACCGACTTTATCAAAGGTGCCGGTTTGCACAAAGCGCAGCAAGGTACTTTGTAACTCCGGAGACATTTCCACGATTTCATCCAAAAACAAAGTGCCACCATCGGCCCGTGACGCGGCCCCTTGCTGCCCATTGACAGCACCGGTAAAAGCACCTTTGACATGACGAAACAGGTGACTTTCAAGCAAATCGTTGGGAATGACCGCACAATCCAAGACGACAAAAGGTTTATCTTTGCGACGACTTTCTCTATGAATGGCATCCGCACACAGTTCTTTACCGGTGCCGTGTTCTCCAGTAATCAGTATTGGCGCTTGACTTGTCGCAACATTATCAATCATTTGGTAAACCGTCTGCATCGGCTTGGAAGCACCGATAAATTTGTGATAGCGTTCGCGCAACCTATCTTTTTGAACAAAATCACTGAAAGGCGTTGAGTTATACTGAGGTATTGCACTGCGTAGCGCAATGATGAGTCGATTGGCTTGAAGTGGTTTTTCGATATAATCAAAAGCGCCTTCCAGCTTCGCTTCAATCACCACATCGACGGCATTTTCAGCGGTGATAGCGATGACGGTACAGCCAAGTTGTTGTTGCTTGAGATATTTGAGAATCATCATGCCATTTATATCGGGCAGTTCCAAATCAAGTAGAATGATGGTGGGAACCCGATTTTGGAGGTATGTCAAGGCCGCAGTTCCAGTCTCGACGTGGGTTAAGTTGATTGGCTCTTCGCTTAAGAAGGTTTTATATGTCGTGGCAGTGACGACATCACCTTCGACGAGCAAAACAGTGGGTTGTGGTTTGGTTTCCATATTGGTCAGTTATCAGTTATCAGTTATCAGTTATCAGTTATCAGTTATCAATTGTCTAGTTCTACACAAATTTTCCAAGCAATGATAGAATCAAGACTTGTGTGCATAGATTCGGAATCGAAGGGGGTGTGTTTTTATTTTAAATTATAACCGTTTGCAGTATAAAAAGGCAACACAACATGGCAAGATTACTTTCAAAATGCTTAAATCTTACCGGCACCTTAACATGCCGTGGGCGCTGCTACCACACGCGGCTTAGGACAAATTCAGTTAATATTAATGACGGTAAGTACAACGAATTACTACGGTAAGTAAGTACAACGAATTACGGTAAGTACAACGAATTACATGGATAAACGAATTATTATGGTAAGTACAACGAATTACGGGGAGAAACGAATTAAAAATGACGGTGATAAACGAATCTCGCTCTCCTCATAAAAATAAAGTCCTCCGTTTTCGTAAAGAACCAATTCGTTTATTATAAAATTTCGCTGTACTATTAATTCGTTTATCCGCGCAATTCGTTGTACTGCGTCATTATTCGTTGTACTGCGTCATTATTCGTTGTACTGCGTTTTCTAATGAGGCTGGTGGGCAAGAAAAAGACTTTGCCGGCCCCTACTGTGTGCCAAAACGAATGGAGAACAATATGCCTGAAAAACAAAAAACATCAACATTAACACTCATCACGAATCAGAAAAAAGACCAAAAACTGATGATTACTGTTGCTACCAAAAAAGGTAGCGATGCTCGGCCGGTTGATAAAACGAAGTTGAGTAACGATTTGGTGAGAATGACCTTTGATGAATTAAATGGACTAGAAGTTGAGTACGAGATGAAAAACGGCTTACTCAGAAAAGTATGGAAAAAAGGTGGCGAATGGCAAGATGAAACTGAAACCCCAAAGCCAGCAGTGTTTGTAGTAGGCGATTTATCGCCTCTTTAGGTTTGTAGTAGGCGATTTATCGCCTCTTGCGAAAGCAACTACTACAAACGGTTGTTCCTTAGAAACTGGAACGTATCAAAAATTTCATTAATTGTTGGAGAAATTAAATTTATGACTGAAGTAAAATCCACCACATGCTTGCTCATTTCAGTGGGCGGAACTGCCACGCCAGTGGCTTATAGTATTAACCAACATTGCCCAAGCAAAATTATATTTTTTGCTTCCCGCGATAGTCAGAGTGAAATTGAAAGCAAGGTACGACAACTGGCGACGCACAGTTGGCAAGCTCAAGAAATCATCACTACCGATGATCCTCAAGATTTAACCAAGTGCGTCGTCGCTCTGCAAGAACTGGCGCAAAAATTGGAAATCTTGCAAGTCAGTGCAGAAAACTTGATAGTCGATTACACCGGCGGCACAAAAACAATGTCAGCCGCGTTGGTACTCAGCACGATTAACTTGCCGGTGCGTTATAGTTACATAGGCGGCCGAGTCCATACCAAGAAAGGATTGGGAGCAGTGCTTGATGGAACGGAAGCCTTGGTGACGAAACATAATCTGTGGGATGTGCTGGCAGTTGACTTGGAACGGCGATTGGTTAATCAGTTCAATAATGCTCATTTTAGCGAAGCATACGCGACGGCTGAAGAAGCTGAACAAAAAGTCGGTGAACGCGAGAAGTCCTTGTACCGTTTCTATAAAGAACTGTGCCAGGTTTACGAATGTTGGGATAATTTGGATTATCCAACCGCCTTACGTCACTTGGAAAAGGGTGAACAAGAACTGAAAGTCTACGCCAATGGTGCTAATAAAGCTCCACTCATTGCTTTAGCCAAACAGGTTGAAAATGACAGAGGCCGACTGGTTAACCTTTCGCAAATTTGGCAACAACTGCAAGAAGGCGAGTCTGAAAATTTAGACATACGCTTATTAATCATCGACTTAGTTGCTAATGCGGTTCGCACAACGCGCATGGCCGCTCGCGCTGATGAAGGCATAGCACGTTTGTCTAGTGCGCTAGAAAAGTTGGCTCAAGTCTGTTTGCTTGAACAAGGCATAGACAACCGCAAAACACAAGCTGAGCAAATCCCAGAAGTGCTGCGCGAAGAGTACATAGCCCGTTATCGCACTGGCGAGAACAACTTACTGCAATATGGGCTAATCGCTTCCTATCGCCTGCTTGATGCCCTTGAACACCCGGTAGGTAAACGTTACCGTGCGCGTGAAACTGACTTGAAAAAAGTGCTGGAAATTCACAATAGCTCGTTCATGGTGCATGGATGGAAGGCTATCGAAACAGAAACCTTTGATAACCTGCTTGAAATTACACTGGATTTTTTAGAAATGGCCGAAACAGATCTGCCTAAGTTTCCTCACTGGAGTCTAAACTTTAGTTTGGGACTGTCCAAACTTTAGCCCAAAGCCAAGGGCGTCCAGGGGTGTCCAGGGGCGTTGCCCCAATGCCATTAAGAGGGCAACCATAAAGGATTGCCCCTACACGACATGACGATTTGTAGGGGCAATCCCACGTGCAAAGCCCTTAACTTAATGGCATTGGGGCGTTGCCCCTGTGTTTGAGGGCCATAAAATACTTTGGATGCTTTCAAATTAGGTTATGGCCCTCTGTCGCGCTTCATTGTTATACTTTTTGTAGGTGTTTTGTTGCTTAGCTTGCCAAACTAAAGTTTGGATTCCTGTTTCGCAAGTTTGGAATTTAGTAATGACTAAAGAACAATTAAGAAAGCAGTTCTTAGAAACACGAAAAAATTTTGATTTAGACAGTCTACAAGAAAACAGTCAGGCAATCAGCCAAAACTTTTTTAATTACATTGACTTAAGCGATATTCAAAAACTACATGTTTTTTTGCCCATTCTGAAGCAGAATGAAATTAATACTTGGTTTATTATTAACGGAATTAGGCAAAATCATCCACATATCACGCCTATTATTTCTAAAAGTAACTTAAAAACTTCAGAAATGGATAGTTATGTGTTCGATACCAATACAAAAATCGTAGAAAATCGGTGGGGCATTCCTGAGCCGGTTGATGCTATCAAGTGTCCTGATGACACGATTGATATGATTTTAATGCCTTTGTTATGTTTTGATAAACAAGGCTTTAGAGTGGGTTATGGCAAAGGCTTTTATGATAGATTTTTGCAAAAGTGCCGAACAGATATTATTAAAATAGGCCTATCATTGTTTGAACCCGTCGATAAAATAGAAGATGTCAATGAGTATGACGCGAAGATGGATTTTTGTGTGATGAGTAAGGGAGTTTGGAAGTTAAAGTTAATAGACTTGTCCGTAAATAAATAACAAAGCCAGGGGCGTTGCCCCTGGCTTTAATAACACGCCCCGATCGATCTCATAGAAAAGCCCCAACGGGGCGACATTAATATAGCCAAGGGCATCGCCCCTGGAGGGAAGGATTGATCGCTAATCTGCCCCTGACTGTTGCATTCCTTGCAGTCCTCAACAATTCCGTTGAAAAATGGATTTTGTGAAACGTCAGTGAATGGTATACTAATCAAACTAACAATTAATTAAGTAGAGGAAGAATCAATGCAAATCAAAATAAGAAATTTCGGCCCGATAAAAGAATTTGATGAAAGACTTAGAAACAGATTTGGTGGTGATTTTTGGCAAGAATAACAGCGGTAAATCTTATGGTATTTATGTGGTTTATTTGTTAGTCAAAACGTTATTAAACGTTCAACGTTCATGGAGTTCAACCCGTACACTCCCTTCCGATGACGTACTTGAACATGAATTTTTGGCCGAATTCCAACAGGCTTTTTCCGCCACCTTTGACAAAGTTGATAACATAACGAGTCGGTTTTCTGGGCAATCTTTTAGTTTGAGTCTGTGTACCCAAGTTGCAGAACTCACCCTAGAAGTCAAAGACAAAAAACGGGTGCTGACAAAAGCGAGTCTTTTGCGAGAACTATTAACCAAGTCAAAGTCAATTCGTTTATCCGCGCAATTCGTTGTACTCGTTTGTTTCGCTATATTCGCTTATCCGTACAATTTACCTATAAAAAGTATGGCTAATGAGGTGCAATTGGGGGCCATAACTGAATTTAAAACCATTCAAAACGTTTTATGGCCCCTAAATCCTATTAACGACAGGGATTCGTTATAAGAAAGGATTAAGCAACTACAAGGATTGTATATAATAAAGGATTAAAAGATTAAAAATGACGCTGTATTAACCAAGTCAAAGTCAATTCGTTTATCCGCGCAATTCGTTGTACTCGTTTGTTTCGCTATATTCGCTTATCCGTACAAATAACCTATAAAAAGTATGGCTAATGAGGCGCAATTGGGGGCCATAACTTAATTTGAAACCATTCAAAACGTTTTATGGCCCCTAAATCCTATTAACGACAGGGATTCGTTATAAGAAAGGATTAAGCAACTACAAGGATTGTATATAATAAAGGATTAAAAGATTAAAAATGACGCTGTATTAACCAAGTCAAAGTCAATTCGTTTATCCGCGCAATTCGTTGTACTCGTTTGTTTCGCTATATTCGCTTATCCGTACAATTCACCTATAAAAACTATGGATAATGAGGCGCAATTGGGGGCCATAACTTAATTTGAAACCATTCAAAACGTTTTATGGCCCCTAAATCCTATTGACGACAGGGATTCGTTATAAAATAAAGAATTAAAGTCGTTATGTCGCCGCCAATGAACAATTTCCGCTGCTTGCTGCTAGTGCGGCTTCAATACCTTTATTAAACTCATCATCAGCACATCGCGCTTTAGTTTGGCAGTAGGTTTGAGTCCTGCCAAACTAAAGTTTGGACTCCGGTTTGGACGCCTGAAATTCGGTTTGTTTGGATCAGTCGGGGTAATCTACTTTTTCCCAGGTTTCATTCCGATATCTGGAGTTAAGCAATTCGATCCTTTCCTCATAAACTTGCAAACAGGAGTCAACTGATTGTAAGCACCGATTATCTCGATATTTCAACCAATCCCTGAATTCTTTCTTTGCACGATATTGATCTTCTTCACCGGCTAATGAGTCACGCCAATGGGAATAAATTATGTGATTTTGGTATTCAATATCCCACAACTTATCATTATCGCAAATGACTTTTTCCTCTTTCTTTAGTCCTCTTTTTGCACACCAGTCCGGCGCTAGTTTGATTAAAGTGCTATTATGACGCAACAGTTTATGTCTCACTATAGGCGTAAAAGGGTTTTCACAATGACGTAACATGCGTAGCCAATCTTGCACTTGCTGCTTGAAATCATTGTATGGCGTTTTTTCAACAAAAAACTGAAAGTCTTCAATCGCACCTTGAGTATCGCCATTGAGTGCGCTGTTAATGCCTCTAGTGCGTCGATACCATTCATTTTCAGGCTTAAGTTCTACGGCTTTTGCACAAATATCCATGACCTCGAAGGCTTGTTCTTGCAAACTACCATACCAACAGAGGTTTTTCCAAAAATAGGGAGAAATATTGATACCATCCTCCGGTATTTTTTCATAAATTGCTAGGGCTTCTTCTATTTTTCCTTGTCGTGCTAAATTGTCTGCCTTTATCATTAAGACGTTAGCGATAATCCGCCGAGTTCTATTAGCGGGGTTGAAATGTAAGCCTGCATCAAGTGCGAGTGCTTCTTGGAACTTA
>Ga0190343_1000133_pt1 | contig 23928 bp, 21 predicted proteins | sample 48721312_MG_FD_161664 | JGI IMG/M metagenome (GOLD analysis project Ga0190343, IMG submission 161664) | Hydrothermal vent microbial mat bacterial communities from Southern Trench, Guaymas Basin, Mexico - 4872-13-1-2_MG | ecosystem: Environmental > Aquatic > Marine > Hydrothermal vents >... | reverse complement strand
CTTAACTTTTTAATTGCCGTTTTGAAGTTGAACACTATCCGTTTATTTCGCGTATCCGTTGTGCTTAACTTTTTAATTGCCGTTTTGAAGTTGAACACTATCCGTTTATTTCGCGTATCCGTTGTGCTTAACTTTTTAATTGCCGTTTTGAAGTTGAACACTATCCGTTTATTTCGCGTATCCGTTGTACTTAACTGTCCGTGAAAATTTAAAGGCCTATTTTTTGACTTTCCATTGTAACTTAAGGCGATTATTCCTATATTTGATTAACAACTTTAGTTTATTCCCACATTTGATTAACAAGTTGCCTAAAAAACTAGGCAGCCCCGTTACCTCGGTAATATTCCAAGCCGCCTCAAGTGGCTTGTTTTTATTAAACCCTATCCAAAAAGTCAGCGTTATACTTACTTGAACATCAGCACCCTCGGTTTTTAGTTTACAGTCAATTTTGTGGGACGGAAAATGGATTTCAGAGGGCGAATCGCCTTTTATGGCCTTATATCCTTGGTAGATAATGTCACTTTTAATCAGATTGACTTGACTCGTGCAGCTCAGATGGCGTGGGCGCACAAAGCCATGAGTTGCTTTGATTACATCTTCACGCTCCTGTGCGTTTGCTGAAAAGCTGAGTGGGCAAACCATCTTATCGGCTTCAGATAACAGAGCCTTTTCACAAGCGTTTGTGTCAAAATCAGCTACCGACATTTTGGGCATAACAAGCGTTGCTATCAACATGGCGAACACAAATCGGCGCATTATTTCTTCCCGTGTCAAATTCTTTAAAGAGAAATCCGATTTAAAAAAAATCGGATTTCTTTGGCAACAAAAACCTGTCAGGTTTATACCACTACAATTGACATAAATTGGCGATAAATTGGTTCAATTCGTTTTTGACTTCTTTTTGTAATGTTGGGCCATTCCCGTATTTGACTATCAATCTTCCCGCAAAAGCGGCAATACCTGTCACGTTGCCAATATTCAAGCGAACATCCGAAACACCGTCGTCAGCAAACTGTAGCCACGGCGCAACCGTTAGACCAATTTTGAATTGGGCACCATTAGTTTTAATCTCACAGTCAATTTTGTGGGACGGTAAAGTGATTTCGCTGGCACTTAATAGCGCATTTGCCACATGATTTTTAGGAATCTTCAGGTGGGTGGTGCAGGTAATATTCTGTATAAAACCATACGTTTTCCTTCTCAGTTTATCGCGCTCTCGTGCATCTGTTGAAAACCCCAATTTGCAATTCAGCATATTTTCGGTTGAACGCAGGATTGGCTTACAGGCTTTCGCGTCAAATTCGGCGATTGATGCTTTGGAAGTCAAGAGCATTGCCGTTAACACAGTCAAAATAAATAAACGCATAACTAACTCACTCTTACAGTGCGTTGATTGGTGGTCAAAGCGCAAATATCCGCCTTGGTTTTCACTGTCGCATTTTTTTTTCCATCTGGGCGAGAAATTGGTTCAATGCCTTTTTCGCTTCTTTTTGCAGCTTGGGGCCATTCCCATATTTGACTATCAATCTCCCTATAAATTTTGGAACCCCCGTCACCTTTCCAATATTCAAGCGAACATCCGAAGCACCTTCATCACCAAACTGTATCCACGGCGCGAGCGTTAAACCAATTTTGAACTTGTCACCATTGGTTTGAATATCACAGTCAATTGTGTGGGGCGATAAAGTGGTTTTATCAGCACCGAATAGCGCATTGAATACCTTATTTTTAGGAATATTCAGGTGGGTGGTGCAGGTAATATTGCGGATAATACCATAAGTTTTCTTCATCAGATCATCGCGCTCTCGTGCATCTGTTGAAAAACTTAATTGGCAATCAACCTGATTTGCCATTGAACGGAAGACTTGCTCGCAGGCTTCTTTGTCAATTCCTGCCAACGAGGCGTTAGAAGTCAAAAGCATTGCGGTGAACACCGCTAAAATAAATAAGCGCATAATTCCTCCGGTGCGTTGCGTACAAATCTAGAGTCGGTTAGAAATCCGATTTTTTCAAAAAATCGGATTTCTTTGAAGCTAAAGGTTCGCCTTCCAGAATGAGCTTAAGCACAATTGGGCAAGTGTGCCTTAATAGAAGACGGTAGAAAATCAAAAAGTTTATCCAAATGAACAGCTAACCACCAACTGATTTTATACAAATCGTTGCTAAAATAGATATCCTTCTTGTAATTACCGATTGAGGCTTCACACGTATCATTGTGGATTCGTATTTTAGCCTTCAACGTACTGTGACTAGAATAGACGGTAAAGCGTTTACCAAAAACTTTCGCCTTCTGTCGGTTTCTTAGACGGACGTGTATTTCGAGAATAGAATAAGTGCCAGGATTTATATCTAACGTCGCTCGAGTTAACCAACTTTTACGTTCATTGCCGGCACATATATTTTTACAGATGGATTTAATACCCTGCACGACCTCGGGCTGTGCCAAAAGTGCTTGGGTGAGATCGACACGGCCGGCTTGAGCGGGCGATATGGCAAAAGCGGTAGCGAAAATTACTACTGCCATCAGACTATGGCGAAACATAATCACCTCTTGTGTTTAATGGATTTGTTCATTTCTCAGTACCGGACAAAAGTTTGTAACTATTGTCGTTAGGGATTTATCATCAAGAAAAGGAGTCCAAACCGAAACGTCCAAGATAAATCTTGGACTCCTGTCCAAACTTTAGTTTGGCGCGATAGAGGGCCATACTTTCATTTGAAAACATTCAAATTCTTTTATGGCCCCCAGATGGTGCCCAATAACCTTACGAAGTTAATGGTAATAAACCTTCCGTACAAACGGTAATGGCGCGCACGATAGATAGGAGTCGGCCAGTTTTAACTTGGGCATGCCAAACTAAAGTTTGGACTCCGGCAATTTTCTGAACCTGTTTTTTAATTTGTTAAAGAACGCCCAAAGGCTTGGGTGAAAAAACACTGATGACAACATGCCATCATTAGGACGAAAGTTTAGCCGAGGGTTTATTCTGGCAGTCCGCTGAAAAATGTTTTTATTGAATGTCAGCCGATATGGAACAAGTTTATCCGAGGCTTGGTTTGTTCAGTCCGCAGAAAAATGATTTATCGCTTATTGAAATAACGCCCAAACTTTCAATAACTACAAGGATTGTATATAAAAAAGGATTTAATCCTCCCCGAATTGAGTCCCACGCCCAATAACACCCCTACAAAAAGTCTCAATATAAGGCGCGATAGAGGGCCATACTTTCATTTGAGAACATTCAAATTATTTTATGGCCCCCAGATGGTGCCCAATAACCTTACGAAGTTAATGGTAATAAACCTTCCGTACAAACGGTAATGGCGCGCACGATAGATAGGAGTCGGCCAGTTTTAACTTGGGCTTGCCAAACTAAAGTTTGGAGTCCTGCCAAACACTCCGGCAAGCCCATTTTTCTGAACCTGTTTTTTAATTTGTTAAAGAACGCCCAAAGGCTTGGGTGAAAAAACACATATGACTTACGTGCCATCATTAAGGCTAAAGTTTAGCCGATGGTTTATTCAGGCAGTCCGCTGAAAAAAGGTTTTCACGCAATTGTCGGCCGACATGGAACAAGTTTATCCGAGGCTTGGTTTGTTCAGTCCGCTGAAAAATGATTTATTGCTCATTGAAAGAACGCCCAAATGTTAGTATTGCCAAACCCTGACGACTTACGTGCCGTCATTGACATCAAAGTTTATCCAAAGATGGACTTGCTCTGTTCGCAGAAACTCGTTTTTTTTTGCACACTGCCCCTTGTCGGATTGCCATTGACGACTGACTGACGCGCTGTTGTCGAGGCTAAAGTAATATAAGGCGCGACTGAGGGCCATACTTTCAATAACTACAAGGATTGTATATAAAAAAGGATTTAATCGTTAGGGATTTATCATCAAGAAAATCCGTCCAAACTTTAGTTTGGATGTCCGAAACGTCCAAGATAAATCTTGGACTCCTGTCCAAACTTTAGTTTGGCGCGATAGAGGGCCATACTTTCATTTGAAAACATTCAAATTATTTTATGGCCCCCAGATGGTGCCCAATAACCTTATAAAATAAATGGAAATAAACCTTGCGTACAAACGGTAATGGCATGCACGATAGATAGGAGTCGGCCAGTTTTAACTTGGGCATGCCAAACTAAAGTTTGGAGTCCTGCCTACCAGTTTATCCGCGCAATGAGTTGTACTACACAACGGCCAATTCGTTTATCCGCGCAATTAATTCGTTGTATTAGACAACAGCTAATTCGTTTATCCGCGTAATTCGTTGTACTAAGTTGTACTAACGAGACAACAGCCAATAATTCGTTTATCCGCGTAATTCGTTGTACTAAGTTGTACTACAACAGCCAATAATTCGAATAATTCGTTTATCCGCGTCATTGGCGGGCCAATACGAAGTTTCGTTGTACTAATACTAACGACACAACGGCCAATTCGTTTATCCGCGTCATTGGCGGGCCAATACGAAGTTTCGTTGTACTAATACTAACGACACAACAGCCAATTCGTTTATCCGCGCAATTAATTCGTTGTATTAGACAACAGCTAATTCGTTTATCCGCGTAATTCGTTGTACTAAGTTGTACTAACGAGACAACAGCCAATAATTCGTTTATCCGCGTAATTCGTTGTACGAAACAACAGCCAATTCGTTTATCCGCGCAATTAATTCGTTGTATTAGACAACAGCTAATTCGTTTATCCGCGCAATTAATTCGTTGTATTAGACAACAGCTAATTCGTTTATCCGCGTAATTCGTTGTACTAAGTTGTACTAACGAGACAACAGCCAATAATTCGTTTATCCGCGTAATTCGTTGTACTAACTAGACAACAGCCAATAATTCGTTTATCCGCGTAATTCGTTGTACGACACAACGGCCAATTCGTTTATCCGCGCAATTAAGTATCAATATAAGGCGCGGTAGAGGGCCATACTTTCATTTGAAAACATTCAAATTCTTTTATGGCCCCCAGATGGTGCCCAATAACCTTATAAAATAAATGTCTTAAAAACGGAGTTTGGATGACTGGTTGTTTGCGTGAGGCGATAAATCGCCTACTACAAACGGGGTATGTCTGTTCGTAGTAGGTTATTTTGAAAAACTATATTCTATCAGTGGCAATTCGTCTGTGCTTGTTCCCATGCGGATTGCCCCGTTTCAGAAACCGTGTACCAGTACATTTTGGCAATAGCCCGGCACATTTGATATTTAACCCGAGCCGCTTTCTTAGATGGACACGTTTTTTGGAGAAGGGTCAAAAACTCATTGTCACAAGCATTGCGGGTGGCATTGCACGTACTGTAACAGTTATCGTGTGCTTGACAAGCTGAACTGAAGTCAAATAGGCTCCAGTTATCTATGACGATTTGCGTGGTTAAGCCTGTGCCACAGCCTTGCCCCGACGTATCAATATTTGGGTCGATTTTCCGTAGCAGTTCTCTTATTTTGTCGCTCCCTTTTTCTAAACCGTCTTCCAATTCATGCATCCATTCTGGGATTTTTGTCTCCAATTCTTCCAAATCCTGCATCCATTCTGGGATTATTGTCTGCAATTCTTCAATTCCGTTATCGAGTTCTTCGATTCCTTTCTTGATTCCTTTCTCTAATTTGTCACCGCCTTTCTTGAGGCCTTTTTCGAGTTTTTCGATTCCTTTCTTGATTCCTTTCTCTAATTTGTCACAGCCTTTCTTCACGCCATCTTCTAATTTTTCGCTGCCTTCCTTGACGTCTTGCTTCAGTCCTTCCCAAGTTTCCGTCCAACTCCATGCCATTGTGGCACTTGAAAAGATAAGCAAGATAGCAACTAGCATGACAAGGTTCAGTTTTTTTAATGTTGTCATCATTTCTCCCCTGTTTATACAGATGGTTGGTTGATTTTCCCCAGGTAGGTAAATATCGTGGCGCTTCACATTCAATCCCTTCGGAGTTGGGGCCTAATTAATAATTAATTGTGAATTATTAATTGTGAATTATTTCAACCACTTTGGGGTTGGGGCCCTCTTTTAATTCTGGTTATTGGCTGCTTTGATGAGTTGTGGTAGCACTTTCGATAGATGCGTTTTGATGTCTTTGACGGCTTGCTGAGTGGCTTTCTTCAAGGCTGTTTCTAGTCGCGCTTGAACAATTTTTTCTATTTGTTGTTGGAGCGCTTTGGCTTGAATTTCGTTAAGTACGGGCGGCAGTTCGTCTGTCACCGGTACATCCTTGCCCGGGACAACGACATCTTTTAATACTGGAAGGTCAATTTTTTCTGCTTGTTTCATCTGGGCATGCGCCTATACCGCTTAACGGTTAATATTATGTACTCTCAATTCAAGACCTCTTTCTCTATAAAAGCGATAACGTCCTCGGCCAGTCTCACGCGCAAAAGGCGTATCATCAACGATTTCGACAATTCGCTTAAACTGTTCAAAAAACGGTGGCACCGTTTCAGTCAGATTGATTAATACGTCCATACCATCGCAAACTTGCGGCGTGTAGCCGATCCGTATCGGGGCTAACGAGTGTGGCACATTTGGGTAAATATCGTGCGGCAAAAAACTTTCTTCTTTAAATGTCCACAGCATCACATCGAATCGCTGTGCCCGTGCCAGCGAGTCGGTATGGATGTAAATACGGTAGCCTTGATGCCAAGCTTTGTTAGTTATTTGGCAGGCAAGACGAGCCTTTTCTTGCCTATTACGTGTGTGCAATATGTAAAAATAAACTGGGTGCATGATAATTGGTTATTAATTGGTAATGGCGAATGGCGAGTGGCTAGTGGCGAATGGGCTATAGACTTTCAGAAAAGTTTGAAAAGGCTCGAATCGATACTTGGTATTTTTTCCATGAAAAGATTTATACGCCTAATATCCAATTCAATAACTTCTCTCTAAATAGCAAGTTATAGCACCCGTTTTTCGATGCTTAAAATAAACATCCTTGATTTACAATATCGCTTGCGAAATTAATTGGCCCATCAGCCGTTTTATCTGAAAAACGCTATTAGGACTGACGCATTGACAAAATAAATTTATTGAGGCAAACGTTTCTTCGGAACTTTTGCTGATAAAGTCAGTTACGTCTAAGTACCTGAGTATAATTAATCTGGTATTTATCCACCGACTACGATTAAGAAACTTGGGTGTGATCCTCAAATCAAATACCAGAAAATATTTGCACAGGTGCTTAAATCTTGGACTCCTATTTTTAGGAAAGATTATACAATGGAGCCATGAAAACCAGATTCTGGCGAAAAAAGAAATGACAAAAGCGCAATTTGTGCAAAGTATACCTGAGCATGATTAATCAGGTATTTTATACTGAGCACCATCATAAATTTTGGGGAGGAGTCTGGGGTGGTGAAAATAATTAACAATTAATGATTAATGATTAATGATTAATGATTAATGATTAATGATTAATGATTAATGAGTTTAATGATATTTAGTTTTTATTATTTATTGACTGAAGAGGAACAAAAGTGGGATCAAGTTATCGAACCCTTGGAACTTCCTTTTCACCACCCTAGGAGGAGTCATCGATTTATCGATGACATCTGTGAGAAATCTTGGATTCCTATTTTTCTGAAATACTAAGTACCTGTGCAGGTATTTTCAAAAAATAAACCTAACAAAAACCATAAACCTTTCAAACTCTTGCACGGGTACTTATAAAACAATGGAGCCATGAAAACCAGATTTCGTATCTGTCGAAATGACAAGAGCGCAATTTGTGCAAAGTATACCTGAGCATGATTAATCAAGTATTTTATACTGAGCACCATCATAAATATAGCTTTTTCTCTCATTTCGTTTATGTTTCAGTGGTAAGAGAAATAAGAGAAATATTAGAGAAATCTTTCTCGGCTCTGAGAAACTTTCTGTCATTTCTCGGCTCTGAGAAATCTTTCTCGGCTCTAAGAAATAAATATGACGAGCGAAATATTTATCAAGTTCAAGTTTTTCATTGAAAAACTGATTCCTAGTTCGGTGTAAAGTATACACCGGCGTTTTTTGAAAAAACGCTGGTATTACAAGAACCTAAATACCATAAAATACTTGCACAGGTACTTATCACAGATGTCATCGATAAATCGATGACTCCTCCCCAAATATTTATCTGAACATCTATAGCAGCGTGAGACATGACAAAAAACTCAAGGATGACGGTGTCTAGTCTACTTAGCGGTGCTGAGTCGATTTAAATAAATTCGCGGTTCATCTGTCGCTCTCGCTGCTATTCGCGTTTCCCCCTATTTACTCTTCATCGACAACAACAACTGGGGGAGGGGGGGGCGCAACGGTCACTTCATTGCTGCGATCAATAAGATATTGCGTCAATAGCGGCACTGGCCGTCCGGTGGCACCTTTTTCTTTTTTATCGAACAAATACGCGGTGCCGGCAATATCTAAATGTGCCCAATGGTATTTTTTGGTGAAGCGTGACAAGAAGCACGCGGCAGTGATAGCACTCCCCTCACGTCCACCGACGTTGGCGACGTCAGCAAAGCTACTTTTGATTTGCTCTTGGTAATCATCCCACAACGGCAATTCCCAAGCACGATCACCGCTGTCTTTGCCGGCATTGAGCAAATCATTGGTAAGGGGGTTATGGTTACTCAGCAAGCCATGAGCATGTTTACCTAAAGCCACCACACACCCGCCTGTCAGCGTGGCAATGTCAATAACGACTTCGGGCTTGTAATTCTCGGCGTAAGTGAGTGCATCGCATAAAATCAGCCGACCTTCGGCATCGGTATTAAGTATTTCAATTGTTTGTCCCGACAAGCTGGTAACAATATCGCCCGGTTTCGTGGCCCCCCCGCTGGGCAAATTTTCGACGGCCGGGATAAGGCCGACCACGTTTAAGGGCAATTGTAACTCAGCGGCAGCCGACATCGTACCTAGCACAGCGGCACCACCACACATGTCAAACTTCATCTCGTCCATGTTCTTCGAGGGTTTTATCGAAATGCCGCCAGAATCAAATGTGACACCCTTGCCAACAAAGACAATTGGTGCATCGTTCTTTTTACCATTCCGATATTCTAAAATAATTAGACGAGGGGGTTGTTCACTCCCCTTAGAAACGGCCAACAAAGCACCAAAGCCCTGTTTTTCCAACTGGGTTTCTGTAAGTACTTTACAAGTGAGCTTCTCATGTAAACCGCACAGAGTTTTGGCCTGATCGGCTAAATAAGAAGGTGTACATATATTGCCGGGCATATTGCCTAAATCTTTAGCCAGCCTGGCTCCCTCGGCAATTTTTTGGGCTTCACGACTGGCTTGTTCAGCGAGGCCTAATTCACGGCGCGATGCCACACTAAAAACGATTTTACGCAAGGGCCGCCGCGTGTTTTCTTTTTTGCTTTTCAGTTGATCAAAAACGTATAAGGTAGAGTGTGCCGTTTCAATGGCTTGACGGACACGCCATGCCGTGTCACGACCACGCACATTCAATTCTGTCAAATAACACACGGCTTCCATGGAACCCGTTTCATGCAACGTCCGTATGGCCTGTGCCATCACTTTACGATATTGGTTATCACCTAATTCGCGTTCACGTCCACAACCCACAAGCAAAACACGGTCAGCTAACGTGCCAGGCACATTGTGCAATAATAAGGTTTGGCCGGGCTTGCCCTCCAAATCCCCGCGGCGCAAAATAGAAGAGAGATGCCCTTGACTGACTTCATCAATTCGTCTAGCAACCTCAGATAAACGACGTGGTTCATAAACGCCCACAACCACACAGGCAGTACGTTGCTTTTCTGGATGACCACTTTTGGTATTAAATTCCATGCGAAGTCCTTTAGGTTAAAGTTATACCTATTTAAAGGTAAAAAAGTGCGTTATTATCTCAGTGATCAGTTATCAGTTATCAGTGATCAGTTTTCAGTAGGCCTCGTTAGTGAATGACTCATTTATTCTTTGAGTTATTTATGCTTCACACAATTTGCGCTTTTGTCATTTCGTTTCGATGAGCGTGAGAAATATTGGAGAAATCGATACTTGATGGGCTACAGATTTCTCCGTAAAATTTATGACAGAAAGAGCTATGTTTATGGCGATGCTCAGTATAATAGATTTGTCCTTCAATAACATAAAAACAAGTCGTTAAATTCACAACACCCTTATTTTAGGACAATTTTAATAATTAATCATTAATTATTACATAAGCTAATTATCAATACTTGTGTGCTTATAGTCGATTATACAGTGATCAGTGTTCAGATTAATGAAAATTGAAAAATGAATTGGGGAGGATTAAAACTCGTTGTAACTTCTGTCCGGGGAGACCAATATTGATGGAGGTTTTTTATCATATCAAACCTAAGTGTTCGCCCTTTCCCAAAAATACGTTACAATCAGGATTAAAAAAACTCAAATAGCCTTTATAATTATGTCAGAGTACTTATTTTACTTCAAACTCTAGTTATTTTAGCCCACGTTGTGGCTTTTGAGTTCCAAATAGTACAGTTTAATGCGACATGTTGCTCATAAATATGTTAAATTGTATTCATTTATCACCAATAACGCAAATATGAAGGAGTTTTTTTGGTTTGATTATTAGCCGTTACCTATTTCGTGAAATACTATACACCTTACTCGCCTTGACTGCATTATTGATACTGATTTATATCAGTCATCGGTTTATGAAGTATTTAGTACAGGCCTCGGTAGGCGATTTGCCGGCTGATTTTATTTTTCAATTGTTAGCGCTCAAATTATTAAGCGACTTAATGCTTATTTTGCCGTTGGGATTCTTTTTAGCACTCTTGTTAGCCTTGGGACGGTTATATAAAGATAATGAAGTTACAGCGATGGCAGCTTGTGGCATTCCAGTGCCGGTGATCAGTATTATTGGCTTCGGTGTTATTTTTGCCTCAATAATCGGCACATTATCTCTATTACTGGCACCTTGGGCGGAAAGTCAATGGACTCAATTACAGGTCAAATTGAACACAGCGGCCGAAGTAGGTGGCATTGCCGCCGGGCGTTTTAAAGAGTTTAATCACGGTAATGGCATTTTTTATGTAGAAACAATTGACACAGACAGCAATACTATGAACACCCTATTTGTGCAAGCCAATCTTCCTCACAAGCGGATAGTCATGGTGGCGAAACAAGGTTATCAAACGGTGCTGCTAGGAGAATTGTTTATGGTACTTGTTGATGGTCATCGTTATGAGTCCAAGCCGGGGAGTTTGAGCTATGTCGTTACTGAATTTGCCGAACATCGTATCAGAATACCAAAACGCCTTGATGCTCCCAAAGGTGACCAACGTGAGGCTATATCTACTAGCTCGCTCTGGTTTGCACAAGAAGCCCCGCTGCAAGCGGAATTACAATGGCGTTTGTCTTTACCCTTATCAGTGATTTTACTGGCCGCACTGGCAGTGCCACTGTCTCATACGACTCCGCGCCAAGGACAGTATGCCAAAATTTTGTCTGGCATTTTAATTTACCTAATTTATAACAATTTGCTCAGTGTGGCAAAAAAATGGGTGGAGCGTGGCGATGTCTCACCTTGGATAGGCGTATGGTGGGTACATGCGGGTTTACTACTTGTTGTGGTGGCTTTGTTTAATCTACCGCTTTTAAAAAGTGGGTTTCGCTGGTTGTTTAGACTTTTTTATTCATTCCTCACCAAGTTGTTTTTAGGGATCCTGCACTTGTTGTGGCGCAAAGGAATATCAGAAAAATGACCCACAAGTGAGCAACTCACGCACGGTGCATAACTCATGAAAAATGAATAGATTAGGACTTACGCATTGACAAATTGACTGACCATTCAATCAGTTACCTTTAAAAGGCCACTTGTAATTTTTTTTACATAAAATCAATGAGTTAATTGACTGAGTGCGTAAGTTCTATAGATTATTTCTACTGTAAACGGTTAGGATTTCTATAATAAGGTTTTGTGGAACAAAAACTTTTACTTTGATCACAATTTGCGCTTTTTTGAAGCTCAACAATTTATGGCGGCGCTTAGTATAATTTAACATTAACAACCAGTTGGGCCTTCGTCATTTTCACGGATTTTTCGTTACGTTCCGTATCTCATTACCACAAACCCATTACCCTTCTCGGAATCCGTTTTTCATGAAAAACGGAATCCGAGAACCCATTACCCATTACCCATTACCCAATTATGAATAAAATTGATATATATATTGGTAAAACCGTCATTGCTGGCATACTGATAGTTTTATTGGTGCTAGTGGGCTTGTTTACCTTTTTTGGTTTTATTGATGAAATTGATGATATAGGCAAACAACGCTACGGGTTGTGGGAAGCGATTCAATATGTCGCCTTAGAAGTCCCGCGACATATTTATGACTTATTTCCCAGTGCCGCTTTGCTGGGCAGTTTATTGGGATTAGGCATGTTGGCTAACAACAGTGAATTGACAGTGATGCGTGCGGCAGGGGTGTCCATTGTGCGTATTGCTCTGTCGGTGCTTTTAGGAGGTTTAGTATTAACTCTCGTAGCCATGTTGATTGGTGAAACCATAGCCCCTAGAAGCGAACAATATGCTAACAGTATGCGATCTCTCGCGCAATCTGAACATGAAAATCGGCAAATGGTTTTTAGTAGCCGCTACGGTTTTTGGGCACGCGACGGTAATGATTTTATCAATATTCGCACTATTTTTCCCGATGGCAGCTTTGGCTCGATTGCTTTGTATGAATTTGATGCCGCACAGCATTTACGCGCTCTCACTTATGCAAGAACTGCCTATTATCAGGACGGACAATGGTTGCTAAAAGATGTGGAAAAAACCCTTATTGAAGCGACTAAAGTGACACGTCAATTTTTAGAAAGTACGACATGGAATGCGGTTTTAAATCCAGAATTAGTCAAAATTGTCGTGGTTCGTCCACACAAACTCTCCAGCTTGGGACTACATAAATATATTCAATATTTACGGCAAAATGGACAGCGCACAACACAATATGAACTCGCTTTTTGGACGCGCTTGAGTTATCCCTTAGTCGGCGCAACCATGATTTTTTTAGCAATTCCCTTTGTTTTTGGATCATTACGCAGTGTGTCGGTAGGGCAACGTATTTTTGTGGGCGCATTGCTTGGTGTTGGTTTTCACATGCTCAACCAAACCACCGGCAATATTGGCTTAGTGTATGGCATAAACCCGGCTATCAGTGCCTTCCTGCCCCCGATATTGTTTTTGGCAATGGCCGTCGCGTTAATGCGGCGCGCAATATACTAATGAAAAATGAAGAGTTTTTTGAAGAAAAATTTTTTCCACGAAAGGAGAAAGGAAAAAGCCCAAAGGACGATTATATACTTTGCACCGTTACAAACTGCGCTTTTGTCATTTCTATTACGCGAGAAATCTTGGGCGACACAGGAGAAGTTAGAACGAAATGAGACATGACAAAAAGGCTCAGTTTATGACTGTGTGCAGTATATTTCAGTTATGTTAGAAGTTTAAATTGGGAGAAAGGAAAGAAGAAAGGAAAAAGCCCAAATGACAATTACCAATGACTCGATTGGTAAAGCAGCAAGGTGGGAAGGTTGAAGGGCGTGCTTGAGCATGACCAGCGCCCAAGCTACCCGCCATAATCCAAATTAGGTAGGAGTTATTTGAATTATGGTCACTATTCTTTAAGCAATATGTGTGCCATTTTTTTTAAAGCGTCCCATTCGTCAATGTCGGGTGGTGAGCGCGCAGCGTAATCCCGCTCTTTCAGTTATCAGTTTTCATTGGGAGAAAGGTTTATGCATAGTAGATATTTTGCTAACAAATATTAACAAACTCTAACAAAAATAAATCTCAACTGTAAATATAGAGTTAAATATTTTCTTGACAAATTATAAATATTTTTAGTATGATATTTAGCAGCTAGAGTCAAAGGACTTGAGCTACTGTGGCAGGTATTTGGTTCAGTCTGTAATAGTTAGACTGGTAAAACCTGAGACTGGCAATATTGGCGAGAACCAAGTCATATTGGGTTGTACAAAGCGATCCTCGAAATCTTTTCGAGGGTCTTTGGTAGATTCACCCTCTCTTTTTAAGATGCACGAATTAAAAAGAGTGCTATTGTTAACGTTTGTTAGCATAAATGAATCGGAAAAGAAGAAAGGAAAAAGCCCAAATGACAATTACCAATGACTAATTAAAAAATAAGATTGGTAAAGCAGCAAGGTGGGAAGGTTGAAGGGCGTGCTTGAGCATGACCAGCGCCCAAGCTACCCGCCATAATCCAAATTAGGTAGGAGTTATTTGAATTATGGTCACGATTCTTTAAGCAATAGGCGTGCCACTTTTTCAGTGATCAGTGTTCAGTGTTCAGTGTTCAGTGAGAAGTGTAAGAGATTTACTGATAATTCCTCAAATTTCCTCACTGAGTCGGGATTAGGAATAACAAAAACGCAATTTGTACCGGTGCTCATTTCAATGATCACTGATTACTGAAAACTGATCACTGATTACTGATTACTGAGAACTGATAATACAGCCGTAGCAGCCTGTTGACTAGCTGACAAACGCAAACGATGATGCAACTCGATAAAGCGATTTTGTAACGCTTCAACTTGGGCCGGATTTTCCAACCAGTGCAAACAAGCAGCCCCCAATTTTTCTGGAATCACTTGATGTTGCAAAAACTCCGGCACTAACCGCTCTTGGGCGAGGAGATTGGGCAGAGAAAAATAGGCAATACGCACCAAAGGTTTAGCTAACCAATAAGTCAATTCGGCCAAACGATACGCCATCACCATAGGCCGTTTTAACAACATCGCTTCTAGCGTAGCCGTGCCCGAAGCCATCAGCACCACATCAGCGGCCGCCATCGCCTCGCGTGACTTTCCTGCTAACAGGGTTAGCGGTAAATCAGGGGCCATTTCAGCGACTTGCTGAGTAAAAATAGTTTCCAAATTGGCATTGGCTAACGGCACAACAAAACGTAAATCAGGACACTCTGCCAACAACCAACGGGCGGTGTGCAAAAAAGCAACACCCAGCTGACGGACTTCATTGCGCCGACTACCCGGCAACAACGCCACCCATCGACCCTCTGTCGGCAAGCCTAAAGACGACCTTGCCGCTCGTTTATCCGTCTGCAACGGAATATCATCAGCCAAAGGATGCCCGACAAATCGCACGGGGATGTTATGCCGTTCATAAAAGTCAGCTTCAAAAGGAAATAAAGTGAGCATTAAATCACAAGCACGGGCGATTTTACGCCAACGATATTGTCGCCACGCCCACACTGAAGGACTGACATAATGCACGGTACGAATGCCGGCCGCTTTCAAAGCGTATTCTAAACCGAGATTAAAATCGGGGGCATCAATGCCGATAAACACATCGGGCGGGTGCCGCAAAAAGTGATCGCGCAGACTATCACGACATTTTTTAAGGCGAGGAAAATGTTTGAGGACTTCTACCAAGCCCATCACAGAAAGGGTTTCTAAAGGATAGTGGCTGTGAAAACCCGCCGCCAACATTTGGGGACCGCCAATGCCTTCAATCAAAGCATCAGGATGCTTAGCACGCAGGGCATGAATGAGTCCTCCACCTAACAAGTCTCCAGATAACTCACCAGCGATAATACCAATACGCATCTTCCATCATCTCACCCTCTCCTCAAAGGGACTTACCTTTACCCACAAGTGTCCAAAATTAATCATTAATCATTAATTATTGGACTTGTCCGTCAATAAAATTTTAGCTAATAAAAACAACTCGTGAAATTCACAAAACCCTTATTTTAGGACAACTCTATTATATTAAAACAATCACTTAACTAAAAAGTGAGTCATTCATTAACCACTCACACTTAAGGCTTCAAATTGACTTATTTTCAATAACATACCGACTTGTGGGTAAAGATTAGCCCCAAAGGGAAGAGGGAATATCTGGCTCATCAAAAAAGGGTTGGAATAATAGCTATATTAATATCGCCCCGTTGGGGTTTCTAGTTATTTTGGTTTCTCAAAGTTTTTCGGAGAAAAACTTTAGCCTGAAAATTTGTTCCCATCTTGAGTATATCAATATTTTTGGGCCGACTATACTCAATACCCGTGAACGAAATAATATTTGATTTAAAATCAATGAGTTAGTAAAAATATCCTAGTTCTTTAAGAAATAGGATATTTGCGAACAGTCAATAGAAAGAAAACGTTCAATTAACCGTTCATTGCAACTGTCAAAGACCGAAAATAATAACACTCTGAAAAAATTGAAGCTTTATTTTCATTCACGGGTATTGGGACTAGACTAATGAAAAATGAAAAATGAAAGCCCTTCGTCATTTTCACGGATTTCAAGTACGTTCCTTATGCTTTTAACCATTAGCGAACAATGCCGCGTTTCGACTGTTGTAAAAATGTCACCATTTGGCGGACTTCTGGATACTTGTCACTCAGTTCTTTAAGATTTTCAATGGCTTGTTCTGTTGTCAGATTTTGCTTGTAAATGATTTTATAGGCTTGGTGCAACGCCCGAATCGTATCACTACTAAAACCCCGACGTTTTAAACCCTCTTTATTAATACCATAAGCCTCAGCACGATTTCCCCACACGGTAACAAACGGCGGTACGTCTTTCAAAATCAAAGTACTCGCACCAGAAAAGCTATGTGCCCCCATCGCACAAAACTGATGAACTAAAGTAAAGCCGCCTAAAATAACATAATCTTCAATCCGCACATGTCCTGCCAAGGAAGCACCATTGGCAAAAATGGTCTGACTGCCCACCTGACAATCATGGGCAATATGGCAATAAGCCATAATCCAGTTGTCATCCCCAATGCGCGTGACACCGCCACCTTGTACCGTACCTCGGTTCATGGTGCAATATTCGCGGATTTCATTGCGATCACCGATTTCCAAACGGGTTTGGCGCTCTCCCCTATATTTTTTATCTTGGGGATCCTCTCCCAGCGAAGCAAATTGGTATATTTTATTGTCGCGCCCAATTCGCGTTGGGCCTTTAATCACCACATGTGGGCCTATCCAAGTCCCGGCCGCGATTTGTACATCCGCGCCAATGATGGAGTAATATCCCACTTCAACATCGCTATCAAGTTCGGCTTTAGGATCAATCAAGGCGTGTGGATGGATCAAGTCGGAATATCTCTTTTCATGCACATAAGATCGGCGCTGGCAACTAGCTTACCATCCACTTTAGTGGTTGCGGCATATTTCCACACCCCACGGGTGGTGCGTAGTAGTTTGACTTCAATCAATAGTTGATCGCCCGGCGAAACAGGTTGTTTAAAGCGAGCATTATCCACCCCAACCAGGTAGTACAGCGAGTCCTCGTCTGGTTGTGTGTCAACGGTTTTAAATGCCAATATACCCGTTGCTTGAGCCATCGCTTCGATAATCAAAACCCCAGGCATTATTGGTCGGTGCGGAAAATGCCCTTGAAAAAACGGCTCATTGTATGTCACGTTTTTGATAGCAACCAAGGACTCACCCACCGTGTAGTCAAGAACTCGGTCTATTAACAAAAACGGATAACGGTGATGAAGGTGTTCAAAAATATGATGGATATCTATGCTATTCATAATTCAAGCCTTCTTGAAAGGGTGAGACTTGTACTATCATTTTTTTATTATTGCTTTTTCTAGGGTTTTTAAACGTCGTACTACCTCATCAAGATGTTTCAAACGATGGTAATTTCTACGCCAACGTCGGTTAGGTTCTAAAGGGGTACCAGAAGAGTAAACGCCCGGTTCACTGATCGATTGCATCACTAACGAACCACCCGTGACATGCACACGATCCACCACATCAATATGGCCTGCAATGCCCACACCGCCACCAATCATGCAATAGCGACCGATGCAAGCACTGCCAGCAACGCCCACACATCCGGCCATCGCCGTATGCTCACCAATTTGAACATTGTGCCCTATTTGAATTTGATTATCCAGTTTCACGCCAGTTCCAATCACCGTATCTTCTAAGGAGCCTTTATCTATGGTGGTATTAGCACCGATTTCCACATCATCGGCAATGATGACACCACCCAGTTGTGGGACTTTTACCCATTTCCCTCCATCGTTGGCATTTCCAAAACCATCCGAGCCAATCACGGCCCCCGGATGGATAATCACACGTTGTCCGAGTCGTGTGCCCGTACACAAAGTGACATTTGCCAGCAATTGGCAATAATCGCCAATCTCGACACCCGTGCCTACAACGCAACCGGGGCCAATCACAACTTCACGGCCCAATTTTGCGCCCGCTTCGATGACGGCTTGCGGCCCGACTGACACACTGGCATCCAAAACGGCCTCTGGGCTGACCCACGCACTCGGGTGTATACCTGGAGGTTTTTGAGCGGGCGGATTGAAAAAGGCTGCCGCCCGGGCGTAACCTAAATAAGGATTATCCATCACAAGCATCGGCACTTGGCAAAGATGCCGAGCCGAACTGGCTAAAATGACAGCAGCTGCACGAGTTTTAGCCAACTCTTCACGGTGCTTGTTTCCAAAAAACCGGCTACTACCGGAAAAAAAACTGACTTCTTGCTTACCGGCACGTTTCAAAGTAGACATACCTAAAATAGGCAAGTCATCGGTGGGTGCCCCCTCAAGTTGAGCACCCATAAGTGTTGCCAATTGACCGAGGCTAATAGATATCATCATGATAACAAAAAAACGGCTCTAAAAAAGAATTGCTCGTCAAGTACAAAGGGTGAGGGATCGATCCACCTATCAGTTTTAAAATCCTCAACACCCCAGTCAGTGAGAAGTGATCGTTCAAAGTGATCGTTCTCACTGAACAGTGTTCATAGAGATTTCACCGATAAACCTGAGACTTTAGACTCTGTGTGACTCAGTGGTACTTTGTGAACTCTAACGTCGGCAAAAGTTTCTCCGAAACTTTTGCCGACGTTGTTGAAAAATGACAATAAATACAAACTGATAGGAGAAGTGGAGACTTTTCTCACTGTGAACGATCACTGTGAACGATCACAGATCACCAACGGCGGCGGCTACGCCTATCTTCCTGACGGAGGCGCCTCAAAACCTTATCCGTAACATCCACATTTTCACTTGCCCAGATCACACCCTCGCTGAGGATCAAATCATAAGACTCTCTCCTAACCAAGTCTTGAATGACTTTGCTAATGATTTTTTGAATTTTATCAAGTTCTTCTTTGCGGCGCAGGTTGTAGTCCTCTTGAAACACTTCCTGTAGGCGTAAGAAGCCACGCTTTTCTTCCCTAATCTCACGCTCAAGCCGGCGGACAGCGGAGCCACTCATAACGGCACGATTCTTGACGAGACGTTCCTCCATGTTCCTAATTTTCTGTCGGGTATTAACCAGTGTTTGTTCTCTAGGTGCAAATTCCTCCTTCAAGCGTTGGTTGGCCTTGGTAACTTGCGGTGCCTTATCCATAACTTTGATGGCGTTGACATAACCAATTTTAAGTTCCGCCGCCACAGCAGGGGACAGAAGACTGCAAAGTAAGCCAACAATCAGATAAAAATGACGCATTTTCAATGGAAACTCCATGATAAGTCTAATTGATAATTGTGATAATCGGTGATTGTTAATAAGAGGCGATAGGTTTTTTTACCGGGTACCTCCTCCCTTACTGCTCCGTAGTTTGTGAACATCTACTTCTCGGTTCACAGTACACAGCCCAGAGGAAAAGGCTTGGTTTTCTTGCCAATCCCCGCCGCTTAATATTTTTACGGTGGCGAGCCAACCCATAGTCCCCCAGGACTCATAAGTACTCCACGAGCTTAATATCCTTGCAGAGCCTGCCGTATTATTTTATATACTAATACTAAAACGGCAAAGGATGTCAAGTGTTTTGTGTACTTTTTGACACAAAAGCGTCTATTTTTTACCACGAGTAATTAACTCCTTTCCCCTTTATCCATCACTGATCACTGTTCACTGAAAATTACCAATTAAAGGTTGTACCTATGGTGAATTGAAAACTCTCAACTTGATCATCCTCTTTTTTGTTAAGAGGTTTGGCTAAACTAAAAGTTAAGACACCGACGGGCGTTAACCAGATAGCAGACAAGCCCGTCGAGTAACGTAGCTCTGAAGCATCAAAATCTTCATGGGCACCATACACATTCCCAACATCTAAAAATGCCGAAAGCCTAAATGAACGAATCTTTTTGGTAAACGGCACCGGCAAAATCACTTCCGCATTGCCAACCACTTTGAATTCTCCACCCAAGGGCAGCCGGTTAGAATCCAATGGCCCCAAAGTATTTTCCCTGAAACCGCGTACTGTGCGTGGCCCACCGGCCGTATAATTCTTAAAAAACGGTAAATGTTCATCATCACCGTATCCATCCCCAAACGCAACCTGACCCTTCAATGAGAGCGTATAATCTTTTATCAGTGGGTACAGCCACTGCTGACGATAACTTACTTTGTAATAGCTGAGATCGCTAAACGGTAATGCCACTTCAGCATAAACAGATTGTAACATGCCTCTGTCAGGAAACAAGGCGCGATTACGTGTATCATGTCTCCAACTGGAGGTAAGGCGATAGGAATTATAATTATCACCATTGGCTTCAATAAAATCAAACACCTCTTGGGCACTGACGGCCGTGGAATGGAGTTTGGTGTTGTCAAAAGCCGCGCCTACTCTGAGACTATTAAATTCAGTGAGGGGTAATCCATAATTGAGAACTGTACCATACATATCGGTAGTATAGCGACTCAGGTTGGCTTCTTCAGCATCCGTGGTACGGTAAAACACGTTAAAACCGCGACTCACACCATCTATCGTTGTGTAGGGGTTAAAGTAGGAAAAACTATAAACCGTGTTGATTTGACTGTTATTGAATCTGATACCGACACGTTTACCTGAGCCTAAAAAATTATCTTGGATGATACTGGCATTGAATAATACCCCCCCCGTTTGCGAATAGCCAACACCCGCCATCAAGTTACCTGAAGGTCTTTCCACCACCGTGTAATTGACATCAACAATATCTGTCGCATTGGGCACCCGTTGTGCATCAACTGTTACCTCTTCAAAATAATTCAAACGTTCTAGGCGAGTCAATGAGCGTTTCACCTCTTTGGTGGAAATCCAAGCACCTTCCATCTGACGCATTTCGCGGCGCAACACTTCATCACGAGTTTTGGTATTGCCATAAAAATTAATCCGTCGCACATAAATCCGTTTGCCTGGATCGACAAACAAGCTCAAAGCCACCGTTTTATTCTCTGAATCAATCTCGCGTGCCGGATTGAGATTAGCAAAATAATAACCTTCATCGCCAATCCGTTCAAGAATGGCTTCCCGGCTTCTACTGAGCGCTTTGCGTGAATACACACTGCCCGGTTTGAGGGTCATTTTCTTAAGTAACTCAGCCTCATCGACGATCAAATTACCCACTAATTTTACTTCAGAAACAGTGTATTTATCGCCTTCCGTGATATTAATCGTGAGGTAAACCTCTTTTTTATCGGGCGTAATAGATACTTGAATCGAATCAATGTTGGAGTTGATATGACCACGATCTAAGTAATAAGAATGCAATGCTTCCTTATCGGCCGCCAGTTGTAGCGATGAATATTGGTCATTTTGGGTAAAGAATGAAAACCATCCGGTTGTACTCGATTTCATTTCGTCAAGAAGCTCTTCATCGCTAACCGACTTATTTCCCACAAAATTAATCTGCTTAATTCGCGCAATGATCCCTTCAGAAATGTCGATTTCTACGGCAACGCGGTTGCGGCTGAGCTTTGTGCTGGTTGATTTGATACGCACCCCATACTTGCCCAAGTTAAAGTATTGGCGTTGCAACACCAACTCAACTTTTTCAAGCAATGAACGATTAAACACTCGCCCTTGAGCAAAACCAATATTTTTGACGACATCAATCAAGTTTTCCGTCTCAATGTCCGTATTGCCCTTAAAGGTAATTTTAGAAATAGCTGGGCGCTCAATGACTCGCACGACCAAAACATTGCCTTCCCGCTCAAGGCGTATATCTTTAAAAAAACCCGTTTTAAACAGAGCGGAAATGGTGGCACCCGCCTCGTCTTTTGAAAAACGCGAGCCGACTTTCACGGGCAGATAATTAAATACCGTCCCGGCGGAAATCCGCCTCAACCCTTCCAAACGGATATCCTCAACGACAAACGCGGAAAAGGCTAATGCTTTTGTGTGCAATAACAACAAAAAAAACAGAATGATAGATCGTCTCATATCAGATATCAGTTATCAGTTATCAGTTTCAGGCAAAAGTTTCGCGGAGCGAAACTTTTGCCTGAAAATCAGTTATCAGTGTTCATAACAAAGAATGAATGATTATAAATAATTTGCCCAATCGCAATGTCATCAACTTGAAAACTAATTATTTTTCACCCTCGCCCCGCTCCTATCGACTTTAACACTTCTCACTGAACACAGATCACTGACACTTAACTGAACAGCCGCTCCAAATCATTAAATATTGCGAGTCCCATCAAGCAGAACAACAGTGCCATTCCAATCCCTTGCAACAAAGACTCGGTCTTTTCAGTGACGGGATTACCCTTAATCCATTCTATTAAATAAAACAATAAGTGACCACCATCAAGCAAAGGAATCGGTAACAGATTGATGACACCCAAGCTGACACTGACCAAACCCAAAAATGACAAAAAAACGGATAGACCGAGTTGAGCCGATTGTCCCGCAAACTGGGCAATACTGATAGGCCCACTCAGATGCTCGTGCGAAACTTGCAAGGTCAACATTTTGACCATCAAGCGCAAAGTCAATACGCATATGTCCCACGTTTTTGCCAGCCCTTGTAATAAAGCACGGCCCAAACCATAGCGTTCAGTGGAAAAATAAATATCAAAAGACTCAGGAGGAACGATATATTTTGTCCCCATCCGCCCTTTCCCGTCTACGTTATCAGGTGTCAGGGTCAATTCGATTTGTTGATTATCTCGTTCAATTTCGGCAAGAATTTTTTTGTCTGGGTGTGCCGAAACATAATCGGCCCACGCCTTCCAATCTTTAATCGGTTGGTTATCCAAGGCGATAATTTTATCACCGGCCCTAAGTCCAGCACGTTCTGCGGCACTGTCAGGCATAATACTGCTTATCACCGCGGGTATTGAGGGACGAAATGGACGTATGCCTAGTTTATCGAAAAAATGGCCTTCGGCAATATCGTTAATTGTAAACCCGTCTAACTTTAAAGTTAAGTCATACTGATGGCCTTGCTGATTTTGGACTGAAAATATCAATTCTTTTTGATTATCAAGCATTTGAAGCAGGGTGGCCTGTATAACACTGTCCCAACGGGCGGCCGGCTGCTCATTGATGGCAACAATCTGATAGCCTGGTTGAAATCCGGCCTGTTCGGCCAAACTTTGGGGCGTGACCTCGCCTACCAAGGCTTTCATGCCGGTCACACCTACCATATACATCACGGTATAGGCGACGATGGCGAATAAGAAGTTCAATAGGGGGCCGGCGACGACTATGGCCGCACGCACCCCCAAGGATTGCCGATTAAACGCACGGGGCAAGTCTTCACGAGCAACCTCGCCTTCATTTTCGTCCAGCATTTTGACGTAGCCGCCCAAGGGAATGGCCGCTATTACAAATTCGGTCTCATCTTTACCAAAACGGCGTAACCACAATGGCCGTCCAAAACCGATTGAAAAGCGTAGGATTTTTACACCCAAGCGCCGTGCCACCCAGTAATGACCAAATTCGTGTACGGTTACTAAAATGCCGATAACAACGATAAAAGCAAGTAAAGTCTCTATAAGAGTCATGCGACGTTTATTGTGAATAGTGAATTGTTAATGAAAAGCTAATCAATATTTTCACCAGCTTCTTTTTTCTTAGTCATACTTACCTACCTCTCGCCAAAAAGGTAACTAAATAGATCAAGAATCAAGATGTTTCACTCTCTGTTGATAACTATTAGGAGTTGCAACTAGAGTTCTGGTTGGGC
>Ga0190343_1000129_pt1 | contig 24431 bp, 11 predicted proteins | sample 48721312_MG_FD_161664 | JGI IMG/M metagenome (GOLD analysis project Ga0190343, IMG submission 161664) | Hydrothermal vent microbial mat bacterial communities from Southern Trench, Guaymas Basin, Mexico - 4872-13-1-2_MG | ecosystem: Environmental > Aquatic > Marine > Hydrothermal vents >... | reverse complement strand
TCTCTATCGTAATCGGCTGACGGGCGCGATTCCGGATTTCAGTGCGTTGCCTAATTTGCACCTGCTTTCTCTCTCTAATAATCAACTGACGGGCGCGATTCCGGATTTCAGTGCGTTGCCTAATTTGAAGAGGCTTTGGCTCTCTAATAATCAACTGACGGGCGCGATTCCGGATTTCAGTGCGTTGCCTAATTTGCAGAGGCTTTGGCTCTCTAATAATCAACTGACGGGCGCGATTCCGGATTTCAGTGCGTTGCCTAATTTGGAGTCTTTTAGCTTCAGTGGTAATCAACTGACACTGATGTGCAATGCCGTCACCCAGATTTCTAAAGGCGAGTGCGAATCGCTGTTAGAACTTTACCATAGCACTAACGGCGCACACTGGAAGAACAATGGCAGGTGGAATGTGACGAATACGCCTTGTAGTTGGTATGGTGTCAGTTGTGAAAACGGTGGTGTCACCAAGATTCGTCTCGATGAGAATCAACTGACGGGCGCGATTCCTGATTTCAGTGCGTTGCCTAATTTGGAGTATTTTAGCTTCAGTGGTAATCAACTGACACTGATGTGCAATGCCGTCACCCAGATTTCTAAAGTCGAATGCGAATCGCTGTTAGAACTTTACCATAGCACTAACGGCGCACAGTGGAAGAACAATAAAGGTTGGAATGTGACGAATACGCCTTGTAGTTGGTATGGTGTCAGTTGTGAAAACGGTGGTGTCACCGAGATTCGTCTCACTTATAATCAACTGACGGGCGCGATTCCGGATTTCAGTGCGTTGCCTAATTTGCAGCTGCTTTGGCTCTCCGGTAATCAACTGACGGGCGCGATTCCGGATTTCAGTGCGTTGCCTAAGTTGCAGAAGCTTGAACTCTCTAATAATCAACTGACGGGCGCGATTCCGGATTTCAGTGCCTTAACAAAATTGAGATATCTTGATCTCAGAAATAATCCAATCTGTAAAGACACCAACATCAATTATGCTTCTTGGCCCATCAAACAGGCTAAGGATTGGTATGCTGAAAATGAGGTTGAAGCGACATGGCAAGAGGAACTGGACGGATTCCCAAATTGCCCGGTTAATCCACCCCCAACGTCTGTCCTTACCGTATGGCCTCCACAAGGCATGGCTCTGTTGACGATTGAGTTAGACGCGAGCCCGTCTGAAGGTTCAATTGCTCAGTATGCGTGGACAATCAATGGGCAAACCTTCTCCGGGCAAACCAATTCAACCACCTTAACAGAGGCGGGTGAATATAGCATTGTTTTAACCGTCACCGATCCTGACGGACAAACGGCCGGCGCCCAACAACGCGTTTGCCCCAAGCCACTGCCAAATTGAGTGCCGGTGACCAATTTGTGTTTTATCTCCATGGACATGCGCGTCCTGATCGGGCTTATTTGTTAGGCTATGAATTGTCGGCAACACAACTGCGCGATTTATTAGCCACCGTCCCGGCGGGTGTCCAACAAATCATTATTCTTGACACCTGTTACGCCGGTTCATTCCTGAATGAACTGGCGGGTGTCGCACACCGGGTCGTCGTCACCAGTACCGATGCTCATTGGCAAGTGAATAGCAGCTTTGCCAATCAGTTTATGCGATCTTTAGAACATGGCATGAGTTTGGTCAAATTAAAACATGGCCCCCAATCGAATAAGGTTTGTAACACACTAGGCACGAAATCCAAACTAAAGCGTTTGTAGTAGGCGATTTATCGCCTCACGCGCAGCGCCTAGACTACCAATTTTAATCAGAATTTTCAGAATTTTAGAATTTTCAGAATAAAATTTGTCAAATCAACATAAGGCCCCCAATCGAATAAGGTTTGTAACATACTAGGCACAGCCAAACTCAAGCGTTTGTAGTGTTTGTAGTAGGCGATTTATCGCCTCACGCGCAGCGCCTAGACTACCAATTTTGAGGGCCATAAAATAGTTTGAACGTTATCAAATTAAAACATGGCCCCAACCGAACAAGGTTTGTAACACACTAGGCACAGCCTAACTCAAGTTTGGAGTCCTGCCAAACTCAAGTTTGGACAGTTATCAATGTTCAGTGATCAAAAGTCCAAACTTCATTAATCATAATTCTTCAACACAGAGACACGGAGTTACACAGAGTTTCACAGAGAAATTCTTAGTATTAATTCAACCCTTAATTCGCATCGGAGGAAAAACAATGAACCCCATCAATAATCATGTACAAACTTCACCGGCACCTTGGAAAAAGGCTGCCACCTTAACACTTGGGCTGGGCTTGCTATTAGGAGGCTTGAATACGCAAGCCGCCACCGATTGCAATGCCGTCACGGAGATTTCTACCGTCGAGTGCGAATCGCTGTTAGAACTTTACCATAGCACTAACGGCGCACAGTGGGAGAACAATGACGGGTGGAATGTGACGAATACGCCTTGTCGTTGGTATGGTGTCACATGTGAAAACGGTGGTGTAACTGCGATTAGTCTCTCTGATAATCAACTGACGGGCGCGATTCCGGATTTCAGTGCGTTGCCTAAGTTGCAGACGCTTGATCTCCCGTGGAATCAACTGACGGGCGCGATTCCGGATTTCAGTGCGTTGCCTAATTTGCAGGCGCTTTATCTCCATAAAAATCAACTGACGGGCACGATTCCTGATTTTAGTGCGTTGCCTAATTTTCTGGTGCTTTCTCTCTCTAATAATCAACTGACGAGCGCGATTCCGGATTTCAGTGCGTTGCCTAATTTGCGGGAGCTTTATCTTAGGAATAATCAACTGACGGGCGCGATTCCGGATTTCAGTGCGTTGCCTAAGTTGCAGACGCTTTATCTCTCTTCTAATCAACTGACGGGCGCGATTCCGGATTTCAGTGCATTGCCTAATTTGCAGTGGCTTTCTCTCTCTTCTAATCAACTGACGGGCGCGATTCCGGATTTCAGTGCGTTGCCTAATTTGCAGTGGCTTTCTCTCTCTTCTAATCAACTGACGGGCGCGATTCCGGATTTCAGTGCGTTGCCTAAGTTGGAGAAGCTTGATCTCCCGGGGAATCAACTGACGGGCACGATTCCGGATTTCAGTGCGTTGCCTAATTTGCAGGTGCTTTCTCTCTCTAATAATCAACTGACGGGCGCGATTCCGAATTTCAGTGCGTTGCCTAATTTGGAGTCTTTTAGCTTCAGTGGTAATCAACTGACACTGATGTGCAATGCCGTCACCCAGATTTCTAAAGGCGAGTGCGAATCGCTGTTAGAACTTTACCATAGCACTAACGGCGCACACTGGAAGAACAATGGCAGGTGGAATGTGACGAATACGCCTTGTGGTTGGTATGGTGTCAGTTGTGAAAACGGTGGTGTCACCAAGATTCGTCTCGATGATAATCAACTGACGGGCGCGATTCCGGATTTCAGTGCGTTGCCTAATTTGGAGTTTTTTAGCTTTAGTGGTAATCAACTGACACTGATGTGCAATGCCGTCACCCAGATTTCTAAAGTCGAATGCGAATCGCTGTTAGAACTTTACCATAGCACTAACGGCGCACAGTGGAAGAATAATGAAGGTTGGAATGTGACGAATACGCCTTGTAGTTGGTATGGTGTCAGCTGTGAAAACGGTGGTGTCACCGAGATTCGTCTCACTTATAATCAACTGACGGGCGCGATTCCTGATTTCAGTGCGTTGCCTAAGTTGCAGAAGCTTGAACTCTATAATAATCAACTGACGGGCGCGATTCCTGATTTCAGTGCGTTGCCTAAGTTGGAGAAGCTTGATCTCCCGGGGAATCAACTGACGGGCGCGATTCCGAATTTCAGTGCGCTGCCTAATTTGCATGCGCTTTATCTCCATAAAAATCAACTGACGGGCACGATTCCGGATTTGAGTGCGTTGCCTAATTTGCAGGTGCTTTCTCTCTCTAATAATCAACTGACGGGCGCGATTCCGGATTTCAGTGCGTTGCCTAAGTTGGAGAGGCTTGATCTCCCGAAGAATCAACTGACGGGCGCGATTCCGGATTTCAGTGCGTTGCCTAAGTTGGAGAGGCTTGATCTCCCGAAGAATCAACTGACGGGCGCGATTCCGGATTTTAGTGCGTTGCCTAAGTTGAAGAGGCTTGATCTCGATTCTAATCAACTGACGGGCGCGATTCCGGATTTCAGTGCGTTGCCTAATTTGGAGTATTTTAGCTTCAGTGGTAATCAACTGACATTGATGAACACCAATTGCAATGCCGTCGCCCAGATTTCTAAAGCCGAATGCGAATCGCTGTTAGAACTTTACCATAGCACTAACGGCGCACAGTGGAAGAACAATAAAGGGTGGAATGTGACGAATACGCCTTGTAGTTGGTATGGTGTCAGTTGTGAAAACGGTGGTGTCACCGAGATTCGTCTCACTTATAATCAACTGACGGGCGCGATTCCGGATTTCAGTGCGTTGCCTAATTTGGAGTCTTTTAGCTTCAGTGGTAATCAACTGATGGACATCGATTGCAATGCCGTCACGGAGATTTCTACCGTCGAATGCGAATCGCTGCTAGAACTTTACCATAGCACTAACGGCGCACAGTGGAAGAACAATGAAGGCTGGAATGTGACGAATACGCCTTGTCGTTGGTATGGTGTCAGTTGTGAAAACGGTGGTGTAACTGAAATTCATTTATATAATAATCGACTGACGGGCGCGATTCCGGATTTCAGTGCGTTGCCTAAGTTGGAGAAGCTTGATCTCCCGGGGAATCAACTGACGGGCGCGATTCCGGATTTCAGTGCGTTGCCTAATTTGCAGAAGCTTGAACTCTATAATAATCAACTGACGGGCGCGATTCCGGATTTCAGTGCGTTGCCTAATTTGCAGAAGCTTGAACTCTATAATAATCAACTGACGGGCGCGATTCCGGATTTGAGTGCGTTGCCTAATTTGCAGACGCTTTATCTCCATAAAAATCAACTGACGGGCGCGATTCCGGATTTCAGTGCGTTGCCTAATTTGCAGACGCTTTATCTCCATAATAATCAACTGACGGGCGCGATTCCGGATTTCAGTGCGTTGCCTAATTTGCAGGTGCTTTCTCTCTCTAATAATCAACTGACGGGCGCGATTCCGGATTTCAGTGCGTTGCCTAAGTTGGAGAGGCTTGATCTCGATTCTAATCAACTGACGGGCGCGATTCCGGATTTCAGTGCGTTGCCTAATTTGGAGTATTTTAGCTTCAGTGGTAATCAACTGACATTGATGAACACTAATTGCAATGCCGTCACCCAGATTTCTAAAGTCGAATGCGAATCGCTGTTAGAACTTTACCATAGCACTAACGGCGCGGAGTGGAAGAACAGTTGGAATGTGACGAATACGCCTTGTAGTTGGTATGGTGTCAGTTGTGAAAACGGTGGTGTCACCGAGATTAGTCTCTCTTCTAATCGACTGATGGGCGCGATTCCTGATTTCAGTGCGTTGCCTAAGTTGCAGAAGCTTGATCTCCCGGGGAATCAACTGACGGGCGCGATTCCGGATTTCAGTGCGTTGCCTAATTTGCAGACGCTTTCTCTCTATCGTAATCAACTGACGGGCGCGATTCCGGATTTCAGTGCGTTGCCTAATTTGCAGTGGCTTGCTCTCGATGAGAATCAACTGACGGGCGCGATTCCGGATTTCAGTGCGTTGTCTAATTTGCAGGAACTTTGGCTCTTTGCTAATCAACTGACGGGCGCGATTCCGGATTTCAGTGCGTTGCCTAATTTGAAGACGCTTTATCTTGATAACAATCAACTGACGGGCGCGATTCCGGATTTCAGTGCCTTAACAGAATTGGAATATCTTGATCTCAGAAACAATTCCATCTGTAAAGACACCAACATCAATTATGCTTCTTGGCCCATTAAACAGGCTAAGCATTGGCCTGCTAAAGATAAGGTTGAAGCGACATGGCAAGAGGAATTGGATGGATTTCCAAATTGCCCTGTCAATCCACTTTCAGCAACCGTCAAAATGCTCCTTAACCAGAGCCGTTATACCACCGGTAATCCGTTACACTTGGATATGGAAGTCAACGGCAAAGCAAAGGTAGACTTATATGTCGCCATTGTCTTTCCAGATGGCACTTTTATCACCATCGCCTATCCTTTTGGCATAAGTTGGCCAAACACGATACAGGTTTATCAACCCAACGTTGAAATAGCCGGGCAAAAAACCTACGCTATCATGGGCTTCCCACTCCCCGGCGATATCGCCAAAGGGCAATACCAAGCTTATGGCGTATTAGTGACAGCCGGGACTGATCCTCATGATCAAAACAACTGGATACATTTAGATTATGAAGAGTTTGAAGTCTATTAATAGAAGTCGTTTGTAGTAGGCGATTTATCGCCTCACGCGCAGCGCCTAAACTACCCATTTTGAGGGCCATAAAATATTTTGGATGTTGTCAAATCAAAATATGGCCCCCAAACCGAACAAGGTTTGTAACACACCAGGCACAGCCAAACTCAAGTTTGGACGACTGCCAAGTTTGGACTCCTGCCAAACTCAAGTTTGGACTCCAGCCTAACATAATTCGTTTATCCGCGTAATTCGTTGTACTTAATTCGTTAATCCGCGTAATTCGTTGTACTTAATTCGTTTATGTAGAGAGAAATCCGATTGACAGGAAAAAATCGGATTGTCAAAATAAATAATAAAAAACACCGGAGTTAATTAATAAATGCCAAAAATATTAGTCGTTAAAGGTGGCAAAATCAAGTTAGAGCCTACCGGTTGGGCATGGCAGGGTTTTGATGGCGAAATCGCCTTGGACGGCAAACAGTCTCTGTTGACTGTCGAAGGAAAACCGGTGGTTATCGAAACCGATTTTCCACAAACTCAAAACCTTGGTAAAAACTATACAACGGAACTTCACACGACACCGGGGACTGTCCAATCAGTCTTATTATCTGTCAATAAGCCGACACTGACTACCGAAGTGTTGTCCCCACAAGCCTGTGTCACCGAAAAAACCACCGGGCAATTTCAAGCCACGGTGGTTCAACCGGCACTGACTGCGAAAGGTGATCCTGATCCCATTGTGATAAAACCCGGGCAATGGAACGTTGTTGAATGTGAACAAGAAATAATGATCGTGGAAGCGGCTGCCATACCGTCGCTGTTTAAAAAGAAAGTTGAGCTCACTATCACCAAAGCCGCGAAGCTCAGCAATGGGAGTCAAGGAATAATCAGTCAGATAAAAACAGAGGAACTGTCGGTTGATGACGAAAAACCCACTCAGACTCAACCCACAACAGACACAGTAGAAACGGTAGAAAATATCCTAATCATTGTTGCGGGTACAGTTGATCCAGGTAATATGGATTCTCTTAAAAGGGCTAACAGCTACAAATCTGGCGCTGTCGATAGCAATTATTATTGGGAAGAAAATCCGTCTTTTGTGAGGAAAATTAAAGAATATAAAGAAAAATATCCTCATTTCCATTTTTTTACCAAACATGGCTGGAGTGGAGATAATGCAGTCATAAATAGAAAAACGGCCGGTGCTTACCTTGCCAATTGCTTATGCGGCTCAGGTGAAAAATGCTATTATCTCGCATTTAAGGACAAAAAGGTTTGCTTTCATTTTATAGGCCATTCTCACGGCGGTAATGTGATCAATGAAATCACGAGAAGAATGGCTGAAGATCCAAAATGGCCTGACAACTGGAAGGTAAAAACCATTGTCTATTTATCAACGCCGTTTTTCCAGAAACTGCACCAAGTTAATACGGCCAAATTCCACGACAAGTGCAAAATTGTCAATGTGTTTAATAAATACGATTTGACACAAAGAGTTATTGCCAATTTCTCACTCCGACAACTGCCTGGCATGCGTGAAAGCGTTTCGGATAATAAAATAACGGCGTGTATCAACGAAATAACGGGTTTTGATTTTAATGTTCTGTCTGCACTGTTAACCATGCCAAAGCCTAAGGGGTGGAAAGTTTGGAAGGAATGGGAATGGGAGATGGAACCTAATGATGGTAACCGTCTCTATGGAAATTTCTTGAGACTGTTTAACAACATGGTTCAACTCATCAAGGAGGTAGAAAAAATTGTCACTCAACTCAATAGAGAAATTGAGTTTAAAGTTGCCAAGGGATTGGAAGGAAAGGTTTCCAACAAACGTCAAATAATCAGTGATGATTTAAGAGATCGTCTTCTGAGTGAATTAACGACCATTCAAACCGGGTTGAAACCGACTATCCAAGCTTTTCAAAATAGAATGGCACAAGCACAATACCCAGTGCTTAGCTTTTTCGATGATCTTCATTTCAACGCGTTTATAACGCCGCTTGTTGAGTTATTAGCTATTAATCCAGACACACTGGAAGGAAAATTGTCCAACTTGCTCCACGATATACTCCTTGAACAGATTGATGAATATGACAATACCAGCAATTCTCCGAATCATCAACTGCCAAAGCCGTGCATTCCGGTAGAAGTGACAAACAAGGATCCATACGCTGGTTTGAAAGATCAGCAGTTTGAGCGTTTTATAACCCAAATGGAAAAAATCGAGGCTCGCTATGCACAAAACCAAGTTAAGCGGGACTTACTGGACATGATATTTACCTTGATAGCTCAGTTGGAATTTGTCCACAATAACCAATCCTTCATGGAGACGGCTGTCATATGGCTCGCTAGGATACTAAAGGCTTGGGATACCGTTGATCACAGGGTTAATTTGGAAAATACCCTCTTTGAAGATAGAATGAATGATCTATTGAGGATATTTCAAAGCTACCAAACCATTTTTAAAGAGAGAGATTGTGGTGGTATTGTGGTTGAATCAGATAAAAACAAACCGAAACGGGGTGACTTGGATTATCTGATGCGTATTTCACATTCCATTAGTCGCCTTGAATTGTATGAAGAGGTTGCTAAAGTTCTAGAAGAACAAATTGGTAGTTCCTAGCAAGGTGGTAAGGAGATTTGGAATAGAAACTCATTACCGATCCGACAGGAGTCCAAACTTTAGTTTGGCAACAGGAGTCCAAACTTAAGTTTGGCAGGAAGTTTGGCAAATAATCGCCTACGAAAAACCAGCTTATTGGGCACCATTTGAGGGCCATAAAATATTTTGGATGCTGTCAAATCAAAATATGGCCCCCAAACCGAATAAGGTTTGTAACACTCTAGGCACAGCCTAACTCAAGTTTGGACGACTGCCAAACTCAAGTTTGGACTCCAGCCAAACTAAAGTTTGGACTCCTGCCAAACTAAAGTTTGGACTCCAGATCACTGCCAGTCTTCCTTAAAAATCACAGTTTGTGGGTATATTGGTGGTTTTCTTCCATTCGGGGTAATGCCCAAATTCGATATCGGGGAACTGGTGGCTACGTTGTTCTCCTTCGTCAACCACTTCAATACCAAATTGGTTGGCATCTGGGCCCCAAAGGTCTTTGTAATCATAAGGCTGGATTCCCAAAGCGCCTCTCTCGTAAGTGTAAGTCACCTTGTACACTTGATCCCCGTTTTCCAGTTCACCAACAAACGTCATCACTCGGTGAAACAAATTTTCCGCATTTTGTTTCAGGACAACCTGTTTAATTGGCAATTTCCCAGCCCGAACAATGGCAATCACATCAAATTGGTCATCGTCAAAATCAAGTATGGCTGGGCTATAACCGGCCATAATAACTTGTGGTGCCTCCCGTGCTTTGTCACTGTAGGTTATGGGAGTCTCAGATTGGGGTTCGATATTCTGTTTGGGAAAGTTGCCTATCCTCAAGTAAGGATAAGTATGTTTCTGCTCATTCTGGGCTTCATCGACGGCAATGATGTTGAACTGTCCCAAACCAGAACCCCAGGCGGTTGAGAATGTCATCTCAGGTAGGCCACGCGACGAAAAGGCCGCTTTATAAATTTCGTCACCATTAGGAAGTACGCCAGCCCGTGTCATTTTAAGTGGCGTTCTTGCTTCCATAGCGTCTTGAAATGAAACGTGTCGTATGGATGCCAAACCGGGTCTGACCAATGCAACAATGTAGAATTGATCATCCGTTTTGAGGTCTATTTTGCTAGGCGTAACGCCAGCCGCAATGATTTGGGGGCCTAGACGAGCGGTGTTGTTGTAAGGAAACGTCCTTTGGTAGTATTCCTCTTTGTCAATGGTGACGCCTTGTTGTGCGGTACTACTGGTTCCTCCGTTGTTGTCAGTCACTGTGAGGGTAATCGTGTAGTCGCCACCCCTTAGCTCTAGGGCCGTTTGTGGCTCTGAAGTGGTTTGGTAGTGATTACCATTGATGGCCCAGTTGTATTCAATGAGGGTACCATCTTTATCACAAGAATCTCTGGCATCCAGTTTCACGGTGACAGGTAGATTGCCAAACATAACATGAGGCGTGAAGGCTGCTACCGGTAGACAATTGATTTCTAGGCGCTGTGTGGTTGTACCAGTGGCCTCTAGTTCGTCAGTGACGCTCAGGGTAATGTCGTAAGTACCGCAGGTTTCAAGGGCCACGGTGGCGGTTTTACCCGTTCTGGTTTGTTGAAACCCAGAACAAGTATCCGTTTGCTCTTCAGCACAAATGACCTGCCAGTCATATTGATCCATTTCGTCGCCATCCTTATCATAGGATTGGCTGGCATCCAAATATCGGGTGAGTGGTGCATCGTCTGACTGCGGCTTAGCCGTAAAAACCGCTTCAGGTGGGCAATTGACCTTAATTGCCTTAGTAGTGGGTTTGCTGACAGCGTTATCATTGTCTGTGACTTTCAGCGTAATCGTGTGTTCGCCACAGGTTTCAAAGGTTAGGGACGATTCCTTTCCGTCGGCCGTTTTGCCTTCGGAGCTTTCCCATTCATAGCCACTGATTTCACCGTTATAATCCACCGAGGAATTCGCGTCTAAGGTGGCAATAAACGGCGGTACCTTGATGACGGCTGGTGCCGTAGTAAAATCAGCAATAGGAGAACAGTTTTTCACCGTGATTGGTTTTGAATGAGATGGTCCACTCTTTAGGCCGTCGTTGTCAGTCACGGTAAGCGTTATCGTGTACAGACCCGATTTATCCAAAGGTATTTCTTCGGTAAGCGGACTAGTATAAACGGCCTCTGAGCAATCAGCTGGCTCATCCTGAGTGCCTCCTGTGTGATTTCCTGCGCCAGACAAGCCGTTTAATAAGTCCATCACTTTTGAGGACAGTTCCTGCCCACCGGGGCAAATGGCCCAGTGGTACTGTGTGATTTTGCCATCCCGGTCGTAGGAATCACGGGCATCTAAAGTCATATGCGATGACTGGTTCTCCGTACAAGAGTGCGATACGGTGGGTGTGGTGAATTGAGCCGTTGGAATGGCTATCGTTTTTTCTTTTAGAGCGGTTTTGCCCTCATTGTCAGTGATAGTGAGACTAATGTAGCAAGTAGGGTTATATGTATTAAGGCTCACCGTGGCCTTTTCACCCTTTGTTTGTCCGTTGCAAGTGTCCCATACAAACTGCTTAATGGTGCCATCCCAGTCTTTAGAAACACTGGCATCTAAATTGACCGTGAGAGGCTCACTGTCGGAATTTGTCGCGGAAAATGCCGCCAAAGGTCGGCAACTTTCCACCGTTGTCGGTTGTTGAAACGGACGACTCTTTAGGTCATCTTCATCGGTAACGGTAAGCGTTATCGTGTAATCACCGGAAAGCGTTAATGGTATTTCGCCCTTGACACCAGAAACCGTTTTGCCGTCAGTACAGTCCGTTTTGCCACCGCCGGGGCAAGTAATAACCCAGTCGTATTGTTTTATATCGCCATCAGGATCGTTGGAGGCATTGGCATCTAAAACCAGTTTTGCTGGCGAAAATTCTTCTCCACCACAAGAGGGCCGCGAGAGGGTGACATCGAATTGAGCGCTGGGAGATTGGTTATACACCTTCCCCGTTTTTTCTTGGTGGCTGTCAGTGGCCCCTTGGTTGTCAGTCACAGTGAGTGTGATGGCGCAGTTGCTTGGTTTGTCAAGCGTCAGAGTGGCCTGTTTACCAGAGGCCGTTTGCCCATCACAGGCTTGCCATTCAAATTTGTCAATGCCACCATCAGGATCGTAGGAAGCACTGGCATTTAATTTAACCACGATTGATTTGGTGCCCTGAACAGGTGTCTCTGTCAACGTAAAATCAGCAGTAGGCGGCGCGTTAACAATAACAGTTGCTTTTGCCTCGTTAGTACTAGCGATATTATTGTTATTACTAACCACAAAAACCGTGAGTGTCATGGTGTATTCGCCCGGCGCTGCGAAAGTCATCGTGGCCGTTTCACCTGAAGCCGTTTGCCCATCTGAAGCCTTCCAGGCATAACTTATAATGGGTAATCCATCAGGATGAGAGGATTCACGGCCATCTAAGTTGACCGTGAATGGTGGTTTTACGCCTAACGTCGGTTTAGCCGTCATTTTAGCGACCGGAGACTGTTGCTCAGGGATAAATATTTCCTGTTCATCTGTAGCCGACTCACCTTCGTCGTCCGTGATTCTCAATTTTAGGGTATGAGTAGTGCCCGCGTCAAGTTTGAAGGTGTATTCAGGCCCACTTTGCACCTGCCCTTCAGAGTCTAATTGCCAGAGATACATTTCTATTTTGTGGCCGTCAGCGTCGTAAGACTCACTGGCATCACAATCCACACGCCAAGGTTTCTCTTCTCCTTGGCGGTATTCTGGGTTTTCACACGTCAGGATAGCCACCGGTTGGCAGCAAATCGCCTGAATGTCTTCGGCCGAGAGGGCACGTTTATAGAGACGAAGATCATCTATGTCACCAGAAAAAGCATATTCCTTGTTGGCATAACCCGTTACCGAGGCTCCGCAATAGCTATAAATATGACCAATAGAGATTGGATCAATCGAATCGGCCATGGCACTAAAGTTGCCATAAGTTCTCTCAATATCTTTTTCACCGTCAATGTATAGCGTCATCTTGCCGTTGTCGAAAATCCCAGCCAGATGGTGCCAAGTTCCATCTTGAGGAATGAGGCGGTTGCTCTCAATTGGAGTAGAGTCACTCCCGCTGCCACCGAAGACTAACATCTTCAATTTGCCGTTGAGTATGTTAAAGCGAAAAGAAGTTCCATTTTCTGTCTTCTCTGGGCAAAAGCCCCCTTGTTGGATGATTACGCCATCTTCCCGGTTGCTTACCCACGCCGAAACGGTAAACTCGGTGGTATGAGTCAAAACGGGCTTATCGGTGCTATCGGCAATGGAGATCACAGTATTGCCATTCAAGCTGATTGCATTTTGCGATTTTCCAAATCTATCGCTTGTGAATGAGGCTTCAGCTTCACTGTGTCCATGATTTCCATTCCCTGAACTCTCGTTCAGATTTCCCTCGAACTGGTAATGGACGATTAATCCATCATCTGGGTTTTCGGCCGCCCATGCCAAGGGCATTGAGAAAGTGGCGGCCACGATGAGGCCGCGTTTCAAACCGTTTTTCGTTAACGAGTTCATAATAACCTCTCAAGTAAAAGTCAGGATTTCCAGGGGCGGTGCCCCTGGCTTTATTAATGTCGCCCCGTTGGGGCTTTCTCCAGGGGCGGGGATTGGAAGGGGCGGTGCCCCTGGCTTTATTAATGTCGCCCCGTTGGGGCTTTCTCCTTTCCATCATTCCGGCCAGCCGGACTATTAACGTTTCAACTCTGGGTAATTTCCAAATTCAATGTCAGGGAATTTGTGGCTGTGTCTTTCAGCGTCGTCAATCACTTCTATGCCGAATTGTAGGGCATTGGGGCCCCAAAGGTCTTTGTAACTAATCACTTCGCCGTCTTCGGGCATTCCCAAACTGCCTCTATCGTATGTGTAAGTAAAAATGTACACTTTGTCGCCGTTATCCAATTCACCAGCCAATGTCATTGCTTGACTAAATAGGTCGCCCGGATTTCGTTTGAGGACAACCTGTTTGATGGGCAATTGTCCAGGCCTCACTATCGCTATGACATCAAATTGGTCGTCGCCGAGATCAAGCTGTGCCGGGCTATAACCGGCCATAATCACTTGTGGCGCATAGCGTTTTCTTGAGTCGTAGCTGATGGGTTCGACCGGTTTTGTAGCGGCCGACAGTGCGGGAAAATTTCCCACCATCAGATAAGGGTAAGTGTGAGAACGCTCTTGGGCTTCGTCGGTAACGACAATGTTATATTGCCCATTTTGGGAACCCCATGCCGTTGATATCGTGCTTTTTAAGCTGCCACGTTCATAAGCGAAGGTGGATTTATAGAGTTCATCGCCATTTGGGAGCACGCCGGCCGGTATCATTTTCATCAACAAAATGCCGGCCGTGGTTTGAAATGACACTGAGCGTAAAGGTGTCACACCGGGCCTCACCAGTGCTACAATGTCGAATTGGCTATCCGTAAAATCTAATTTGGTCGGCGTAATGCCGGCCGCAATGATTTGAGGAGAGAGACGGGCTGTTGAATTGTATAGTATGTCGTCTGCCCATGCAAAAGACATTGAAAAAGTCGCAGCCACGATGAGGCCGCGTTTCAAAACGTTTTTCAAAATTAACGGGTTCATAATAGCCTCTCAAGTTGTTTTCGTTCAAAGCTAAAGTATTCCGTCCAAAGCTAAAGTTTTGGGCACCATCCTGGGGTGTTAAATCTGTTGCCAAAAGCTTGAGCATTTTTCACCCTAGTTTTGTTCCGTGTGGTTGCAATAATTAGGCCCCAACCCCGATAGGGGTTGAATATGAATAGCCCCAAGGTGCAACCTGGGGAAGGGCCGATGAGGGCCCCAACCCCGATAGGGGTTGAATGTGAAACGCAGTAACTCGCTACGCGAGATCATAAAGAATAAAAAGAGGGTGAAAAAAACGAACAAAATCAACCCAGATTTAACACCCCAGACTCCAAGTTCAAAGCTTTGGAGTCCAACTCCATCATTCTGGACTATTAACGTTTCAACTCTGGGTAATTGCCAAATTCAATGTCAGGGAATTTGTGACTAGTTTGTTCCCCTTCGTCAACCACTTCAATACCGAATTGAGTGGCATCTGGCCCCCAAAGGTTTTTGAAGTAGAGAAGACTCTTTTCGTCGATATTGACCAACTCATCTTTGTCTAAACTGAACGAAAACTTGTACACTTTGTCCCCATTATCCAATTCACCGGCCAAATTCATCCCAACATCAAATTGTTCTGAACCACTTTGTTTCAGTTTCACATGTTTGATGGGTAAATTGCCCTGCCTCACAACGGCAATCACATCAAACTCAATTTGTTGTTTAGCGTTATCAAGGAGCGCTGGACTATAACCGGCCATAATCACTTGTGGCGCGTAGCGTGCCGTTGTATCGTAGCTAGGAGATGCAATATCTTTCCTGACTGAGGTATTATCCTGTTCAGGGTGGCTACCTATCTTCAGGTAAGGGTAAGTATGAGACTGGTGGTTTTGGTTGCCCTTGGCAATAATGTTGAATTGCCCAGGCTCTGAACCCCATGCCGTTGGGAATGTCATTTCATCCATGCCACGCGGAACAACGTAGGTGACTTTATAGAGTTCATCTCCGTTGGGCAGCACACCAGCAAGTGTCATCTCAGGAGCCAATACCTTTCCAGTCGTGTCCTGAAGTGTAACTCTTTTTATGGCTGTCGCGCCGGGCCTCACCAGTGCGACGATCTCAAATTGGGTATCCTCCAAGTCTACTTTACTAGGCGTAACGCCGGCCGCAATGACTTGGGGATAGACACGGGCTGTTGTATTGTAGTCGAACTGGGGTGGTGGCGGTGGTTCTTTTATTATAACAACCTGCGTCATTGGACTCGTCGCACCTTTATCATCCGTTACCGTCAACTTCACCTGGTAAGTGTCGGCCTTTTGAAAAACAAAGTCCACCGACTCACCCGACTTTGTTTTACCGTCTGAGTGCCACTCATATTTGACAATCGTGCCATCTTCGTCAGAAGAGGAACTGCCATCTAAGCTGACTGTGAAAGGCCCAGGGCCTTGTTCAGGCGTAACAGTATATGTAAAATTAGCCAAAGGCGGTTTGTTTGCTGGCGCGGGTGTGGGTTGTTCCTCCCCGTCGCCAGTCGGCCCGTTATCAGATGTCTCTCCATCGCCAGTCGGCCCGTCGCCACCAGTGGGTGGGTTATCAGATGTTCCCCCGTCGCCAGTCGAACCGTCGCCACCGGTGGGTGATGTCTCAGAACCTTTCTCATCACTCGGATCAATCCCTACAAAAGTTTGACGAGCGACATCCATCCTCCCATTCTTATCAAGAACAATGAGTATGATGTCATGGGTGCCCGGATTTGCAAAGATTATTTCTGTTTTCGGTGAAGTTGATGTCTTTGTTCCTAGTGAGGTTATCTTTTTTAATATCTCAGCAAAAAACCAGTGATAAGTGAGGTTGTCAGCAGGAGAAGACTGGCTGGCATCTAATTTCACTTCAAGCGGTACAGTACCAGAACTTGGGGTAACCGTGAATTTTGCTTGAGGCTGTGCTGCGCTGATGGGCAAACTACTCATCAATAACAACACAGTCGCCACGGTGTACGCTAAAACGCGTTTTGGTGGCCCTTCGCGGAAATTGAGATATGGCGTTTTCATAATCTCTCCTATTTTAAAGAACTACGGAGTACACAACGTGAGTTTCTGTCATCATTCCGTCCAAAGCTGAAGCTCTGGACTCCATCATTCAATGCCATTAAGTTAAGCTGTCCAAGTATAACGGATACGCGAAATAAAGTTCAGCGAATCTAAATAAACGGATTAGGGTTCATTCTTATTTTATAAGGTTTTTTATCCGTTTATTTCGAGTATCCGTTGTACTACTTAGTTGTACTACTTTAATAAAATCAGTCAGTTATTCTTAAGTTAATGACATTGAGTCCATCATTCCGTCTACAGCTAAAGCTTTGGAGTCCATTATTCCGTCCAAACCTGAAGGTTTGGACTCCTGTAGGACTATTAACGTTCCAACTCTGGGTAATTTCCAAATTCAATGTCAGGGAATTTGTGACTACTTTGTCCCCCTTCGTCAACCACTTCAATACTGAATTGAAGGGCCTCTGGGCCCCAAAGGTCTTTATAATTAATCTCTTCCTTACCTTCAAACGGGCCTAAACTGCCTGGCGCGTAGGTGTAAGTAAACTTGTACATTTTGTCGCCGTTACCCACATCAGCGGCAACCAATTCCATCTTATTAAAAAATAGGCCCTCTGAATTTTGTTTGAGGGCAACGTGTTTGATGGGTAATACACCCGCTCTCACAATGGCAATTACATCAAATTGATCGTCACCAATATCAAGGATCGCGGGCGTGTAACCGGCCATGATCACCTGTGGCTCGGAGCGTGCCGTTGAATTGTAAAGGCTGATGGCAGTGGCCGGTTTTGTTGCGGCCGACTCTATCGCCGGAAAATTACCTATCATCAGATAAGGGTAAGTATGCGACTGCTTTTGGGATTCGTCGGTAACGACAATGTTGTATTGTCCGGGTTTGGAACCCCATGCCGTTGGGAACGTGCCTTTTAGGCTGCCACGAGGATAAATGAAAGTGAGTTTATACAGTTCATCACCATTAGCTAAAACCCCCGCTGGTGTCATCCCCATTTTCAAAGGCCCTTGGGTGCTCTGAAACGAAACCGTGCGTATGGGGGACGCGCCGGGCCTCACCAGTGCCACGATGTCGAAATTGTCGTCCGTCAAGTCTACTTTGCTAGGCGTAACGCCGGCCGCAATGACTTGGGGAGCTAAACGGGCTGTCGAATTGTATAGCCACGGGATTGGCTCTCCGTTTATTTCAACATCCTGCGTCATCTCAACCGTTGCACCGTCATTATCAGTCACCGTCAGCGTCACAACGTAAGTGCCGGCCTCTTGAAAAACCAAAGTTGCCGGATTGCCTGACGTGGTTTGGCCCTCTGAGTGCCATTCATAATTAACAATTGTGCCATCCTGATCAGAAGAATGACTCCCATCTAGGCTAACTGTGAAAGGCCCGTTGCCTTGCTCAGGCGTGACGCTAAACTCAAACTCAGCGAGAGGCGGTTTATTTTCAGGTGCTGGCTCAGTGGGTTTCTGTTCAACAACGATGGATTTGGGCTTGGATGTCGCCGTGTCACCGTCACGGGTTGTCACTGTCAGTGTGATAGTGTATGAGCCGGCCTTTTGGAAAGTCAAAGTCACGTTTTGACCAAATTTGGTTTTACCATCTGAAATCGACCACTCATAATCAGTGATCTTTCCGGTGGAGGTACTCGCATCCAGTGTGACTGTGAGTGGCTCTGTCCCTTTTTCTGGGCTGACGGTGAAGTTGGCTTCCAGTTGCGGTGCGGGTTTAGTTACAGTCACGGTTTGATGAACGGTATCAGAGGCCCCAAACCCATCCGTCACAACGAGTGTAATTTTGTGAGAGCCGGCCTCTGTAAAGGTCATACTGGCCTTTTGCCCGGCCGTCGTTTGTTCCGCCGCCGACCATTCATAGCTTTCGATATCATCATCTGGATCGGAAGACGCACTGGCATCTAATGTCACTTCCAGCGGTGCGGGGCCTGATTTTGGAGTGACCGTAAAATCGGCCTTAGGCCGTTGATTGGTGCTGATCAAAACGGTTTGATGCGCGGTGTCAGAGGCCCCAAACTCATCAATCACAACGAGTTCAATTTCATGGGTACCGGGATTTTCAAAGGTCATACTCGCCTTTAACCCGGCCGTCGTTTGATCCGCCGCCGACCATTCATAGTGCTGGATCCCACCTTCCGGATCAGAAGACGCACTGGCATCCAACGTCACTTCAAGCGGTGCTGGGCCTGAAGTCGGATCGACAGTGAAGTCGGCCTTGGGCAGTTGATTGGCACTGACGGGCAAACTCCCCATCAATAATAGAGCGGCAGCGGAGTACGCTAGAAAGTGCTTTTGAGGGCCATCGCGTAAATTGAGATAATGCGTTTTCATCATAATTATACTCCTTAACAGTTTGATTTCAAGTTCCAGGGGCGGTGCCCCTGGCTTTAATAACACGCCCCTTTCTTGCTCATAGAAAAGCCCCAACGGGGCGATCTTAATACAGCCAGGGGCATCGCCCCTGGCTGTAATAAATAAGCCATATAATAATTGTTATGACAATTCTTTTACGGTTGGTAATAGGTAAAAGGGAAAGGGGAAGCGGCAAACGGGAAAACGGCAAACGGGAAAGAAGAAAGGGTAATTTCTAACTGATACCTGATACCCATTACTCATTACCCATTACCCGTTACCAAAGAGTTTGACTTCAAGTTATCAACTCAGATATATTAACAAAAAATGTCACTTGATATCAAATCATCTTAAACTATTTTTTGGCTATTCCAAAGCCAGCCGAAATGGGCGTTATTTAAGTGGGTAAACAAAAGTCTTTTAACATTTAGAGCGGTAATAGTCGCTAAAGCGACTACGGAGAACCGTCACCAAAAATGTTAACGGATTTATGCGTACCTACTTAAGTATAGCTTTGTTTGGACAACTGTGCATCGTTTTTAGAAAAATTATTACCGCATGCGACAACTTTGTTGTTGCAAAGGGCGACTGATTGTGTTCAAGCACTAGATAGACTAAAATTTATGTCATATAATAGTTCTTATGACAATTATTTTACGGCTGAAAAAAGGGAAAGGGGAAAGAATAAAGGGTAAAGGGTAAAGGGTAAAAGGTAAGTGGGTATAACAAAAGTCTTTTAACATTTAGAGCGGTAATAGTCGCTAAAGCGACGACTACAAACTTTGGTTGCAAAGGGTGACTCATCATGCTCAACACGAGATATATTACAAGCTTATGTCATATAATTATTATGACAATTCTTATCCTACTCCCTTTAAAGGTTTGGAGTACGGAGTCGTTTAGTCTGTTTGGACAAACCAGTCAGCGTAACCCGACACTCGTCACTTTAACGCTTTCTGGACAAACCACTTGGAATGAACAAATGGGAGGTGATGCGATTGTCAATTTAGACATGACAAACCTGAGCCAAGAAAATTTGACGGGTGAGTTGCGTTTGCTTATACTCGTTATTAATGGCCGTATTAATTTTAATGCGGTTACCATGAAAGTGTTAGAGATGCCCTCCCATGCGAATGCCGAGCCGCCTAAAAAAGACACTTATGCCCGTTTTTTTGTCGAGGCAGGTGTGACGCTTGGGAAAAAACATCAACATTGGCGTTTTAAAATCACTTTGCCGGCGGGTAGCCGCAAGCCTAATATGGCTTTACAGTTATTCGCACTCTACCGAGGCCAAATGTCGTCTGGGGAAAGTTGGATAGCGAGAGACTTTTTATTGTTAAGTCACCCCAGTGGGCGATGAATCGCCTACTACGAACGTTGAAGGCGATAAATCGCCTACTACGAACGAACGAACGAACGAACGAACGGGCTTGGGCTTGAAAGTTTAATTAGTCAACTCAAACGGAGGTAACTTTATGTTACATAGATATTTTTTCCATAAATTGCGATACCTTATGTGTGGCTTAGGGTTAGGCCTAATGATGGGCCTACCCATAACCGCGTTGGCTGTTACTGTCCAAATTAATAGTCCACTTGATGGGGCCGTCATTAAAGCTGACAATACTATTGTCAGTGGGGTTGCCAGTGCTTTGGGCGGTGGTGGTCAAGGTATTGATTTGATGTTGGTTTTGGACGACTCTGGCAGTCTCCAAAATACTGATCCAACCCGCGAGCGTTTTGAGGCCACTCGACAATTGCTCAGTAGTTTTGGCCCCAATGCCAATGTCTACATTGGGATGGTCTTTTTCTCTGATAACGCTCAGGTGGCGGTGCCTTTGCGAGACGTGAGTACCGCCAGATCGGCTATTAATGGGGCCATCATAGCTCACCAGATGCCGAACGGATATACGGCTATTGGCGATGGCATCAGAACCGCCAGCCAAGAATTGATTACAAATGGACGTGCTAATACCTCCAAAGTCATTTTAGTATTTACGGATGGTATAGAGACTATAGGTTCTCAACCAGAAGTGGCTGCCGCTGATGCTTTGAATCAGGGACATGTTGTCCATGTAGTTGGTTTGTTCCCAGCCGCTGGAAGTCTTTTTTTTACCGGCGCTGATCCGGCAGAATCGCAGAGAATTGCCCAAGCTGGTGGCGGTCAATATTTCTTAGCCACAGATCCGCAGCAATTAATCCCACTGTTTCGTGCGGCCAAGATTGTTGAGATTGATCATGTGACGGTCACGAATGTGACGACTGGCAAACCCGCCAATAGTGTCAGTTTGAATACAGGAAACTTCACAGCCCCGGGGGTTGGCTTGGTGGTGGGCCAAAATGTGCTGAAAGCGGTGGCAACCGACACGGATGGCGCAACGGCCGAGGATTCAGTGACGGTAACGGTAGAGCCAATCTGCCCAGACGACAGCAATCCGGTTTGTCCTTGCCCAAATCCCAGTAATCCCAGTTGTCCCAAGGTACGGGTAAAACCTGGCCCTCAAGTGATCATGGCCGGTTTTGATCCGATGCTGATTGATTTTGGTGATGCCGAAACGGCTTTTAAAATTATGGCAGTGGTACGAGAAGGCTCAGCGTCTATTAGACAAGTGGCTTTGAAAGCCAATACTGAGGCCATCAATCTGTTTGCTCCGAGCATGATTTTAGAAGGGCAATTGAAAAATGGGGATAAAGTTTATTCCCTAAAATATGTTCTTCCTAGAGAGACGGCTTACAGACTCAAGGGAAATCCACTGCCTAATTTATTTGGCAGCAAGCCCGGGGAATATCACATCATCGCGATTGATGAAGCACAGGAAATCCATGCGTTCCCTGACTTAAACATGGGTAATAATCCTGACGTGATGGTTCACGCGCTCACTCAGGCTCCTCCCTATACCACCAGAGGCATTCGTCGCCACCGGCCCCAAGTGATTATGGCGGGGTTTGACCCGATGGTATTGGACTTTGGGGACGATTCCTTTAAGATAAAAGCGATTGTACGGGCTGGAAAAACGTCCATTCAGAATGTGACGCTGCAAAATGGTTCGGCGACTCTCCGGCTCGCTATGAACAGAGAAGAGGATATTGGCAATGGCGATATTATGTACAGTACCGAATACACTTTTGCTCGCGGTTCTCTCCCGATAGGTTCGTTGCGCGATCTGTTTGGTACACTGGCTCCCAATGAATACGTTGTAGAAGTGATTGATCAAGCTCAGCAAAAACACGCTTTTCCTGGATTGGAAGTGTGTGGTGGGCGGGGTTGTCCTGAGTACAAATAACATCAAAACGACACTTGGGAATAAATAAGAAAGTCCGAAGCCTGGGGCGGTGCCCCAGGCTTTATTAATGTCGCCCCGTTGGGGCTTGCCCCTGGGCATCGTTGTATCGGCTTTTTTTTATCTGGAGAACTCAACAATGTCCCTAAAAAAACTTATCCCTTTATACATATTGATGATGCCAATCAGTGTCCTCGCTAATGACATTTATCTGAAAGGCATTAGCATTATTGGTCAACAAAAAACGGCCTACATTTCCTTATCAGAAGACAACAGTATTGCCGTGGTTGAAGGAAAGTCTATTGGCTCATGGATTGTTGAACGCATTGCCGGCCGTTCGGTTTTTCTGCGCCATGCCGAATCGGATGAAATTATTGAATTGGCGTTGCATAGCCGCCTGAGTGTGGAACAACCGGTGCCGGAAAGCACAACACCTAAAGCGGTTTTGGAACAAATTGCCAAAGCCGTCGCAGAAGGGCAAACTGTTATCGCGCCGCCTCCACCGGAAAAAGTTGCGGAAGGCGTTTATCGTGGCAAACCGCATTTGATTGCAGGTAAAGACGTGCCTCCCGGTTATTATCGGAAACGGACACCGTTTGGGGACTATTTAATCAAGGGTGACGCGCAATAGGAATTGAATTGAGAAATCCGATTTTTCCAAAAAATCGGATTTCTTTACTTCTTAACCAATAACCTACAAAAAAAAAGCTTATTTGGCGCAATTTGAGGGCCATAAAATAGTTTGGAGGTTGTCAAATCAACATAAGGCCCCCAAACCGAACAAAAGTTACAGCCAACAGCATCAGCCGTCGTCTAAGAGCTCAAGTACGTATCAGGGCACTAAAAGAGGTTAGTAGGCTTTAGCCTACTTTAGCTTTTAGACAACGGCTTTAGCCGTTGGCGTTGGGGAAGTCTCGAAACTTCCGCTTTACTGTACTAGTCGTCCACCAAACCGTCATCCGACTGAAGTTTGGCAGAGTCGTGATACGCGGGTACCTGTTATTGACCTATTTTTTGGCCGGTTTTTGGATTATCGATTTTGAGGGCCATAAAATAGTTTGGATGTTGTCAAATTAACATAAGGCCCCCAAACCGAATAAGGTTTGTAACACTCTAGGCACAGCCAAACTAAAGTTTGGACTCCAGCCAAACTAAAGTTTGGACTCCAGCCTAACATAATTCGTTTATCCGCGTAATTCGTTGTACTTAATTCGTTAATCCGCGTAATTCGTTGTACTTAATTCGTTTAGGTTTGGCAGCGGAGTCCAAACTTTAGTTTGGACGACTGCGCGTGAGGCGATAAATCGCCTACTACAAACGGGCCTTTTCCTTAGCCAACGGCGCTTTGGATTCCAACGGCTTTAGCTTGGACTTCAATTAAAAACCATATTTGACTTTATTGTGATCTTCTATCATGATTAATCCATGTTGTGTAAAAAGCGTCACAATTTGTTTGGCGGTTTTGGGTGTGTCAATCGAGCGGATTATTGACTCCAAGTGGTTGGTGAGTTTATCAACTCGTTTTGGGCGTTTGTCCTTGTGAATATTTTTGAGCTTGTTAATAATCTGCTGAACATCTGTTGGGAGAGTGTTAGTATTCGACACCGTTTTTGGTGCTGCGTTTGGTGAACTTTTTTTGATATCACCAGTTCTATTGCAGATTCTTCCTTCTTTCTGAATGAATTTAATTAACTTGTCCCAACCCGTATCTTTGCTGAAGATAGCAAACTCGACATGATCGCCCGCACTGACTTGACATTTGCCTAAGTAATAGATGAGATGGAAATCTAGGTTATTTTTACTGGTTCCTTCGATTTTTATCATTTCTATTTGAGTGGCTTTGTTAGTAGTCAGATTATTGATATTAGCTTTTTGCTGAGAACCCACAAAAACGAAAATACGCGAATAGTTATTTTCGGTGGCGTATTTTAATGCGCTGGGTAAGTTCTCTAAATCAATAAAGCACCAAGTTTCTTTTAAGTTGTTCATAATGTCTCCTCACTCCTATCCTTTACTTACCAACACGCCAACCCCGTAGGGGTTGAATATGAATAGCCCCAGGTGCAACCTGGGGAAAGTGTCTCCTCGCTCCTATCCTTTACTTACCAACACGCCAACCCCGTAGGGGTTGAATATGAATAGCCCCAGGTGCAACCTCAATGCCATTAAGTTAAGGAAAATGTGTTATAGTTATTGCCTTTCAAACAGTAGGTAAAATCAATTTATGGAAAAACACACACTGGATGACG
>Ga0190343_1000127_pt1 | contig 26453 bp, 14 predicted proteins | sample 48721312_MG_FD_161664 | JGI IMG/M metagenome (GOLD analysis project Ga0190343, IMG submission 161664) | Hydrothermal vent microbial mat bacterial communities from Southern Trench, Guaymas Basin, Mexico - 4872-13-1-2_MG | ecosystem: Environmental > Aquatic > Marine > Hydrothermal vents >... | reverse complement strand
GAAAACTTCTGAATATCACTTAGCAAAATATTTGTCATATATTGTACAATAATCTCTCTAACACACCCGGAAAATACTTCACAAATGCTCTCTATATTGGCGTCAGGAGAAATAACCACCTCCGCCGCCCCCATAATGCCATTACACCACATTTGATCCACAAAGGGTAAATATGTAGCTTTATCCTTTGGCTGAATAAGGGTTAGAGCGTCCTCTATGGAATTTTTATCAGGAATTTCAATCGGGTCTATAGAATAAGCCGGTTGAAACGAAAATTCATCAAATTCATTTAAAAAGCGAGCATCAAATCTCCATGGTTCCCACATATCCTTCTCATCATTCGCTATCAATAGATAAGGATATATTGATAATTCATTGATTAGAAAATTTTCAACAAAATCCAAATGCGCAAAAAGACACCCTCTCCACGTAATTTCATCACAGTCAAGATCAAACTCTCTTATCTTAATTGTTTCGAAAATATCAGGTATTTTTACGTCACTTAACACAGCATATATATCTATTTGCCTTTGAAGACACCATGAAAATATACAAGAACCCAGCGCATCATATAATGACAAAATAGCATTTGAGTTCCAAAAAAACCTATCTTTCCAGGCAGTTTCGAATAAATCAAAAGGCGAACCGCCATACTGATTGTTTTCTTTTGCCAAGCACCATAATGCCTTGGTACTTGCAGATTCAATATCTTTTGATTTTCCTTCATATGTTAAGCAGATAAAGTCCGAACCTCCAAATATATAACGAGCATAATCAAGTGCCCCCGTATTTTCCAGGTAAGCCCCTCCACCCCTCATGCTAACCACTAATGTAAACCACATGTCCTCAGCTCCAATCAGACACAAACTGGGGTGATGAAAATCGTTACCCCAGACACAAACACCCTGGTTGACTGATAAAACTCTATTCTGGCGGGAGCGTTATCAGCCAACCAATACAGACACCTACTTAGAAGGTGACTGAATATGAAAATGAAATTTACCTGAAAACCAACGTGGAATGCAGTCCCTTAGAGTCGGGTCATGCTCAGCATGCCAATCCATCCTCATAAGTTGATTATTGTTCCGTGCTTTACCCCTTTTCCCAATGCCTAATCCGAACACACGACCACCACCCGTGCCAAACACCAATTCGATTGGCTTGGGACTACCCTTTGGCATTGGAACTTTAATACCGGTTTTCAAATTTATCCCGCCACCAAATACATTCTCCTCCGGAGTAGGCAAATAGACAAGAAAAGTTCTATCCTGTTCATAAATGGCAGATGTAATAATTCCCCTCTTAAACTTCATAATATTCCATAGAACTCTGAATGCATTCTTCTTAAATGCATCTTGAGCCTGAGAACGGCCATCTGAACTCAAAACCCAAGCAAATTTTGGGTCTTTTTTGGTTTCTGATTCATATCTATCAAACATACCCATAATATTATTAGAACCCGCTATAACATTAAAGGCAGAATATAAGGACTGGATAAAAAAGAACCCCTCGAGAACTCTATCCACAACTCCATATGTTCTATATGCAGTTGAAATAAGACTCCCCATAGTTTGTAAAGCTATTCCTACCCGTGCAAGAGCTATATTGCCAGACGGGTCTACATGGCCTACCGGATCTGCATTAGCATATAGGTATTTGTGTAGAGTGATGGGATCATGCGGACTTCCCATCCACGCATCCATCTGCGTAAACCGCCCAATCCCCTGATTATAATACCGCGCCCGCAGATAATACTGCCCTAATGAAGCATCAAACTGCTCCCCGGCAAACAGATAAAGATTCTCCGTCCCCCCGGTCTGATTCAACACCTCCCCAAATGCCACATAATCATACCAATCCGTAACCGCACCACCCGCATCACTCAAAAACCGCGTGGAGCCTAAGCCATCATAGTGATACAGACTCAAAACCCCATCCCGGTCCTGACTGACCAAATCGTCCCCGTATGTATAGACGACCTGCCCCGCCGGTGTGGTCTCGATCAGCACTTGGGCATAATCCCGGTTCTCGTCCACTATGTAGTCGGTGGTGATACCGCCCTCAGTCTTACTGATTCTGATACCGTTGTGATTGTAGGTATAGGCGGTGGTGACGCCACCCTGTGTGACCTGCGTCAGACGGTTGCCGGCATCATAACTATATGTGACAGTGTTACCGTTCAGGGTTTCGCTGAGGGTGTTGCCGTTGTCGTCGTAGGTATAGACGATGCCGCCCTGTTGCAGCAGCCGGTCGTTATTGTCGTAGGTATAGGCCGTGTGGATGCCGTTTACAGTTTCGCCGGTACGGTTGCCCGTTGCGTCGTACTGATAGCTTGCGCTGTAGTTGCCGTTGACCGGGTCGGTGACAGTCTCACCAGTGAGGCGGTAGAGGTCGTCGTAGACGTAGTCAGTGACTCTGCCGCTGTTTTCGGTGATGCGGCTCCGTCTACCGGTGGGATCAAGGCTATAGCTGTAGCGCTCAACTAGATTATCAAGGGCATCGGTGTGGCGCAGTTCGGTAAGCTGGTTGCGTTCATTGTAACGGTAATAGCTCCAGGTGCCGTTGGGGTAGTTGACGGTTTCCCGGTTGCCCACCGCATCGTAGGTATAATAGGCGGTGAGGTTGCCGTTGTGGTCGGTGGTTGATACCAGGCGGTTGAGTTCGTCATAGGTATGCTGCGTGACGAAGGTTTGGCCGCCCCGGGTGACGCTGACCGTGGTGGTGTTGCCGTTGGTATCGTAGGTGTATGCCAGAACGGTGCCGTCGGCCTGGATTTGTTGAATCAGCCGGTCCTGGGTGTCGTATTGGTAGCTCACGGTGCCGTTTTGGTCTGTTACTGTCTCAATTCGGCCGGTGGGGCTGTAGGTGTAACGGGTCGTACCGTCGCTGTCGGTGACGGTGCTCAGCCGGTGGGTATCGGCTTCGTAGGCATAGGTAGTCGTGTTGCCGTTGAAGTTGGTGTGGCTGAGTTTGTTGCCGTTGGTGTCATAGGTGAAGGTTTTGGTCTGACCTTCGGGCAGAGTGCGGCTGGTTTGCCGATCGAGGTTGTCGTAGGCCCAAGTGGTGGTTCTGCCTCCGGCATCGATCTGGCTGATCTTGTTGCCTCGCTCGTCGTAGCTGTATTCGGTTCTCTGACCAAGGGGATCAATGACGGCAATGAGGTTGCCGACGGCATCGTACTCATATTGCGTGGTCCGCCCGGCTTGGTCGGTTTGGCCGGTGTTTCTGCTCAGGGCGTCGTACTGATACTCAGTAGTGTGGCCTAGGGCGTCGGTGACATGGGTGTTTCTGCCCGCAGCGTCGTATTGATATTGCGTGGCATTGCCCCTAGCGTCGATGCGGCGGATGAGGCGGCCAGTACCATCGTATTGGCTGTGCGTGCGTGGGTTGTCGTTGTCGTCCAGCGGGGTGTCGTCCGGATAGACGATCTCAGTCAAGCGGTTGGCGGCATCGTAGACGTATTTTGTGGTGCGCCCCGCCCGGTCGGTTTCACTGATTTTGTTATTGGCTGCGTCGTAGCTTGTTGTCTCGGTAGTGCCGTTTTGGCATCTACCAAAGTTCATGCTGATTTATCCGAAAATCATGGCAGAAAAGTAGCTCGTTCTTATTTACAAAACTTGTCAGAAGCCGTTGGTAATATTGCCTTAGCAAAACAAGATAATTGGCATTATACGACTCCGAAATTAAATGAACCAGTCAAAACGGTAAGTATTGGTGTCGATGGAACCTGTATGTTGCTATGCAAAGATGGTTATCGTCAAGCTATGGTTGGTACTATTTCTTTATATGATACTCAAGGAGAACGGCAACATACTATTTACATAGGAGCTACTCCTGAATATGGTAAAGCCACTTTTTGGCTTAGAATGAAACAAGAAATTGCTCAAGTCAAAAAAACTTACCCAGAAGCTCTTTATGTAGGCATTGCTGATGGAGCTAAAGACAATTGGTCATTTTTAAAACAACATACTGAGAAACAAACATTAGATTTTTACCATGCGACTGCTGATTTAAATGGTGTTGCTTCTGCTGCTTTTCCTCGCAACAAGGAGAAAGGTCAAGTTTGGTTAGATTCAAAATGTCATGAATTAAAGCATATTGAGGGGGCTGCTGATAATATACTTGATGAGATTAAAGCTTTTAAAAATAAAAAACTTTCAAAAGCAACCAAGCAAAACTTAGATAGTTCTATAACTTATTTTGAAAATCATAAATCCGAAATGAATTATGCTGAATCTATTGAAGCCAATTTGCCTATTGGTTCAGGGGTGACTGAAGCGGCTTGTAAGACTGTTATTAAACAAAGGCTTTGTCAATCTGGTATGAAATGGATTGAAAAAGGGGCTGGTATTGTTTTGAGTTTACGCACTCTTGTACTCACTCCTGGACGCTGGCAACAATTTTGGGACAAAATCAATCAATATGCTTTGCCAGTTTTGGCTTAAATTTTACATTATATAAAGATCACACCCATCTCAACTTTAGCCCTAGTTGATGTAGATTATAACACCGCATATAATTTTTCCACCCGTCAAACGCCAGTCTATCGCTCCGAAGATGAAACTCGTATCGACCAGTACCTCGCTCATCTTCAAGAAGATCGTGCTTCATTGCCCGCAAGCATTCGTTATTTAGTTGCTGATGGTTATTATAGCAAAATCAAGTTCATTGAGGGTGTCACGGCCTTGGAACTTGAACAAATCGGTAAGTTGCGTCATGATACTAACTTACGTTGGCTTTACAAGGGAGAACAAAAATCAAAAGGCCGTCATAGACGCTACGATGGTAAGGTTAATTTTGACGATTTAACCCGTTTTGAATTGATAGATGAAATAGACTCGGTGAAACTCTATACTGCCATTGTTAATAGTGCCCATTTCAAACGTGATCTCCGTATTGTATATTTGGTTAAAACCGTCGGAAAAAAAGTACAAACGGCATTACTATTTTCTACTGACCTAAAATTAGCAGCTAAAGATATTTATCGTTTTTATAAAGCTCGTTTTCAGATTGAGTTTCTGTTCCGTGATGCTAAACAGTTTACCGGGCTATCTGATTGTCAAGCTCGTTGTCGCAAAGCATTACATTTTCATTTTAATGCCGCTATGACAGCATTGAACCTCATCAAATTAGAAGATCGCCAACAAGCTCATGAGACGGAACGTCGCGTTATCTCCATCGCTAGCTGGAAAGTCCGAAAAGCTAATGCTCATCTACTTGAACGCTTTTCTTCCCTCTTAGGTTTAAACTTCAGTTTCATTAAATCTAAACCGGAATTTGAAACCCTATGTAACTATGGAGCTGTCCTTCCTTAAAACTGTCCGAAGTATTGGTTTTACCAAGTCTTCATCTTTTTTCGGATTGACTTTTTCAGTTTTTTTCCAACTGAGCTTCGCCATTTCAAATAAATCGTAATAGGATTGTTTCGATTTATAAACGACTTCATAATTGTTTTCTAAATGATCCAGTAATTCTTCTATGGTATAATGAGTTTTAGTTTTTAAAAAAGCTATCACCGCATCGATTTCACTAGATGATAAATAACCCTGACTTCCTTTATGTTTGAGTAATAATGCTTCTGGGCCTTCTGTTTCATAGATACCTCTCCATTTGCTTACAAAGGCTTCTGAAACGGTTACAATATCTGCTATCTCTTTGTGTTTAATCCCAAATAAGGACACTTTAACCGCAATAGCCCTTTTGGTTTCTCTTGAATCCTTAGAATTTTTTATAATTTCTTCTAGAGTCAACATTGTTCTTGTCCGGTTAAGATTTTGAGTTCAAGCATTATACCAAACAGACTTTACAAATGAAATAGGAGCACTATATTATAACACGAAAATTTTGTAAGTCTATCAATTCATTTGCAAAGCACTATAAATTAATGTGGAATGTTCAGCTTAAAAATAGATGTTGGGGGGAGTATTGGATCAGATTGAATATTGATCCAAATGTTGAGTTTCTCATTGGCTTAGCATATTAATTTTACTCTGAACCCAATTATTCTATTATTTTTTTTGAGTTACCTCACTTCTTTGAAGAAGTCACAAAAATATTACTCCAATTGAATTTTGGGCGCACTGTTGCAGCATTTCGTTCATCTTTAAAATTTCTATTGATCGCCCAAAAAAACTTAATCAAATCAAAAAAACTTATTATTCCAGATTTATTGGGAACAGAATATTTAGGTTTTATCTTGGGACAAACAAAAAATTGTCTACCAATATGATCTTTTATTTTATTGCACTGAGAGCGCATTTGTTCGTCGCCTGCAGGAGCAACTTGTTCAAGGGGTTGAATCAAAATATGCTTATCTTCAATTTCACGTACTTCATAAGCAGGACAACTTAGGAGTTTTTCCCTTCCAATCATTTCAATGTATGGAGGACCAAAAATATTAAGCCAATAGATATCTTTCAACCCAATTTCTAACCCACTTTGGCTTGTAAAAAAATGATCGAAACCCGTATTAAGAGCATAGCAGTAAAGATAATTTGATTTAAACAATTGTGCCATTTTGATTGACAGTTCTATATACATTTCTTTCCAAAAAGGATTTTCTAAAAATAATGAACTGGTCATCAGTTCACATGTATTTTGCTCTAATCCATCGAAACGTCTTAAATACTCACGTTTAGAAATTTTATATTTGTGCCAATTTATGAAACTATGCCAAATTGCCTCATCTGGATCGCTAAAATAAATTCCACCCTTTGCATAGATTTTTTGTAATTCTTGTTTGCTCATTTTTTTAAAGTGCTTGACATGTTCTATTATTTCATCATCATTATCTATTTCATCATCATTATCTTCCCCCCATGAAACCACTATATCAGAAAACATCTTCTTTAATGCGTAAGCAAACTGGAGGGCAAAATGAAAATCACTAATATCCTCAGTTGTATGGCTAATCATAATGAGATCAAAGGTGTTTTTAGAAATTAATGGCATATATTAACTCCGTTTTTGGTGTATAAATTCTAGTTCGTTTCATAAGGATTAGCTTATTTCTTACGATCATAACATTTCACTTTAGATTCTAGCAATTCTAAATAGTTTGTAAAAAATTGGGCACAATTTTACTATTTAGAATGTCTATAGTCATCCAGAAATCTTTTCTAAATTAACTCAACAACCACCCGCTGAAGACGGGTGGGTTGGGGAGCTTGGCTGCTGAAAGCAGGGATACGGGGCGAATAGCCCCGTTTAATGGGACGCTACTACCATATTAAAATTATTGGATCAAGAATGTTTTTCTCGTTCCAACGCTCCAGCCTTGCTTTTTTGTAGCTTTGGTTAGATCAATCGTTCGGACAGTTTTTATAACTCATTGTTATTGAATATTTTTTATTTGTGGCGCTAAATCTATAAAATTATTAAATTTCAATAGTTTTAATTTAGCAGTCCGCGAAATTTTCAAAAACTGTCCACAGTATTGTTAGATTTATGACGTAAAAAACGTAAACCAACAAAAACGTTTCAGAAAATGTTGGATTACCTTATCGCGCTTCGTAAATATAACCCTTGCACCAAGATTATTATTTCTTGCGTAGTTGCCTAACACTGTTTTTAGTGCTCCCTCGAGACAAATTTAAATCAGTTCCTACTTTTAGGAAAGCTTACTATCTTTTCTTAACTTAAATAGGTGATGAAATCTGCCCACCTAAAGGTGGGGGTTTTAACCTTATGCTTGGAAAATAAAAAATATTTTAACTTTATCACCCCTTAACTTTTGGTGCAAGCAAAATTTTTTCTGGATAACTTTTATTCCCATTTTTTTAAGGTAAAAAGTGAAAAAATCTTACAACAACACCGTTCAGTTGAGCATAACTTCTCATCATACTTACCATCTTAGCAGGTGGTTTAGTTAAAGCAATATAATTAATTGAGCCACCATTTTTCCTTACAAATCGCACAAAATATTGAAATTGCTTCCAACTAATATATTGCCCTAATTTCGCATCAATGATATGCCCATTGCCAAAAATCCAATCTGGTCTAGCTCGACCACCGAAAAGACGTACCTGAGACCTAGCACGCAACATACCTTCCATCACGGGTTTTAAAATTTTCTCAAATACTTGTCCAGCATAAAGGTTCATATGACGTGTGCTATATCCCACGAACCGATACACTCCTGATATCCCAGACTTCACATTCGTGCTAATATTCGCAAACACAGGCAATAATTGTACATATCTATTTGTCAAATAAAAAATTGGAGAACCCCAGTAAACTGCCCGTTGTGCTGTCATCATGAGGCCAACCTTCAAATTCATATGTAGCAATGCGAATTTTCCAGATGGATCACTGTAGAGAACTGGATTAGCATTAGCATATAAATATTTATGGAGTGTAACAGGATCGTGCGAACTTCCTATCCACACATCCATCTGCGTAAAGCGCCCAACCTCCTGATCATAATACCTCGCCCGCAGATAATACTGCTCCAATGAAGTATCAAACTGCTCCCCGGCAAACAGATAAAGATTCTCCGTCCCCCCGGTCTGATTCAACACCTCCCCAAATGCCACATAATCATACCAATCCGTAACCGCACCACCCGCATCACTCAAAAACCGCGTGGAGCCTAAGCCATCATAGTGATACAGACTCAAAACCCCATCCCGGTCCTGACTGACCAAATCGTCCCCGTATGTATAGACGACCTGCCCCGCCGGTGTGGTCTCGATCAGCACTTGGGCATAATCCCGGTTCTCGTCCACTATGTAGTCGGTGGTGATACCGCCCTCAGTCTTACTGATTCTGATACCGTTGTGATTGTAGGTATAGGCGGTGGTGACGCCACCCTGTGTGACCTGCGTCAGACGGTTGCCGGCATCATAACTATATGTGACAGTGTTACCGTTCAGGGTTTCGCTGAGGGTGTTGCCGTTGTCGTCGTAGGTATAGACGGTACCGCCCTGTTGCAGTAGCCGGTCATTATTGTCGTAGGTATAGGCAGTGTGGATGCCGTTTACAGTCTCGGCGGTACGGTTGCCCGTTGCGTCGTACTGATAGCTTGCGCTGTAGTTGCCGTTGACCGGGTCGGTGACGGTCTCGCCGGTGAGGCGGTAAAGATCGTCGTAGACGTAGTCGGTGACTCTGCCGCTGTTTTCGGTGATGCGGCTCCGTCTACCGGTGGGATCAAGGCTATAGCTGTAGCGCTCGACCAGATTATCAAGGGCATCGGTGTGGCGCAGTTCGGTAAGCTGGTTGCGTTCATTGTAACGGTAATAGCTCCAAGTGCCATTGGGGTAGTTGACGGTTTCCCGGTTGCCCACCGCATCGTAGGTATTATAGGCGGTGAGGTTGCCGTTGTGGTTGATGGTTGAGACTAGGCGGTTGAGTTCGTCATAGGTATGCTGCGTGACGAAGGTTTGGCCGCCCCGGGTGACGCTGACCGTGGTGGTGTTACCGTTGGCGTCGTAGGTGTATGCCAGAACGGCGCCGTCGGCCTGGATTTGTTGAATCAGCCGGTACCGGGTGTCGTATTGGTAGCTCACGGTGCCGTTTTGGTCTGTTACCGTCTCGATTCGGCCGGTGGGGCTGTAGGTGTAACGGGTCGTACCGTCGCTGTCGGTGACGGTGCTCAGCCGGTGGGTATCGGCTTCGTAGGCATAGGTAGTCGTGTTGCCGTTGAAGTTGGTGTGGCTGAGTTTGTTGCCGTTGGTGTCATAGGTGAAGGTTTTGGTCTGACCTTCGGGCAGAGTGCGGCTGGTTTGCCGACCGAGGTTGTCGTAGGCCCAGGTGGTGGTTCTGCCTCCGGCGTCGATCTGGCTGTTCTTGTTGCCTCGTTCGTAGCCGTATTCGGTTCTCTGGCCAATGGGATCAATGACAGCAATGAGGTTGCCGACGGCGTTGTACTCATATTGCGTGGTCCGTCCAGACTGGTCGGTCTGGCTCGTCTTTCTGCTCAGAGCGTCGTAACTGGTGGTGATACGAGGGTTGTCGGTATCGTCACCGGGAGTGTCATCCGCCTGGATAGTCTCTATGAGTCGGTGGGCGACATCGTAGACATATTTGATCTTTCTTCCGAGTGCATCAATCATGGCAACGCGATTGCTCAGGTTGTCATATTGGTACTCAGTGGTGTTGCCCAGCGCATCGGTGATGTGAGTGTTTCTGCCCGCAGCGTCATATTGATATTGCGTGGCATTGCCCCTCGCATCGATGCGGCGGATGAGCCGGCTAGTACTATCGTATTCGCTGCGAATAATTGGGTCAGAGTAAAATTAATTATTTAGGGAAATAACCAAAAAAACTATTAATCAATATCCATATTTAATCTAATTGGTGATAAATAGTTCACTACATAAATTAATTTTACTCTGACCCCAATTATTTCTCAAAAACTGTAAAAAAGTAAAAAAGGGGCCAGGGTCGATTTATTTTTAAAATACTACAATTTGTATAAAAATCCAAGATTAAAAAATTAATTCGAGCCTGATCCCTTTTATTCTTGCCTTTTATTTCTTGACCCCTTTCTCCTTTTCCCTCTGACCCCTTTTCCCTTTTCCTCAATTATTCCAACGCGCAAACAAAGAATGCTGGCTTAATACAGGGAATACTTGCTGAGATAAGGCAACAAATACAGCTTTAACCTTAACAAGTTGACTCTTTATGGCCTCTATATCCATATCACTTTCTGACAACGGTTCCCAATTCGTTCCAGAAACGCAGCAAATATGATAGCACCCAGAGTCAAAACTAAAGCTAACCCGTCTCTCAATACCTTGCTCGTAGAAATCTAGTTCAAAGTCGTCAGCATTATATATTGCCTTCAATGCTGGATTTAGTTGTTCCAAAAAAACACTCATATCTGTACAAACATCTACAGGCCATTGAGTATCACCAAACCCGCACACATTAAAGCTACAACAATCTAATTCATCCAAAACTGAACATATAGACATAATCATTGATTCTGTCGTCTCGAAATTAATGGCAGAATCACGTATCTCATCCACGTTCAATATCTCACTAACATGTATCGCTATTTCAAACATAACTATTTTAATTTTCCAATCACCGGGTATGCCGTCCTAAATGTGCCATTACCATTCGGAACAACTAGTGCAAAAGCAACATCAACCATCGAACCATCAGGCTTAATGACCTTACCAATACCAAGAGGAATAGGCACTGTTGTTGGGCCATCAGCAATCAAAGAATAACCTTTCAAAAGCTCAGCAGCTTTTTCATTATCCTGCCATTGTCCCTGATCATTACCGGTACCACGGGCTCGATCTATTAATTTCTTGGTGTTTTTCTTTCCTGCGCCATGTGTATTAAATGTATGACCAAAAGTTTTCACACTTTTCCATGAGAAGTTTAAATTATCGAGTGTACAATTATGATTTAGAACGGTGCTTTCACCAACATAATATGTATGATCATCATTCACAGTTAAATTATAGACCTTAGTATTTTCAGTACTACGTTCTAATATTTTGAAAATACTTAGTGTATTGTTATTGATATCTAGTAGAAGCGAGGTTAAGTCAAGATATTTTGCTAAAACCCAATCAGCTTTATCGACCACCCAAAATGGGTGATTATCTGTAGCTGTTATTTTCTCTCCAGTTACCAGGGTAATATCAACTAGACTCTGTTCTCCGTCTCCTTCAATCAGATGAACAATTTTCTGCAAACTCTTTTGACCACTCTCAACATCATAGGCCCAAACCATATCTCCTATCTTGATGTCCTCAATAGGCTTAATACCATCGTTCGTACTTACAAGAGTTCCTGCGATGAAGCTATTCCTTTTACCTGTGCATCCGGCTTTTGTGTATAACTGAACAACTTTCTTTCCAAAAAAACCGATAACTTTTCCACCTGCGCTTCCCAACATGTTAAGTATAATCGCTGATCCCGCTTCTCTTGCTGTCAGCATGTCTTTTTCGCCGCTAGCAATCTGGAATACATTGTAAGTCGTGCTAGCAATACTATAAAGAGTCCCCATAACATTAATCGCAGACATAAACGACCCTATACTGAAGTTGCCAGTAGGATCAGTGTAAGTAACTGGGTCTACGTTCGCATATAAATATTTATGCAACTTAATCGGGTCATAATTACTCCCCACCCAACTATCCATCTGCGTAAACCGCCCACTCCCCTGATCATAATACCGCGCCCTTAAATAATACAGCCCCAACGCCCCATCAAACTGCTCCCCGGCAAACAGATAAAGATTCTCCGTTCCCCCGGTTTGATTTAATAACCCGCCGAACGCCGTATAATCATACCGATCCGTCACCGCACCCCCCGCATCACTCAAAAACCGCGTGGAGCCTAAGCCATCATAGTGATACAAACTCAAAACCCCATCCCTGTCTTGACTGATCAGATCGTCCCCGTATGTATAAACGACCTGCCCCGCCGACGTGGTTTCCAGCACCACCTGCGCATAATCCCGATTCTCGTCCACAGTGTAGACAGTGGTGACACCGCCTTCGGTCTTGCTGATTCTGATGCCATTGTGGTTGTAGGCGTAATCGGTGCTGATACCGCCCTGCGTGACCTGCACCAGCCGGTTGCCCGCATCATAACTATAAGTGACGGTGTTGCCGTTCAGAGTTTCGCTGAGGGTATTGCCGTTGTCATCGTAGGTATAGATGGTACCGCCCTGTTGCTGCAACCGGTCATTACTGTCATAGGTGTAAGCAGTGTGGACACCGTTGACGATTTCATAAATACGGTTGCCCACCGCGTCGTACTGATAGCTTGCGCTGTAGTTGCCATTGACCAAGTCGGTGATGGTCTCGCCGGTAAGGCGGTAGAGATCGTCGTAGACGTAGTCGGTGACTCTGCCGCTGTCTTCGGTGAGGCGGATCCGTCTGCCGGTGGAATCTAGGCTATAGCTGTAGCGCTCAACTAGATTATCAAGGGCATCGGTATGACGCAGTTCGGTCAGCTGGTTGCGTTCATTATAACGGTAATAGCTCCAAGTGCCGTTGGGGTAGTTGACGGTTTCCCGGTTGCCCACCGCATCGTAGGTATAATAGGCGGTGAGGTTGCCGTTGTGGTCGGTGGTTGAGACCAGGCGGTTGAGTTCGTCATAGGTATGCTGCGTGACGAAGGTTTGGCCGCCCGGGGTAACGCTGACCGTGGTGGTGTTGCCGTTGGCATCGTAGGTGTATACCAGAATTGTGCCGTCAGCCTGGATTTGTTGAATCAGCCGGTCCCGGGTGTCGTATTGGTAGTTCACAGTACCGTTTTGGTCTGTTACTGTCTCAATTCGACCGGTGGGGCTGTAGGTGTAGTGGGTCGTACCGTCGCTGTTGGTAACAGTACTCAGCCGATGGGTGTCAGCTTCGTAGGCATAGGTAGTCGTGTTGCCGTTGAAGTCGGTGTGGCTGAGTTTGTTGCCGTTGGTGTCATAGGTGAAGGTTTTGGTCTGACCTTCGGGCAGAGTGCGGCTGGTTTGCCGGCCGAGGTTGTCGTAGGCCCAAGTGGTGGTTCTGCCTCCAGCGTCGATCTGGCTGATCTTGTTGCCTCGCTCGTCGTAGCCGTATTCGGTTCTCTGACCAAGGGGGTCAATGATGGCAATGAGGTTGCCGACGGCATCGTACTCATATTGCGTGGTCCGCCCGGCTTGGTCGGTTTGGCCGGTCTTTCTGCCCAGGGCATCGTAGCCGGTGGTGATACGCGGGTTGTCGGTATCATCTGCCGGGGTGTCATCCGCCTGGATTGTTTCGATGAGGCGGTTGGCGGCATCATAGACGTAGCGGGTTTCGTGCCCTAGGGCATCGATCATGGCAGTGCGGTTGCCGCGGCTGTCGTACTGATACTCGGTAGTATGGCCTAGGGCATCGGTGACATGGGTGTTTCTGCCCGCAGCGTCGTATTGATATTGCGTGGCATTGCCCTTGGCATCGATGCTGCGGATGAGCTTGCCAGTACCGTCATATTCTCTGTACATACGCGGGTTGTCGCTGTCGTCCGCCGGGGTGCCGTCAGGATAGACGGTCTCAGTCAAACGGTTGGCGGCATCGTAGACGTATTTTGTGGTGCGCCCCGCCCGGTCGGTTTCACTGATTTTGTTGTTAGCTACGTCGTAGGTTGTTGTCTCGGTAGTGCCGTCAGCATAACGGATCAGGTTTTGGTTGCCGCGGGCATCATATCCGTATTCGGTACGCACACCGTTGGCATCAACGCTCGCGCTGATTTTGTCAATGGCATTGTATTCAGTACGCGTGACATGGCCCGCCGGGTCAGTGGTTTGAATGACATTACCTTTGGCATCGTAGACATAGCTCGTAGTTAAGGTCTGAACGATACCATTTTCGTCAGTACGAGTAGTGGTTTCGCTCAGGGTTCTACCTTGGTCATCCACCACATAGTCAGTGCGGGTGCCGTTGGCATCGATTTGAGCGGTGGTGTAGCCGTTGGCATCGTATTCAGTCTGGGTGAAGTAACCCGCTGCGTCAGTGATGCCGGTCAACCGGCCTTGACTGTTGTAGTCCAGGTAGGTGATGTTGCCCAAAGCGTCGGTAATTCGGGTGAGCGGCCCCGGAAAGACCGGTTCGCCTCCTGTCAGCTTGTTGTGGTACCAGTTGCTGATGACGGTATGGCCCGTGGGATCGGTTTGGGTCATGAACTGGTTGAATACACCATAGGCGTTGGTGACGGTGTTGCCTTCACCATCGCTTTCGGTGAGTTGGTTGCCAAGTGAGTCATAGGTCCAGGTTTGGGTGTTGCCTTCGGCATCAGTGCGGCTTAGTTCGTTGCCGTAGGCATCGTAAGTGCGGGTGATGGTCTCGCCCAAGGCGTTGGTCTCACTCAATACATTGCCGCGTTCATCGTATATATAGACAGTATTATTCCCGCGAGCATCAGTGACCGTTTCGATACGTCCGGTAATATCGTGGTTAAGCTCGGTGCGGTTCCCTTCCGCATCAATATGAGCGATAAGACGACCATCATCGTCGTATTCGTTGCGTGCCACGCGAATGCCCCTGGGATCAATGATATCCTCCAGGTAGTGGGGCGGGATAGCAGGGTTGTTCAGATAAGTGAACTGGGTGGTATTACCTTTTTGATCCGTGAAGGCAGTCAGGTCGTTGTTGGCATCCTGAGTGTAATTGAGCGTTGTGCCGTCGGGCGCGATGATCTGGGTAATGCGGTCTTGGGTGTCGCGCACGAACGTGACTTGGGGACCGGCGGAGTGCAGGATGCCGTTTTGGCTGATGGTGATGCGGTTATCGCCTTCGGGTTCGTAAAGCTCGCGCAGACCCGCATTCTGATCGATGATCAGTTCCAGACCGGTTTCGGTGGTGAGTTTGTAAAGACTCGGGTTGATGGGCCCGTAACCAGGATCTTCAATGGAGCCGTTGGTGAGCAGCCCGCCATTTTCGTTCAGTGCTTCCAGTTTTGCGTTGTTGTCTGCACCGATTGGCTCGAACACCAGGTCCACATCATCCCAGACCGCACCTTGGTTACATTCAGGTGAGGCTTTGGCCTTGAATTTCTTAACTTCGCCGTTTTCCAGGGTAATCGAGACGATACGATCGCCGTTGGATTCCACGCAGTATTTAGGGACAATCCCGAACGGCCCCGGATAGGTCTGTACGATCCAACCGAATCCGGGAGTCATGTTTTCATAAATGCGCACATTCTGATAAGTGAGGCTCCAACCTTGACCGAAATCAAGTGCCTTGTGCCGCTGACGGGTGTCGTAGGTGCGGGCGAGGGTGATGGGGATACCTGCTGTGGGTACAGTCAGGTCTTCAAAGGTAATGCTGAAGTGACCGACTTTGAGGTCGCCTTCTACGCTGATCACCCGACTGTCAGAGGCGATGTTGCCTGCCGTGTCTCCGGCTTGCAGGATGAGAGTATATTGACCGTTGAGCAGCATGGTCGGGTCGAGTTGGTCTACGCTGGCAGATACCACCGGTTCAGTGCCTTCGGCCAGGATCATGAGTTCGCTCGCAGGTGCACCGCGTTCCAGCAGACCGAGGCGCCACCAACTGAGGTTGTCAGCATAGATCGAACCCGTCACGTCGCTTGGTGCAGTGAAAACGGCGTTGTCAGCGATCCCCTCTAGGCTGATTTGTAGGGCGTTACAGTCCGCGCTGGAGGTAACGACACGGTAATAGGCAGTCTTGTGGGCACTGCCTTGGTTATCTGTGACAGTGGCCTCCACTGGATAGATACCGGTTTCACCAGCGATTTTTATATAACTGCCCTGGCTATCGGGCGTGACAGCAACTCCGTCGATCAACAGATTAATAGTGACCGTGCCGATGGCACCGATAGGGGTTACGTTGATGGTGATCGTATCGCCCGGACTGCTGCAACTTGGGTTGATCTCGACAGTGACATCAAGCGGGGCATTAGCCTCTGAGATAGTGAGGATCCAACTTTGTTCGGTGTAGGCTTTGCCGTCACTGATGCGCACGGTGACCAAGTGCTGTCCTGCCGCATCCGGGATCCAAGTAATCAAGCCGTTGTCATCGATGGTCATGCCCACTGGGCTTTGAGTCAAGCTGTAGCTGAGGGTATCACCGTCGGCATCGCTAGCCACCACTTGGTAGCTGTAGGCGTAGGTAGCCCTAGCCCACTCAGCCGGCGTGCTGGTGATGACCGATACGGCGTTGGGTTGTTCGGTGACAAACAGGGTGTAGCTCTGGATGGCATAAGTCCCATAATTATCAGTGGCCTTGATGGTCACCGTATGCTCACCCACATCAGTCAGCGTGGGGGTCCAACTGATCACACCGCTCACAGCATCGATAAGCATGCCACTGGGTGCCTGTTCAAGGTTGTACTGAATAAGATCCCCATCCGGATCGCCGGCATCCACATCATAGCTGTAGGGTTGGTCAACAGTGGCCGCAAAATCGGGCGTGGTCGTGATGACAGGCGGGTCGTTGGGCTGTGCTGTCACCACCAAGGTGTAGCTCTGGATGGCATAGGCGCCGCGGTCATCAGCGGCTTTTACGGCGATGGCGTGCTGGCCCACAGCAGTGGCCGAGGGTGTCCACTCAATCAAGCCGCTCAGTGGATCTATCGTCATGCCCACCGGAGCGGTTTCCAGGCTGTATTGGATCGGATCGCCATTGGGATCAATCGCATTTACGTCGTAGCGATAAAGCTGGCTGATAGTTACCCCGTATCCAGGGGTGGTTGTGATCTGAGGCGCATTATTGGGTTCTTCGGTCACGAACAGGGTGTAGCTCTGTGTGGCATAGGCCCCCCGGTTGTCAGCCGCTTTGACGGTAACCGTATGTTCACCCACCTCAGTCACCGTGGGTGCCCAAGCGATCACACCGCTTGCCGCATTGATTGTCATACCGGTGGGAGCGATTTCCAAGGTGTACTCAATGGGATCGCCATCCGCATCGGTTGCCTCCACATCGTAGCTGTAGGCATGGTCAACCATCACCCACTGGGGTGGAGTACTGGTAATGGTCGGTATCTCGTTCGGCTGCTCAGTGACGAACAGAAAGTAAGTCTGGGTGACGTAGGCACCACGATCATCGCTGGCTTTGACGCTAACAGGGTGTTCTCCCACCTCAGCCGCCGTGGGAGTCCAACTAATCACACCGCTCACAGCATCAATGAGCATACCACTCGGGGCTTGTTCGAGGCTGTACGTAATGGGATCCCCATCCGGATCCGTGGCATCCACATCATAGGTGTAGGGTTGGTCGATTGTGGTTGAGGAGCCGGGGGTGGTGATAATAGCCGGTGGGTCGTTGGGGCGGACCACACTGAGGATGTAGCTCTGAGTAGCGGATGCACCACGGGTGTCGGTGACCTGAATGCTCACCTCCACGCTTCGTTCGGCAGCGGGCAGCCAGGATATCAGACCGGTATTGTCATCAATGCTCATCCCTGCCGGCGCTACGCTAAGTGCATAGGTCAACACATGACCGTCCGCATCCGTGGCCTCCACAGCGTAACTGTAGGCCGTACCAAGCAAAGTGCTTGTCAGCGGTGTCGATGTGATGATTGGCGGAGTGTTAGGCGGCAGCACAGTCAATTCATAACTCAGTTCGATTGAGCCTCCAAAATTGTCAGTGATCAGTATCACCACAGGGAAGGTACCGGTTTGGCCGGTTGCCGGGGTAAACTCAATCATACCGGTTGTTTCATCAAGGGTCATGCCCGCCGGTGCCGTGATCAGTTGATAAGTGAGGGGATCGCCGTCCGGATCCGACGCTTCAATCACGTATTGGTATTGGTCCCCGACAACCGTGTCAGTGCCGGGCAACGCGGCAATCACCGGGGCTTCGTTGTCACGTACGGTGAGGGTGAAAGCATGCACCGCTTCCCCGCTTTGGCCGTCTGCGACGACGATTGCTACATCATGAGTACCGATATCCTCCAGTGCAGGCAGCCATGCAATCACGCCGCTGACCGCATCCAATGTCATATTCGCCGGCGCGGTGCGGAGGGTGTATGTCAGTGTATCGCCATCCAAATCCGTGGCAGTAGCGGTATAGCTGTAGGCTTGATCCACCACCGCCAAGGTTGAGGGTTGTGAAGTGAATTCCGGCAGATAGTTATGCGTGACAGTGATGGAATAGCCCGCCGTTGCTGTCAGGCCGGCAATATCGCGCACACTTACCACCACTTCATGTGTGCCTTTCTGAGTGACTTCAGGTAGCCAGTCTATCTGGCCGCTGAAGGCGTTTATCCGCATACCGTCCGGAGCGTTGTCAAGCGAGAAATTGAGGCTGTCACCCAAGTTGGGATCGCCTGCCTCAAGCGTATACGTGTAGGCATGTTCGGCCTCGGCCGGCGACAACTCGACAGTTTGAATATAAGGCACCAGATTGGCTTCAAAAACATTGACTGCGTATGACTGCTGGGCAACACTGCATCCGCCGTCCACCTCGACAACCACCGCAGATGCAACAGCAAAGTTATTGTCAGTGTGGCACTCTGCGGCAGGGTCGTCTGTCACCACCCGGACAGCGACAGTGTTGACCGCTTCAATGCCCTCTGCCAACGGTAAGGTGACAGGCACTGTGCCATTGCCCTGCACACCGTCTGCCAGCACAACCTCGCCTAAGAAAGACAGATCCTGGCCGGCAATGCTGAAGAATTGAACGGTGACCGGCGTTTGGATGGCTGCACCACCGCGGTTGAGCACCTCAACGGACAGGGTTGATTGCTCCCGGTTTACATTGATATTCGTTGGGGTCAGGTCGGCAAGGGCCAGGGTCTGGCGGACGATTTCGTTGACTTTGATTTCAATCAGGGCGGCGGAGAAGGATTGCGCCCAGTGGCCGCCTGAACGGAGATAGTTCAGATCCCAGGCCGCACCACCGGTTTCTAGGGCCAGATTCACATAGTGGGCGATGGTATTGCCGCTGCCGCCGGCGGGTACCGCTTCGCTGCAGGTGGTGAAACCGCCACTGTTGTCGGCGACATAGCCGCCCCCCGCAGAGTCGATGCCCAGTGCCCGGCGACCGTCATCGCAACGGAAAGAGGCATTGACCACTGCGTTGAGCAGCACGCCGTTGTCCTGCAACAACGTGAGGATATCATCGTAGCTGATATTAGCTGCGTAGTCACGATCCTCATCTGTAACCAGAATCAGGTTTTTTGCCGCGTCATCCCGTAAGGGATAGGTTTCCACCACATGCCGCAGGGCGCGCCAGCCATCCTCTGTGCCGCCATACAGGCGCAAGTTGCCAGCGGCAGTCACGAATTCCTCAGCACTGCCCATTTTCGAGTCGCCGACGGGGATTTCCCGTGGAGAGCGTTCAAAGCCGACCAAGCCGTATTGGTTGCTGATATTCCCGCCTACATTCTGATCGAGCAGCCCCGGTTCGAGTTGACTGACAAATTCACCGATCCAGCGATGTTCACCGGACATCGACCCTGATTCGTCAACAATAGTGACCACATCCGCAAAGGCCGCTTTTTCATTCCCGGTTTCCGGGTCAACAGAAACCGCGCAATAGGGATTGGGTGCCACGATGCCCTGACTGTGATCCACAGCGGGCTGCCAGGAGATTTCACCGCTGCCGGCAGTGATTGTCATACCCTCAGGCCGGACAAGCAGGCGGTATTCCAGGGCTGTCGGCAAATCAGTCTCTACAGCGACAGCATAGGAATAGGGTTCATTGTTCAGCACAGAGGTTACCGGCGCGGAGATAATGCTCAATTCACGCGCTGAATTGATAATCTCCAGAACAAAAGTCTGGCTTCCCACGCCACCTTGGCCGTCACTGACCTCAACTGTGACAGTGTAATGGCCCGGTACCGGGATATCCCATTGCAATACCCCGCTCGTGGCATCCAATACCATACCGTCCGGTGCTGAAATCAAGCTGAATGTCAATGTATCGTGATCGACATCCTCGGCAGTCACCGTGTAGTGATACGGATAGCAGTTGATGACCGACACAACCGGTGTGGAAGTAATGAAGGGATCATCATTGACGGGATTGACGGTGATACGGATGGTCGCGATATTGGAATAGAGCTCCCCATCGCTAACTTTGAAAGTCAGTTGATCCGGGCCGAAGTAGTCGGCATTCGGTGTGTAAAGCAAATCAGCGCCTTCGCCGTTCAGGGTGCCGTTTTCCGTCCCGGTGACGATTTCATAACTCAGTGTTGGGCTATCGATATCGTAGGCTTGAAGGCTGAAAGACAGCGGTGTGTCTTCGTCTGTAACCAGTGAATCGTCTAAGGCGACAGGGGGGTCGTTCACAGGCGTCACTTCGATAGTGACCGTGGCAGTCAACGGCTCAATGTACCCATCGGTCACCGTATAGACAAACTGATCGGTACCGACGAAATCCTGATGCGGGGTATAAGTGAAATCCGGGCCGTCACCCTCCAACACGCCATGGGTGACGGGGGTGATAATCTCAAACCGGAGGGGATCGGCATCGGCATCCAGTGCCGATGCGGTGAAGGACAGCGGGGTATCTTCCGGGGTGGTAAAGGCATCGTCTGCAACCGTCGGGGAGGTGTTGTAGCAACGGTCGCGGCCTTTGTAGATAAAACTAATCCAGCCCTTGCCCTTCAGTTTGTAAGCGGTCAGTTCCACCACTGCAAAGCCGTCCACCAGATAGTCGAAATTGCTCCCCTGCTTACGGTTCTCACGCCACAGCGGCAGCACAATATCGACCCCAATCAGCGCATCCAGCGCATCACGCACCGCTCTCGAGTTCATCACTCCGGGGCCGCCCTGCACCCAATCTGCCACTTCTATCCGGTTGTCGCCGGGATCATCGGGGTTGATGTAGCTTTCCACATCGCCCGGCGCGATCAGGCTTGCGGCTAGGGTGGGCACATCGTTGCCGCCTGCCCAAGTGAGGAAGCTGTAGTTGCCGGTTCCGTTACCTGTGGGCATCTGTTCGATAGAGCTACCGGGCACCGCTCCGTCCACCATGCCCGCTTCAACCCCGATGGGATAGAGCCGGCAAACCAATCCGGCTTCATCGGCATAGGCAGAATCAGGGGCCGGAGGAGACAGCGTGGCAGCGGATGCCGGTGACAACACCCACAGGCAGAGGGTGAACATAAAAAATTGCATCATCTTGACATACATCTTCATTTTCATAATATTTTCTCTAATTGTAGCTAAGCCGCCGCGACGGAAACGATGTGCGTGCACTGCACTGAATTGTGACGCGGTCGGCTTTAGCGATTAGGTGCAACCTGAAAGTCATGTATTAAGCTCTTATATTATATTATTATAATAATTGGGGTCAGAGCAGAGTAAAATTAATTTCCTCGAAATACACAATAGCATTCCCCAATCAAGCGAATCTATTTAGGCTAAATGCATTTATCACTCAAGTAATTTCTATTAGTCATTGACCATGAGGACCGGCAAATGTCACAAAACCTAATAATTATATCTTTTCCTTTTTATGTATCCTTTGTTATCTTTTACTGGCGGCATCTCTTGGTCCGTACAATCGCCGTGATAAAGTTCTCCATAATGTTCTGATGAACGAAAGCCGGTATAACACCGATCTTGTTGGTAGTCTATATTAAAGCCGATTCGCCATCCTGAAAAAAGGGTGGCACAAACATAATACACACTCTCACTGCCACGGGCCTTCGTCGCCCTGGGATTAATGCCGCCGGGCACCGCAAATTTATAGTCCGTCTGTTGACAAACGGTAGGACAAAACCCGTTTAGCGATTCAACCCACTTGACCTCAGCTTGGGCAACTTCTGCAACTCCCAAGTTAAGTGAACGTGCATAAAATAACTTAGACAACTTTACCTTATAAAGTAGCCTCTTCAGGAACGGCAGTATAATTCCATTGTCCTAGGTAATCATCAAATACAATTCGCATTGATTCTTTAAACCCGGTCACAACTGTTCTGCCAGTTTCATAAACCCTATTGAAAATATTAGCAACGACCTTTAACCCTGTTTCTGTGGTTGTTTTCTCTATCATATCGATCATAAGCTGATGGGATGTCAGAATAACACCCTGTAATGCCCGAGTAATATGAGGAAATACTCGATGTTCAATCGGATTCCATTTAGAAGTGTATGGTGGATAATGTGCGACTCGTATTTCAATGCCAATTTCATCTGCTAGAGCCTGCAAATCCTGTTTGAAAATATAGTGTCTAGATGAATTGCTACCACCTCCATCCATCAACATTAAAATAGAGCTGGCATCAGGATACTGTCATTTTCCATAGTTATACCACCAATGGCGAATTGAATCACAAGCAAACTCACTGGTATCGTGACTTGTACCAATGCTGGCATATGCTTCATTACGTTCAATATCATAAATAACATGAGGAACGGCAACTCCTTCCGCCAATGAAGGAAAGTCATGGTCAAAAACTTCAATTGTTTCAGTTGTATAAATTTTGCCTTTGCCTTCACGGAATATATTACCTATTTTTTCTTTCTTTTTGGTATCTACACTTATTACGGGATTACCTGCTTCATTATATGATGCTCTTAATTCGGCAATGTTCTCTTCCTTTAGCATTACGATTCTTAGTTTCTTTAGTAGCCTTTTTTTTCAGTGCCTTACGCTTTACATAACCGTGCTTTTTCAATAATTGTCTGACAATATTACGACTGACTTTAAAGCCTTCTTTACTTAATAAGCTTTTAAGATCGAAACAAGTCAAATTTGTCCATTTTACCTTTTCATCCATTGGCTCACCTGCTGTATGTTCTTTTAAAATAATTAGAAATACCTCATCAATTTCAAGATGTTTTTCAAGCACAGGCTTCCTACCACCACCTGGTTGTCTGTCACGATTTTGTTCCACTGTTTCCTCTTCTTTAAGTTCTTTAATTCCACGCAAAACGGTGTCACGCGAACAACCAAAGAGACGTGCAATATAACTGACACCACCATATGGTAATTTTAAAGCTTCAATTCCAGCATACAAACGTCTATTTTTTTCTGAAAGACGATTATAAAGTTCTTGCATTTGTTCTTCGATTTCTTTAGACTAAGGTTCGATCATTTTTTTGATTCGTCTATGTAGTTTGTCTTTTTAATGTTAAGTACTGAAGCATAAATTTTCGTGTATTTTGAAATGGGGCTTTGCACGTGGGATTGCCCCTACGCAATGCCATGTAGGGGCAATCCGTTGCTCCAGCCCTTTGCGCTAAAATATCTGTTTATTTGTGCTTCAGTACTTACCACGTTAATACTTTAGTTGTCGAATTTATTTTAGGCACGTTCCTAACCAATTGATTTTATGTCAATATTTTCACAAATAACTGCCTCAGCTCCTGACCGGTAACTAACTGAATATTAAATAAATTTCTTTTGTCAATGCGTAAGTCTTACCCTCGTATTCAGAGGCTGTAGGAGCGTTCTTAAGTGTTCGCCCTAACACCCAAACGCTTGATTTAATGGCATTGAAGGTTTTGGGCGCTGAGCGTTTAATCGGTTGAATTCTCGGTAAGTTATTGATAAATATGACGTTTAAAACACGCCGATTTTGGGCCATAAAATGCGGTTCTATGAGGTAAACTCGGCAGTTTGGAAAAATATAATAACGTTATAAATCAATTGGTTATCTAAAAACGGCGGTTTGCGTTCAATGGCTTTAAAACGTTAATCTCGGTAACTTATTGATAAACATTCATTTTTTTTGAGGCCAACTTTGCCAACAAATTCGAGTTTTCAAGTCTAAAAAAGGGCCTTGAATCAAACGGACAGCATGATGGAAGTCTGGGGTGGTGAAAATTGTGAACCTTCGGTCTGCTTTGCTAATTGTTTCCCTACAGTCAGCGAAGCTAATTGTGAACCTTCGGTCTGATTTTTTGGAAAAATCGGATTTCTCCATTTTAAAAAATTGACCGCAGACATTTTGTGGTTTGTTATTTCGCAAGTCCAATTTGTTCTCTTCTTGAGTATATAAGGTTTCGTACTCAGCCTCAAAAAATTTCTGTGCGGTTTGTACCTTGGCTTGGTACTGTTCTTTTTGCGGTTTGCGCCATCTTTGCTCATCACCTATCTGTTTGCTGTCTAAGAGAATGGCCCCTTCAAGGTGAGCGTTCGCCGACGAACCGGCCCACTAAATGCTCACGCTCGCCGACGACGAACTGGCCCACTAAACCCGAACGCTCGCCGACGATGAGCTGGCCCACTATAGCATTTCCCGATTTGGTTAAATACAAAATCCCAATTTACATTCAACCCCTTCAGGGTTGACGCATTTATTTTTCCGCATACCCCAGGTTTCACCTGGGGCTATTCAAATTCAACCCCTATCGGGGTTGGATAATTATGTGATTAATTTATTCTACTTCACTCAATCGGGAAATGCTATAAATGCTAACGCTCGCCGACGATGAACTGGCCCACCAAATGCTCACGCTCACCGACGATGAGCTGGCCCACCAAACGCTCACGCTTGCCGACGAGGAACTTAAACTAAAACTTGAAAACACCGTCTAACGACATTTTTTATTGAGGTTCCTCTGCGTCAACTTGCTTTGACTGAAGTGTTAATAAAAGTGGGCCATCTTGTCGGATTGATAGGTATGAGTTTTTTAAGCGATACTTGAAAACGACTGTTATCAGAAAACGGCTTAGGGAGTCCAAAAAAAATAATTATCCCAAATGCCAATTCAAGGAATAAAGGATGGGTAGGGGAATGGTGGGCAACAAAAACCCGTTACCCACCCTACAAAACCGACTGGGATAATTTAATTTTTGGATATGCCTTAACTCAACTTGAAAACACCGTCTAACGAGATTTTTTATCGAAGTTCCTCTGCGTCAACTTGCTTTGACTGAAGTGTTAATAAAAGTGGGCCATCTTGTCGGATTGATAGGTATGAGTTTTTTAAGCGATACTTGAAAACGACTGTTATCAGAAAACGGCCTAACTACTCACTCAAGTAAGAAAACACCGTTAACTCAGACACTGACTTGACTGATAACCGAACCAAAGTGGCTCATAAAAACCACTGTTATCAGAAAACCGCTTAACTCACTCAACTTGAAAACACCGTCTAACGACATTTTTTATCGAGGTTCCTCTGCGTCAACTTGCTTTGACTGAAGTGTTAATAAAAGTGGGCCATCTTGTCGGATTGATAGGTATGAGTTTTTTAAGCGATACTTGAAAACGACTGTTATCAGAAAACGGCTTAGGGAGTCCAAAAAAAATAATTATCCCAAATGCCAATTCAAGGAATAAAGGATGGGTAGGGGAATGGTGGGCAACAAAAACCCGTTACCCACCCTACAAAACCGACTGGGATAATTTAATTTTTGGATATGCCTTAACTCAACTTGAAAACACCGTCTAACGAGATTTTTTATCGAAGTTCCTCTGCGTCAACTTGCTTTGACTGAAGTGTTAATAAAAGTGGGCCATCTTGTCGGATTGATAGGTATGAGTTTTTCTTTAGAGACTTGAAAACCACTGTTATCAGAAAACGGCCTAACTCACTCAACTTGAAAACACCGTCTACTCAGACACTGACTTGACTGATAACCGAACCAAAGTGGCTCATAAAAACCACTGTTATCAGAAAACGGCTTAACTCAACTTGAAAACACCGTCTAACGATATTTTTTATTGAGGTTCCTCTGCGTCAACTTGCTTTGACTGAAGTGTTAATAAAAGTGGGCCATCTTGTCGGATTGATAGGTATGAGTTTTTATCGTTCAACTTAAAAATCTCGCTTCGCTCATTACTGCGTTTCAAATTCAACCCCTATCGGGGTTGAATTTCATAGACAAAATTTCTTAAAACATAAAAGTCCAATTCTAAACCGTTTGCAGTATAACTCAGAAAACCGCCTAACTCACTCAACTTGAAAACGACTTTTCTCGTTCCAAACAGAAGTTTGGGAACGTCTTATCCTTTGCACAGCGAGATGAAAGTCAAAGATCAAACTGCTTTTCGGTTGGGCCGTGCATGTTCCGTTCATTTAGGGCCATCTGCTGAGAGACTTTAACTGAAAGGGATTTATTTTTCGCACTTTTTTCCAGAATATTTTTGCGATATTTTTCAAT
>Ga0190343_1000126_pt1 | contig 26514 bp, 9 predicted proteins | sample 48721312_MG_FD_161664 | JGI IMG/M metagenome (GOLD analysis project Ga0190343, IMG submission 161664) | Hydrothermal vent microbial mat bacterial communities from Southern Trench, Guaymas Basin, Mexico - 4872-13-1-2_MG | ecosystem: Environmental > Aquatic > Marine > Hydrothermal vents > Microbial... | reverse complement strand
CAATCCGTTTATCCACGTCATCCTAAGTTCTAAACATGAATTGTACTAAACTTAACACAAAAAACAACTCTTTTGTTAGGGTTATTTGGACTGATTTGGGGGCCATAAAACGCGTTGAATGCTTTCAACTTAACACAATCAATCGAACTCAATCCGTTTATCCACGTCATCCTAAGTTCTATACAAGGATTGTATATAATAAAGGATTTTTTCTTCTACAAGGATTGCATATAAGAAGGACTCTTGCGTCAAAGCGCGGAGTTGTACTAAACTTAACACAATCATACCCAATCCGTTTATCCACGTCATCCTAAGTTCTAAACATGAATTGTACTAAACTTAACACAAAAAACAACTCTTTTGTTAGGGTTATTTGGACTGATTTGGGGGCCATAAAACGCGTTGAATGCTTTCAACTTAACACAATCAATCGAACTCAATCCGTTTATCCACGTCATCCTAAGTTCTATACAAGGATTGTATATAATAAAGGATTTTTTCTTCTACAAGGATTGCATATAAGAAGGACTCTTGCGTCAAAGCGCGGAGTTGTACTAAACTTAACACAATCATACCCAATCCGTTTATCCACGTCATCCGTTGTTCTAAGCGTAAGTTGCACTAAGCAAACCAGCAAAAGACAACTGTTAGGGTTATTTGGACTGATTTGGGGGCCATAAAACGCGTTGAATGCTTTCAACTTAACACAATCAATCGAGCTCAATCCGTTTATCCACGTCATCCTAAGTTCTACCCAGCTACTACAAGGATTGCATAAAATTTATCCGTTTATTTCGAGTATCCGTTGTACTACTTTAATAATAAGCCCACCTACTACAAGGATTGCATATTCAATCGAACTCAATCCGTTTATTCACGTCATCCTAAGTTTTAAACATGAATTGTACTAAACTTAACACAATCATACCCAATCCGTTTATCCACGTCATCCTAAGTTCTATACAAGAATTGTCTATAAGAACGGATTTTTATGCTCATTTCTAAAATCCCTTATTATATACAATCCTTGTAATAATATAGCCCACCAAAAAACAACCGTTAGGGTTATTTGGACGGATTTGGGGGCCATAAAACGCGTTGAATGCTTTCAACTTAACACAATCAGACCCAATCCGTTTATCCACGTCATCCGTTGTTCTACCCACCTACTACAAGGATTGTATCTAAAAAATGATTTAATGCGAATTAAGGGTTAAATTGAATCTTATAAAATCAATAACTTATAAAAACCTTGTCATTGAAAGTTATTTTATAAGTACATTTTTCATTTTTCATTCTTAATTCGCATATTTACTTGATCATCTTATGATAGAAATGAGAGGCTATATTATTGAACAAGATAACCTTTTACTTTCGCGCAAATTGCACAACACGAAACATTAACGATCTTGAAGAATTTTGTGACTATCTTCAAGAAGAAGCGTTAAAGCAGAAGCCAACAGCATCAGCCGTTGTCTAAGAGGTTTGCCAGGGGCGGGGTTTACCAGGGGCGATGCCCCTGGCTATATTAATGTCGCCCCGTTGGGGCTTGCCTAGGGCGGGGTTTACCAGGGGCGATGCTCCACCAAGATTCAGGTTCATCGTTTCAACCAATAATCATGGGTAACAACTTCTCCCTGATGATAATCAAAATACATGGTTTTGCCTTTTAAGGTTTTATTGTCTGGCAATAGCTTCATCACAACAGCGCCGATAATATAGCCTTTCATTTCCACATCTTCAGATTGATTTTTATATCACCCACATTGCACCACTACCCAAACCTTTAGGTTTGGCAAAATGGACGGAATCGCCAAAGCTAAAGCTTTGGACGGAATTGCCAAAGCAATGATATATTTACTTTAAGTAATTTATTTATAAGGAGTATAAGTGAAACCAGAAAACTCATCCCTCGATCAAATCACCGCCGAAGAGTGGGCGACTTGTCTTAAAGTGTTACAACAAGCTTGCGATAATCCCGACGTGGTGTCAGATATGGACACTTTAAAAGGGCTTACCACCAAGCTCTACAAATCCGCCCGTAAGCAGCGCCGCCTGTTGAACCGGCAACACCTTCGTGACAATGACAGAGCATTACGTGAATCGACGCTACGTTGTCAGTCAGAGCCACAGGATGAGTTAACCATGGAAGCTGCGACTCCACCAATAACTCAACCCCATACCACTTACCAACAATCTCATAAATTTTTCCGCTGCTACATCTGTCAACAGAAATATCAACAGATTCACTTTTTTTACCATCGGCTTTGTCCATCTTGCGCTGAATATAATTACACTAAACGACAACAACGTACCAATCTCAAGGGGCGAGTTGCGTTGGTGACGGGGGGCCGAATCAAGATAGGCTATGAGATCGTTTTAAAACTACTGCGTGACGGGGCACGGGTGATAATGACAACGCGATTTCCACGCGATGCCGCCCACCGTTATGCCCAAGAGGCCGATTTTGAGACATGGAAACATCGGTTAAAAATCGATGGCTTAGATTTTAGAAACATCCCGCGAGTAGAAGATTTCATTCATCATTTACTGGATTGTGAACCTTGCCTAGATATTATTATCAATAATGCCGCTCAAACGATAAAAAGGCCTAATGATTTTTATGCCCACTTGATTGCAACAGAAACGGCCCCCGATGAAGCCTTGCCTGAAAAAATACAAGCATTATTAGGCACTTATACTGAAAATTCACCCTTACCCCGGCTCTCTCCCGAAAAGGAAGAGGCATCTTCTCTCCTCTCTGGAGAAAAGCTAAGAAATACTCAGTTCGCTCTTTTCTCTGGAGAGACGGATAAGATAAGGACGTATTTTCCGGCTGGAAAATACGACATTCATGGGCAACAAATGGATTTACGTTCCCATAATAGTTGGATGGCAACCTTAGAAGAAATTGACACTGTCGAACTATTGGAAGTTCACTTAATCAACGCCGTTGCGCCCTTTTTATTCAATAGCCGCCTAAAACCTTTGCTTCTGAAGTCACCACACACAACACGTTTTATCGTCAATGTCTCAGCGGTGGAAGGGCAATTTAACCACACTCAAAAAACGCCTAGACATCCTCACACCAACATGGCGAAAGCAGCGCTCAACATGATGACTCGTACCTCGGCACAAGATTACGCACAAGATAATATTTTTATGAACAGCGTAGACACCGGCTGGATTACCCAAGAAACCCCTTATCATCAGAAAACACAACAGCGTCAAAAGGGCTTCGTGCCACCGCTTGATATTATAGACGGCGCGGCAAGAATTTATGATCCTATCGTTCAAGGCATTGAAGGCACACCTATTTATGGGCAATTTCTGAAAGACTACCAACAGACAAACTGGTAATCGCTCGTAGTCGTCACGTTCGTAGTAGTCGCGTTAGTAGTAGTCGCTTTAGCTACAATTTAATCAGCTTGGGGATAAATCCCCAAGCTAAAAGCTTAAGTCTGCTAAAGCAGACTAACCCCTAGCGAGCGTCGTTTAGCTAAAATGCTTGGGGATAAATCCCCAACGTAGTCGTCGCGTTTGTATGTAGTAGTAGTCACGTTTGTAGTAGTCACGTTTGTAGTAGTTACGTTTGTAGTAGTCGCTTTAGCGACTCGTAGTAGTCGCCTTAGAGCGTGTTTGAAAAGTCCAAGAATCAATCACTTATAAAATAGTCTATTGCTTATAAAACAATGAGTTAAGCTAAAGCGCCTCTTACAAACTTAGGTGCTAAAACGCTTCTTACAAACACTTCTTACAAACTTAGGCGCTAAAGCGCCTACTACAAGCGCTTTTTACAAACTTAGGCGCTAAAACCTTCCAGCTTATTAATACTATTAATAATAAAATTAACTGTTTAGCCCCAACCATTCGCAGCTCAGGAGTCCAAACTTTAGTTTGGCATGCCCAAGTTAAAATTGGCCGACTCCTATCTATCGTGCACGCCATTACCGCTTGTACGGAAGGCTTATTAGATTAAATTTATAAGGTTATTGGGCACCATCTGGGGGCCATAAAATATTTTGAATGGTTTCAAATGACAGCCCCAACGGGGCGATATTAATATAGCCTGGGGCAACGCCCCAGGGGCCACGTTGAACTTAGCCGAATTCGTTTATCCGCGCAATTCGTTGTACTAATTCGTTTACCATTAACTTTATAAGGTTATTGGGCACCATCTGGGGGCCATAAAATATTTTGAATGGTTTCAAATGACAGCCCCAACGGGGCGATATTAATATAGCCTGGGGCAACGCCCCAGGGGCCACGTTGAACTTAGCCGAATTCGTTTATCCGCGCAACTCGTTGTACTAATTCGTTTATCCGCGTAATTCGTTGTACTAATTCGTTTATCCGCGTAATTAGTTGTACTTAGCCGCAATTCGTTGTACTAATTCGTTTACCATTCACTTTGTAAGGTTATTAGGCACCATCTGGGGGCCATAAAATATTTTGAATGTTTTCAAATGACAGTATGGCCCTCAGTCGCGCCTTATATTGATACTTTTGGTAGGTAGTACAACGAATTGCGCGGATAAACGAATTAGCCGTTGTGTCGTTAGTACAACGAATTGCGCGGATAAAAGAATTGGCTGTTGTGTCGTTAGTACAACGAATTACGCGGATAAAAGAATTGGCTGTTGTGTCGTTAGTACAACGAATTACGCGGATAAAAGAATTGGCCGTTGTGTCGTTAGTACAACGAATTGCGCGGATAAACGAATTAGCCGTTACGTAAGTATTTTATGGCCCTCAAACTCGAAAAGTCCAAAAACAGGCCAAAAAATAGGTAGGTCAATAACAGGGGCCCGCGTATCACTACTCTACTCTGCCAAACTAACTAATGGCCGTGCCAAACACTCTCTGGTACTGCCAAACTAAAATAACTGGAGCAACGATTGGAGTCCTGCCAAACTCAAGTTTGGACTCCTGCCAAACTGACTCCTGCCAAACTCAAGTTTGGACTTTTAATCGAGTATTTTACCCGTAAAAAAATGTTGACAGCGTACTAGGCGTTCCAGAACGAAGTGTCGTTGTACTTATTGGACGAAACGAGCCAAAGCTAAAGCTTTGGACTCCAAAAGCAATATAGGCGTTCCTGAACGAAGTTTTGTTGTACCAGAATTCGTTTATCCGCGCAATTCGTTGTACTTACACTTACCCTAATTCGTTTGTTTATCCGCGCAATTCGTTGTACTTACCCGAATTCCAGAATTCGTTTATCCGCGTAATTAGTTGTGCTTACACTTACCCTAATTCGTTTATCCGCGCAATTCGTTGTACTAACACTTACCCTAATTCGTTTATCCGCGCAATTCGTTGTACTAACACTTACCCTAATTCGTTTATCCGCGTAATTCGTTGTACTTACACTTACCCTAATTCGTTTATCCGCGCAATTCGTTGTACTAACACTTACCCTAATTCGTTTATCCGCGTAATTCGTTGTACTAACACTTACCCTAATTCGTTTATCCGCGCAATTCGTTGTACTTACACTTACCCTAATTCGTTTGTTTATCCGCGCAATTCGTTGTACTAACACTTACCCTAATTCGTTTATCCGCGCAATTCGTTGTACTAACACTTACCCTAATTCGTTTATCCGCGCAATTCGTTGTACTTACACTTACCCTAATTCGTTTATCCGCGCAATTCGTTGTACTAACACTTACCCTAATTCGTTTATCCGCGCAATTCGTTGTACTTAATTTAATTTATTGGACGAAACGAGCCAAAGCAGCAAGCGTTGGACTCCAAAATTACAAGCCAAAGCAGCAAGCGTTGGAGTCCAAAATGCTACCTACTCGGTAGTATCGCAGGTTCTGAGATAGGTGATATCTAAGAGACCATTATTGTTGATATCCTCACCTTTGTCTAGCACCCCATCTCCATCCGCGTCTTCAGTATCCAACTCACCCACTCTCGGGTTTATGAAAACATCTTTGCCAGCCTGATCAACATGGCTGAGGATGGTGCCATCTTCACCTGGGTCTAATATCCCATTGCCATTTAAATCTTCAGTATCCAATCTCCCATTAAAGAGGATGCGGCCATCTTCATCACCATCTAATATCCCATTGCCGTTCTTATCTTCAGTATCGGCTATGACATTACCAACACCAAACGGACTCGGATTGCCCGGCGGACTGACCTTCTCATTGGTGTAGTCTTCGGCAGCACCGCCAATCCAAAATATTCTTTTGCCACTGCCTTCACTACCCGTCACTGTGACTGTTGCGGTCAATTGCACCTCGACCCAGTTCGCATATTCTTTGGCATAGACAATATAAAAATCTGCAAATCCGTTGGCATCTGTTTCCACGGTTTTCAGTACGCCACCGGAGTCAAAGGTTGCCACATTGCCCGGTTCAAGTTTCCCATTGCTGTTCCGATCCTCATCAGCATTATCCAAGATACCGTTAAAATCGTCACCTCTATCTCGAGACAAGGTATCTTCGTTCTCGCAAGCGGGGCTTGTGGTCATTACTTGTCTCCAGAACTTAGCAGTCCCATCCCAAAAGTAATACCCTTTGCCAAATGCCAGGGGTAGTACACTAAGAACAACATCAGTGTCTGTTATAGCGACACCGTTAGCATCGTTGACTAAAACATTGTAGGGATATTTGTATCTCGTTGGCCCATCAATCTCAATTTTATTACCGGTACCCAACGTAACAAATAAACTCTTGGCCGCGACTGTCAACCTAACGGAGGCCGTCACGCTAGGCGTATCTACCACCGTTGCTGTCACTTTTACCCCGTTAGCCGCACTAGATGATGTCCCTGCAAAATAAACCGTGCTGGCACGCCCAAAACTATCCGTCACGGCCGATGACGGAAACAAGCGTCCACCCGTCACATCTTCAAGGCTAAAATCTAGCCGTTTTCCTTTGACCAAATTATTTTTAGAATCACGCAAAACTGCGGTAATCTCGCTTTGCTCGGCCTCAGAGTCGGGCGTATTGACAGCAATCGTAACGGGAGCCGCTTGCAAAGTCATCGTGTTTGCTTCAATCGCGATAAAATAAACACTGATTTGTGCAGAGGAGCCGCCGCCGGCAACGGTTGCGGTAATAACGGCCGGCCCAGAATTGTTTGCACTGATCGTGAAACGAGCGTCACCATTGGTGTCTGTGACGACATTGTTGGTGTTCAGACTGCCTCGTGTAGAAGAAATATTAATGGCCTTATTGGCTTGGGGGATGTTTTTCCCTTTGTCCCAATGCACCAAAAATTCCTGTGAGGTATTGAGATTGATTTCCGTCGCCCCCGAATCTGGAAAAGAAGTCAGGGTAAAATTGTCATCTGAGATATTAATTTTGAGTTCGCCAGAAACAACCCCCGGTTTGCTCACAGTAATGGTATCTTCACCAGCCACATTGGCCGTCAGTTCAACATTCGCCTGACCACTGGCATTGGTAACCGGCGATAGGTTATCAATGGTATTGCCCAGAGAGGAACTCACTGTCAGAGTTTGTCCACCAACACCATTGCCGGCCGAATCTTTCAGAGAAATGCCTAGATTGACAGTGCTTCCGAGAATAATAGTATCTTGTCCCGTCACAATGATGGCCGTGCCGGTGACTTCAATCTCAACACTTGCCTCTCTGATTTCCCCAGTCGTCGTCGGCACAGTGGCCTTGACCGTTATGGTACGATTATCGGCATTGCCTACCGTCGTTAAGCGAGCTTGGGCCTGCCCACTTTCATTCGTCACGCCGGCTAATGAACTACCCTCTACCGTAAGGGGCTGAATTTCTCCAGAAGTCGCACTAAAACTCACCACCGCGCCTTCCACCAGATTGTTGGCTTTATTTTTGACGATTGCGGTGAGAGTTACCCCTTCACTGCTCCCTTCAGAGCCAAGTTGTGGACTGTCCGTTATCAAGCGAAGACTGCTGACTTCTTTGACCTCATCATCGGGGGCCGACTTAAAGACAACCTCTACCGTGTTACTATTTAAGAGAGGGGCACCGTCTCTTCCTAACGCCGCGGCCGTGACTTTAACCGTGCCAGGTTGATTGTTTTTCAGGGTGGTTTCAAACACGCCACTGTTTTCGGCCGTATTGCCTTCAAACCCATTTGAACCAAAAAGGGCCGAACCGGTTATATCCGGCGGTTCATCACCGGGCGCGACAGAAAGTTTCACCGGCACACCGGCCATGGGTGAACCATTGTTATCTCGTGCCAACACCGTGATCGTTGCCTCTTGTCCCGCTTCGACATTGTTATTAGTCACGGTGAGACTCAAAGTTGCCGGTATGGGCACAGCAACCGGGGTAAAGATGACTGGGGTTGGCTCTCCTACAATGCCTCCCGCCACCGGTGTCACATTAACAACTAAGGTGGTTGTCAAGGTTTCTGTCATATCAGTCGCAGTCACCACCGTGGTGCGAAATTCACCCAGCGCATTGGTTTGTCCCGTTACGGATTCAATTTGAATCTGATCAGAATCGGCAATAAGCTCGACATCAACACCAACCGCCGGCGTCCCTCTCGCATCGCGTGGAATCACGACTAAAGTGATTTTGGACTGATTATCGGCCGGCTGTGGTGCATTTTTCGCTATCAATTCAACGGTAGTCGGTGTGATGCCCGATTCAGCGATGAAGTTAATCTGCTTAGGTTCAGCGGCAACGCCGGTGCTTTCATCCCGAATAGTTACATGGACTAACCCCGCCTCAGTGGATTTTATTTTCGTACTAAAAAAACCATTCTCATCGGTGGTTTTTCGAGAAGGAACCGCCACAGCGGCCCCAGAGTCTATTAACACAACTAGAGGGATACCTTCCTTCGGCTCCCCACCTTCTCTAGCAACCACGTCAATTTGAATCTCATCACTACCGTTTGCAGCTTGGTTGTTATTAACAACCGTCACTTGCAATTCGACATTCTCGCCGATGGGGTTAAAAGTCACAAGAAACGGGTTTCCAGTCACGCCCCCGGCTATCGGAGTGATTCTAAATGTTTCAGCAACGGTATTAGTTACCGTGGTGCGAAACTCACCGAGTGCATTGGTTTCGCCTTTGCTTTCGGCAATTTTGGCCGTTGTCGAATCACTGGCTAATTCAACCTCAACCTCAGGGATAGGTGTGTTGTTTGCGTCACGGGGAATCACAACCAGGGTGATTGCCGAGTTGTCATCGGCCGGCTGCGGCGCGTTCTCTACATTCAAGTCAACTCTCATCGGTGTCACGGATGAGGAAGCTTTGAATGTCACCACTCGCTCCTCAGTAAGAGTAGCAGTGGCACCTTCAATAACAATCTTGACTTTAACCTCCCCCGCCTCTGTTGAAGTGAGTTTTGTTGTAAAAAGGCCATTTTCATTCGTGGTACCTTGAGAAGGCTTAGCCACGGCCGCAGAACCGGCCGGCAACTGCACAGTAATAAGGGCACCTTTTACCGCACGTCCGCTGCTTCTAGCAACCACATCAATTTGAATCTCATCAGTACCGTTTGCGGCTTGGTTATCTCCAACAACATTCACGCTCAAATCAGTTACCGTGGTTCCAAGGGAAATAAAAGTGAGGGTTTTCTCTTCCCCGACAATGTTTTTAACCACAGGCGTCACTTTAATGGTTTCCGGCACCTTACTTTTGACACTCGTGCGAAATTCGCCCAAAGCATTGGTGTTGCCCCCGCTAATTTCTACGGTATTGGAGTCATCAATGAATTTGACATCGGCATCTTGGATAGGATTGCCGCTGGCATCGCGGAAAGTCACTACCAAGGTAATGGTGGATTGATCGTCGGCCGGTTGATTATTATTGAGGACTTGGAAATCAATCGTACCGCTGTCCACTGAGCTAAAAGTGATGGTTTTCTGAACGCCAATAATGTCTTTTACCACTGGCGTTACTTTAATGGTTTCCGACACCGAACTCTTTACAGTCGTGCGAAATTCGCCCAACGCATTGGTGTTGCCTCCACTAATTTCTATATTATTAGAATCATCAATGAATTGGACGGGTGCATCAGGGATAGGATTGCCGCTGGCATCGCGGAAAGTCACTACCAAAGTAATCGTGGATTGATCGTCGGCCGGCCGATTATTATTGAGGACTTGGAAATCAATCGTACCGCTATCCACCGAGATAAATGTGAGGACAACGGGGGTGCCGGTAATGGTGTCCTTTGCCACCGGGGTTACCTTAAAGCTTTCAGCCACATTACTCGTTACCGAGACGCGATATTCACCCAGCGCATTTGTTTGGCCGCCGGTAATCTCGACGTTATCCGAATCATCAATGAACTTGATATCAACACCGGCGAGCGGTGTACCGCTGGCATTTTTGGGCGTGGCTATTAAGGTGATTTTGGATTCACCATCGGCCGGCTGGCGATTATTAATAACTTCCAACTCAACTTTAGCAGGTGGCACATCCGGCCCAGTTTGAGCGGTAAAGGTAATAATCTGTGGCTCACTAACAATAGCAGTGCCCTCAACCACAATACTAACAGCGACGTCCCCGGCCTTGGTGGAGGTGATTTGTGTTTGAAAGAAACCATTGGAATCCGTCTCCTGTCGAGAAGGGTTGGCAACGGCCGCGGTGCCAGCTGACATTTGCACAAGAATAGGGGCTTTTTCCACCGCCCCACCGTTGCTATCTCTGGCAACCACATCAATTTGAATCGAGGCCTGACCATCGGCCGCTTGATTGTTATTAAAAACATGGACATCCAAAGTTCTGACGTTGCTGCCGCCGATAGGAACATCACCGCTCTCCTTGACAAAGCTAAGGTATTTTGACTGTCTGATAGGGCCGGCCTGTCCCTCTACAGTCGCCGTTACTGTGATTCTCCCGGCCACAGTATCACTGATTTTGAAAGAGGTCGTACCGTTATCGCCCGTTTTGTCGAAGTTCTTATCAAAAATGGCGGTACTTGAGCTGGCTTCCATAATCACTGATACATCTGACACGGGTGTGTTATCTTCATCGCGCACAATAACCGTTAAGCTGATGTCGCCACTACCTCCTTCCTCAATGAATTGTTGTTCGGGTGTCGCTAATATAATGATTTTGCCGGGGAAAGTCTCAGTTGGATCCTCTTCCTGTGACTTAGCAGCAAAGCTGATGGTGACCGGATCACTGCTTATATCTCCAACAACGGCTCTGGCGGTAAATTGCTCCACCACGGTGTCAGTAAAGGTGGCAATAAAAATCCCGGCCTGATTGGTTTTGCCATTGTTAGCTATCCTAATCATCGCCGAACCACCACTTTTCAAAATACTGACCGGAATGTTTGCCACCGGATTAGCCTCTTTATCAATCACCTTACCTATTAAGGTAACGGTGTCGGTACCATTGGCATTGGGCTCAGAGGGACTATTTACCGGTTCATCCAGTTCAATGCTGTCTATATCGACTCCGCTTGCGGATTTAGGATTGGTAAACTTTATTTCTTCAGTCTGTTCCTTGGTTTCACCGCCGCTCGTCATGGCGGCCGCAATGTTGACCGTTTCCTCAACAGTGTTGGTGATATTGAGTTCAATACGACCGTCAGGGCCCGTATTACCGTTTATAAACAACGTATTGGATTCTTCGCCTATTTTTAATTGGGCCGTGGCCGAATCACTGGAAATGTTGATGGGAATATTAGGCACCGGCGTACCGGTGGTGTCACGGGCAATGACGATCAATGTTGCCGTGGCTTCACCATTGGCCGGGACATTATTACTACTCACAATAAGATCAAGGCGCTTTGGGACCGTAACGACTTGACTGGTGTCAAAGTTCAGCCTCAGTGAGCCGGCCGCCATGCCACCTGCGACAGGAGTCACTTTGGTGGTTTGTGCAACTGTGTTGGTAATGCCGGTGCTAAACTCGCCGTGCTCGTTAGTTTGCCCAATGGCCGTAGGCACGGCAAAAGAATGGATCGGAAAGGAGAAATCGACTGAAATAGCGGGGATACCTGTCCCTTGAAAGTCACGCGCAAGGACTTTGAGGTTGATTGGGGTTGTGCCATCGGCCGGAACAGTGTCTTCGCTGATAACCTCGGCCGTGACAGAAGCCCCAAAATACAATTGGATATTGAACCCCTTTTTAATACGACCAGTGCCACTGACATTGACTGTGACATTTCCACTGCCGGGGTGGCTGACGGTAAAGGCCATATCTCCATTATGGTCAGTGCTGTTTGGCACATTTTCCAACTTTGCAGCGCCCGCTGGGTGGACGGTAATCTTGAGAGAAACATTGGGAGCAATTTCCCCTTTCCTAGCTTCGTCCGCTATAAAAGTCGTCAGCCCGACAGTGGTGCTACCACCGCTGGGAATAATCTGCTGTGCGCTGAGTGAGGCTTCAATACTCGTAAAATCGTCAGCTGAGGTCTCATCGGACGCGGGCGGTGGATCGCCACCTACGTTGCCACCGGTATCTTCAAAAAAACTACTCGGTTCATCGCCCCCGCCACCACAGGCGCTGAGCAAACCGAGCATGACTATGATCATTAGCCATGGACTGAAAAAACGTATTGACATTGAGTTTATCCTTCTTTCTGTTGGTAATTGTTAATTGTTTCTTAACACCTTGATAAAATTGTCATTTCGACGGCAGGATAAATCTTAACACCTTGATAAAAGTTAAAATCAGATTTCTCCTTAAGTCGAAATGACAACAGGGTTAACTTGATGATCAAGTTTTCCCACTGCCGCCAGTAGCTTGAGCTACTGGCTCAAAGCTCAAGTACCCTAAAGGGCACTACCCACGCACGCTGCAATGCCATATCGTACCGCTTTTCGGTGAGGGCAACCATAAAGGATTGCCCCTACGCGACATGACGGTTTGTAGGGCAACCACAAGGGATTGCCCCTACACTTAATGGCATTGACGCACGCTGGGGTAGTCTGCTTTAGCAGACAATAGCTCTTTTCTTAAGGATTTATCCCCAGGCTCATGGCTAACCATCAAAAACTTGATCATCAAGTTAAAGTTTGGGCGGCTGCCAAACTAAAGTTTGGACTCCGGCTAAATTAAACTCGATGAGGGTTAAAATAAGATTTCTAAATAAGATTTCTCCTTAAGTCGAAATTAGTACTTACGCATTGACAAACTAAAAAAATTGTATTCACTATTAATATCAATGAGTTATGAATATTTTACCAATGGCTAAATTGATGAAAATTGCCCAAAAACAACTGACCAGAAATTTGTAAGTTATTGTATTTAAAATGACTCATAAATATTTTCATCTGTCAATGCGTAAGTCCTATAGATATTCAGATAATTATTTAGTCCCCTTTAGGGGACTTGAGCTTTCAGCCAACTGCTTTAGCTGTTGGCTGCCATCTGAAAATCTCTAATTCTATGTAGCTTCTTTTAAAATCTTTGGTGTGACAAAAATCAGAAGTTCGGATTTTTCATCTCGGTTTGACCGACGTTTGAAGAGATGACCTATCAGAGGTAAGTCAGCAAAAAAGGGTACTCTCTCCAGCTTGTTGGTTTTTGTCCGCTCATAAACACCGCCCAATACCACCGTCTCTCCATCATCGACAAGCACTTGAGTTTTGACTTCGCGTCTGCTGATACTGCCTTGTGTGAGATCAATGATGTCATTTTTTTTCACTTCCAATTCCATAATAACCCGTCCATCTGGCGTGATTTGTGGTGTCACCTTCAATTCCAGTAACGCTTCTTTAAATTCCGGCGCTGCCGTCGCACCTACCCCCGCCGTACTCGGTACTGCAAATTCAGTGCCTTGAATGATAGAGGCCTCTTGCTGATTTCCCGTAATAACACGCGGACTGGAGAGAACTTCTCCATTGCCTTCCACTTGCATGGCCGACAATTCCAATTGTAATAAGTAGCTGCCAATTTTACCAATCGCCAATCCGAGAGCCGCCGCCTGAGTACCTGCAACACTGGCGGGTAAACTCACAATAAAATTTTCACCTTGCCCGCCTGACTGGGTATTTTCAGCCGTAAATCCGGTGCCACCAGAAAACTGAGTATCACCGCCCACTTTTCCGCCAAACACGATACCATTGCCTTGTCCCAAGTCTTGGTTGGCACTGTGACCAAATTTGACTCCCAAATCTTTACTAAACTGACTGGTAGCCACCACGATTCTAGACTCAATCAAGACTTGGCGCACCGGGGTATCCAGTTGTGTAATTAAATTTCGGATTTCTGCAATTTTCGAGCCGGTATCTTGAATGATTAAGGTATTGGTTCTCTCATCCATAGAGACATTTCCCCGGTCGGACAGAAAGGAATGTTTCCCTTTGGTTTCTAGCAGACTCACAATGTTCTTAGCTTTCGCATAATTGATGACGATAAATTCCGTGCGAAGGGGTTCAACTTTTTGGAGTTGTATCTGTGCCTGCAATTCACGTTGCTTACGGGCATCAATATTCTTTTTCAAGTCTATCAAAACCACATTGCCTATTTTTCGCATACCCAATCCTCTCGCCTCAAGGATAATATCAAGCGCCTGATCCCAAGGAATGTTTTTAAGTCGCAAGGTGACAGAGCCACGGACTTCCTCGCCAGCGATCATGTTCAGATTTTGCCCCGAAGTCTCGAACAACAATGAGAGTACCGAACGCACATCAATATTTTGAAAGTTAAAAGAGACGAGTTTACCCTCATACTTACGCTCCTCAATCTTAAGGGTTTCCTGTTTCAGTTGGACTTTTTCTTTGACTTCAACCACGTAGAGGTTTCCCGTCTGGTAAGCATGATGCTCATAATTGCCTATGACGGTGATGTTCATGCGGACATTGCGGCCAACCGGGAAAGTATCAATGAAACTGATTGGGGTGGCAAAATCCAACACGTCCAAGCGTCGATCCCGTTTTCTGGGTAGGCGGGTGTTGGTAAATTCTAATACAATATCCGTGCCTTCTAGGCGCATGTCCACACTGATAGAGGGGTTTGATAATGTGATGGCAATACGTCCTGCCCCGCCGCTGGTACGGCGAAAATCTATGTCTTGTATGTAGGCACCTTGCAGTCTTACAGTAGGCCTCGACTGCCCCGGCATGCTGTATGTCGGTGGCCCCGACACGGTGGGTGTTGGCGACATTGAAGGGGCGGGGAGTGAGGCACTGGTTTGGGGCGTTGTGGTTTGGGATGCCTTATGTTCCACCGTCACCAACACCCGCTTGCCGGCCTGAGATATGTTAAACGGTACCAGACGCACCAAATTAATGACGATGCGGGAACGGTCAGGGGCCTCTACCGCACTTGTACCTTGCACCACGCCAATACCTATGGCTTGAGACCTCCTTCTCAAGCCGAGTTTGGTATTGGGAAAGTCCAGCACGATGCGAGCGGGATTATCGGTTGAAAAATTGTTATGGGTTATATTCGTGTTGGCAAATTTCAATTGGATTTGTACGCGATTGCCCGGCATGGTAGAAAAACTAATTTGTTCTAGGCGATTTACGCCGTTGGCAAGCGCGTTATTGCTAAACAGCCAGCTATGACTAACAGCCAAAATGAAACACGACGCAACAACTCTCAAAACGCGGTATGCATTATTCAAACTGTCGATAAACGGGATCATCTTCATAAAATTTCCTGCTGTTAAATAACTCCAACTCAGGCGTTCAGGAATTATTCGATTGGTAATTGGTAATTGGTAATTGGTAATTGGTAATTGCTAATTGGTAATTGGTAATTGGTAATGAAAGGTGGCCTCAAACTTTAGTTTGGCAGGAGTCCAAACGACGCGTCGTTTTTAGTTTGGCAGGATAGGAGTCCAAACGACGCTTTAGCGTCGTTTTTAGTTTGGCAGTGACTCCTGTTACCCGTCAATAGAACATTGACAGAGTACTCGCCTGGGGTGTTAAATTGGGTGTGTCCCAGTTGTCTACTATCGATAACACTCGATGATCAAGTTTTTTCGTGCGCCCAAACGCCCAAGGATTGTTATAAAAAATGATTTCTTAGCAATGATAAGAAAATGAACAAATTCTATTTAGCTTTCCTAGGAAAATAAAATCAAAGAGACGAAAGCTATTCAATCAGCAAATGTTTTGAGAAGAAAGGTATGAGCGTGATTTTATGCTTAGCGAATAAAATCCCTTATTAAAAAAAGGATTTCTTAGCAATGATAAGAAAATGAACAAATTCGATAACAATTTAGCTTTCCTTGGAAAATAAAATCAAAGAGACGAAAGCTATTCAATCAGCAAATGTTTTGAGAAGAAAAAGCCTTAAGTGATTTTATGCTTAGCGAATAAAATCCCTTATTATATACAATCCTTGTGCATTGTCAGACTAAAAACTTGATCATCAAGTAACAAAGTCTTGCCGCTCAAACTTCAAGGTTTCTTTTGGGGGCCATGTTTTCAAATTAGTTTTTGTTAATATGCTTTCACCAAAAACCAAGGTTTTATCGAACTGGCGGTTGGGGGCCATGTTGTGAAATTTGATTTGATTGATGGCCCTTGATTGAAACTTAAGTAGGACAAGTGGGACACACCCGTTAAATTTGAGCCATTTCGGTTGATTTTTTTTCACTCTAGCATCCCCTCTCTAACACCCCCCAACTAATTTGAGATAATTTTGCGCTTTTCACCCTGCCAAACTAACTCCTGCTGCAAACTCAAGTTTGGACGCGCGCCGCCAATCCTGACCAATTACCAAATCACTCGGCCAGCGAAAGGCTTGCGACTTCTTCCTTCCAACACCCCTTGCCATCAGGCAGATGTTCCAATACTTCGATTCGTTGCTCGGAGATATTGATAATTTGTCCGTAGTTTTCTCCCAAGTAATCACCTTGTTTGACTCGATAAATGGTACCATCGCCGGTTGATTTCACTAATGCCCACAACGTACCGTCTATTTCCAACGTACCAACTAGTTGTAAGGCATCAAGGGGCATCAGTTCTAAACCCACCCTGATTCGATGAGATTGAGGGCTTGGACAAGCCTTTTTTTCACCACCTGGCGAGCTCTCTGACCCCAAACTGATATCTCCTCGTTTTTTTGTGTCTATCAAAGCTATAAATGGATCACGCAGGTTTTGTACTTCGTAGAAATAGGGGGGAATGTGCCTATATTCCGGCATTTTTTCGACATGTGGGTTTTTTTTGGCCTTGATTTCGGCTACATACTTTTTCAAATCAGCCATCCCCGGATCACCACAGGCCGACAGTAAGATTGTTATCAGCCCAAGGTTTAGGATGTAACAATAGCGAGACTTTTCTCGTGAAGATGAGTCTGTCATTGAGTTTCTCCTTTGAGCTAGAAGCTTTTAAAAAATATGATGTCTCAAAGACATTGGTTTTTTAGCATAAGGGTGTGTTTTTTAAGAGTTCAAATTGTGACTATGTGCAATGTTACAAATAAACTCCGATTCATTTATGTTAACAAAAGTTAACAATAGCACTCCTGAGAGTGGGTGAATCTACCTGCATGCTACCGAAAATTATCGAGAGCCGCTTTATACAATCTGAATTCGCTTGGGGAAAAGCAAATTGATAGATTGTAAGTCTCAGGTTTTACCAGTACGACATTGAGTACTGAACCATATACCTGCCGCTTTATAATTATTAATTATATATATAATGTTTTTTCATAAAAGTCAATCATTTTTTCCAGCACCTGCCGAAGAATTGGTATTGTTTGTGAAGATTTGTTAATAAATTGGGTACTATGCATGAACCCTCAAGGGAGAGGTGTCCCCTCTCCCAGTCCCGTTGAGGAGAATATTTTAAGAATTAATAATTAATAATTAATAATTAATAATTAATTATTAGTAAGGAGGCTGAGGGTGCTTTAATCCAGCTTCTTTTTTCTTTATCATACTTACTCACCTCTGACCAAAAAGGTAAGTTAAATAATTAAAGAATCAAGATAATTCACTGTCTGTTGATAGCCGAAGTTGCAACTAGACCACTGGATGGGCTGTCTCATCCGATCGGCGACAACGCTCTACCAAGATTTGCTTCACTTTTTGTAAGGAAAGCCAACGATGAAGTTCCTTATCATCTAATCTCGCTTTCACATTGACCGCTGCATTCAAGGGAGCGATCATAACCACCCCGCACCCGGAGGCACAGTGTCCCCAGTGCGGTTGCCGAGGCATCCGCACTGTGAACAGGTTTGAGAAGTATATGCCGCATTGACTTGAACAACCCTAGAACCTCTTCGGGATGCCACAATATCAATGGCCGAAGCCATCAAACCTTTGACCCAACCGCTTAATCTGCGATTGGTATTTTTACCTAAATTCTTTGACTTGAAAGTTTTTGTTAAATCTTCACAAACTATCGTTGAGGCGACATCAACCACACGATTAACTGCCGTAAAAATAATACTTTTAACTTTGGCTTGATGCTTCTTTTTTCGCCTATTAAGCTTCTTTCGGCCAAGATTGTTTTTCCGTATTCTTTTAGCTTTTTTAGGATTCTTTTGTTCAACTTGATCCAAAACTGTTTTAATCTTATTACGTTTTTGGTATTTTTTCTTCAAGGAATCTGATTCTTTTGATAAAATAGTACCTAATCCTTTACCATAAAACTCACCTTCAGAATCAACCAAAGCTTCTGTATAACCTTTATCGATACCAAGTTCGAGCGTACCGCAAGTTCTCTCATCGGTATTATCTATCGTATAATGAATTTCTACTTGACCACCGCGCAAAATTAATCTAATTTGTCCCGTTATGGAATAATTGGTTCCGACAGGAATGGCAAGGAGCGATCCTCTTTTCAAGCTAATGACTTCAATATAATTTTTGCCATGATGCGAAAAACACGCCAGGTTCTAATATAATTTGATTAAAAGTGTGATTTTTACCATGTTTCCAATACTTACGCATTAATCGGCGCAAATACGAGTTATTAATCCAAACAGAATCATTTTTTAGCTTTTTAAATAACTCCTTACGTTTATCCTTATCATTCACATTTCTGAAAATATGACGAATAACTTTTTCTTTAGCGGCTTCTCGATTGGCTTTTACATCATCTAACGTATCAGATAAAGTGGCACGCCAGAGCCGTTGCGGTAAATTTTTGACCTGCTCATCAGCAATCCACCCATCACGCACCGGACGGAATTTGGCACCAAGTCCACCAATAGAACCATAGCAGCGCCAGACTTCAGTGCGAATTGTTCCGCACCGTTTGGCAATTTCATTTAGCGTATCATATTTAGTTTGATTAATATCTTCACTGTACGCTATTCTAGTAACAACTTTTTTAGCTTTTTTCATTTTTAGGTTTTGTTGTCGATTTCTTTTGTTTAATGGTTAATCGGAAATATTATAAACATATAGACTTAAAAAAAAATGTCAAGCCTGATATTTTTCAATCTCAATTTTTTGCTCAAATTAGGCAAGAGTGGTTAGAGGTAACTAAGAAATTTTGTGCTAGACGCTGCACCTCAAACTTTAGAACACTCAATAGGGCTAAGGATAAAAACGGATTGTAATGGATTTGGGGGATAGCAAAAATGATGGGTTTTTCAGTCATATACTTAGCACCGTTACAATTTTGCGTCCCTGACACACCCCCCTATCCCTCTCAAGAGGGGTGTAAAACGGTGGTAAGTCCCCTGAAGTAGAGGGATGTAAGGGGTGTGTTACGGCACAAAAAAAGCGCAACTTATGACGGTGTGCAGTATAACAAGGGCAAACACGCAGGTTTGCCCCTACAAGAACTGGTGGAATCATGTCGGGGTTGACCTACGTGTCAACCCTTTTCGATGGGTCTCCCCAAAATCCGTTATAACCACCGTTATTTTTTAGATTTTTTATCTTCCTCAACTTGTTTTTGGTAATAAACTTTCGCCATCATTTCTATGGTTAATGAGTGTTTTTTATTACCTTTTTTCGTTTTGATGGAAACATTATGCTGGGTGACGATGCGATTCATGGCCGCGACATCACTGACAAATTTTCCAAAAGCATGATAATTACCACTAGCACGCAATTTAATTGGTAATGCGACATAGAGGTCTTCTTTTGATTCTTCTCGGCCGTATTGCGGTTTAAATAACTCTTGTTTTAAACCATTCGCCAGCACCGTTTGAGAAATCTCTCGAATCAACTCCGAAACTTTGGCATCATCGGGCAATTTCTGTAGCAGTTCTTTGAGAATGGTTTGAATTTGCGCCAATTGTTCCTTAAGTTTATCCAAAGTAGCCGCTTTCAATTGCTTTGTTTTAAACTCTTTTTTCAGTTCCCCTTCCTTTGCTTTAACATCACCTAACTCAGCTATTTGAATTTGGGTGTCAAACCAATAGCCGGCAAACAGTGCACCCGCACACAGCACAAGAATTATCAATGCTTTGACCGGAATAGGCCAGTTGCCAAAGTTTTTCGGGTCTAAGTTACTGAAATCTTCCATATTCATGGGGATACCTCCCTCTTAGGCGCGGTTTGCATCACTTCCAACTTAAAGCGGCTAACATTACTTCTTGCACGAGATCGTTTGTTATTTTTTTGAGTTTTAATGAAAATAATCTTGGGATTACTCAGCCATTGAGACCTTTCGATATTTTTCATCAGCGAGGACACACGCGCATTCGATTGGGCAACGCCTTCAAGGGTGATTTTGTCACCCTTTTGTTTGATGCTGCTAAAATACACACCATCTGGTGCTTGTTTGACAAGTTCATCAAATAAATGCACCACCTGAGGACGACTTTCTTCGAGAACTTGGATAACGTCCATGCGCTTAATCAAGCGTTCTTTGTCCTCCTTTAACTTGTCAATTTCGCTGATTTGAGCTTCGGCCTTTTTAATCTCAGCATTCAAATAATTATTGCGGCGTTGTTGGTGATCAATCAGACTTCCCATGTACAGATGCGCGGACAGCACCACAAGCCCGGTGAAGACCAGCGAGGCCCCGGTGATAATCCCAAAGCGAATTTCGCGTTCTTTTTTAAGTGTCTCGCGCCAAGGCAATAGGTTAATACGTGGCATGGTTCAATACTCGTCAAAAGTTCGTAGGGCCAGCCCACAAGCAATCATTAATGCCGGGGCATCATCCATCAAAGCCTTTTTGCTGACTCGTGAGGCCACAGACATTTGGGCAAAAGGATTGACTATCGTGACATGTCCACCCACTTTGTTGGTGATATGTTCTATAATACCGGGGATAGTTGCACAGCCACCGGCGATTAAAATATGCGACAGTTTGCCATAGCTCGATTGAGCGTAGTAATATTGCACCATCCGGCTGATTTGCATCGCCATATCGGCCTTAAAGGGTTCAAGTATTTGGGTTTCAAAGTCGTCAGGGAGGCCGCCGGAGCGTTTGGCAAGATTGGCCTCTTCATAGCTGAGACTATAATGGGATTGAATTTGTTCGGTCAGTTGTTTGCCCCCGAACATTTCCTCGTGCACGTAGACGATTTTTTGATCGCCCAACACATTCATTGTGGTGGTGGTCGCACCCACTTCAATTAAGGCAAGGGTTTCATCGTCAGCAATTTCTGGATCGTTTTGTGCATGCAATACAAAGGCATTTTCCAAAGCATATTTTTCTATCTCCACAACTTTGGCCTTCAAGCCACAGAGTTCGAGGACAGTTACACGTTGTTCTAGCGTTTCAACGTGACAGGCCGCTAGTGAGATATCAACACGCTCCGGTTCTTTTTCATTGGGGCCTATTACTTGGAAATCGAGATTGATCTCCTCAATCTCCTGTCCAAGATATTGGGCGGGATCATTTTCAATTTGTTCTTTCATGTCTTCATCGGACATGCCTCCATCCATGGTGATGATTTTGGTGATGACAGAAGGCCCTGCCACCGCGACCGCCGCATATTGAGCGCTGGGTTTGGCTCGTTTGACAACGCGGTTAATGGTCTCGCCGACGATTTCCATTTCAACGATGTTCTTGTCTTCTACGGCTTTTTCTGGTAAGGGTTCCATGGCATAGCTTTCAACTTTGTACCCTTTACCGGCTCGGCTGAGTTCAAGCAATTTGACGGCGGTTGAGCTAATGTCTATCCCTACTAACGGGTCTGGCTTTAAACTGAATAGGCTCATAATCTTTCAGTGAACAGTTTTCAGTGAACAGTTTTCAGTGAACAGTGAACAAAAACAAAATAAAAAAAAACGTTAGCCTGAAATACTTGCCTTTGTGAGTGAAAATTAAAATTCATTTCATATTCAGTTAATTATACTCAGCACCGCTATCGTTCACTCGCTTAAGCTTCGATCCGTCGTTTGAGAACCGTCACACACCCCGTTCATCCTCTGACGTAAGGGGACTTACACCCCGGATCGAAGGGGCTGGGCTGTGTCAAGAGCTATTATCTCGCGTAGCTTTAAAACATCGTACTTCGCAGTGCGAGATAACGAAACTTACGAACACGAGCGAAGCGATATAAGTTTGTAACGGTGTTAAGTATATATACAAAATGCCGTTGCCAACCGGCGTGATGTCAATAAAATCTTAAAAAAAACGTTAGCCTCGAAAGTTATTTGCAAAAGTGCGTCAGTCATCATACTGAAAATCCTCCCCCATTTAAGGGAGAAACGGACAGGTAAGTCGGTCAAAAAAAGTTTATTAACATTTTGTGGTTCAAATCGCTTTTGCTCCTACTATGAACAATACACAACGGCATCACCAAAAAGGTTAAAATATTTATGTGGCCCGACTTTATGCACAAGTGCTTAAATAGCTCGCTCTAGTAACAATTTCATTGACAACTATTGACTTCGGGTAAAAAATGAGGTAAACCTTTCAACATTGCTCACTCTGGAGAATCAGCCCTTTATCCCCTCGCCGAATGTTCGCAACGGGTTACTTACTTTAGTTAGTCAAACGATGTCAGGAATTCATAAAGGTTCCCATCTCTCCAAAGAGAGTGTCCAAGTTTTAACAGACTAACTAACTGACACACTTTCATTTTACCTAGCAATGATTTTAGGTTAGAACGCACCCCACGACAGTGAACCTTGGGGTTGGATTAAAAAATTCAAGAAGGGAATTACAATTGCTTTGGACTATACACAGATAATATTCTGCCTGTCAACAATTATCAATCTTTTTGGGCCGACTAGACATTAGACTTTATACCGATTAATGTATGTTTGATTTTATTAGTTGGTGCAAAATAGTGATTTCTTATGAATCAATCGCTTATATTAAATCGTTATAATATCTATTAACTGGCGTTGTTCAGAACAATCCGTGGGGCAATTCAAAACTCTTGCAACGCTCATTGGTTTAAAACCCCCCAAATATTTATCTGAAAAACTCTATATTATATAACTTGATGATCAAGTTTGGAACGAACGCCATGAGCGGGGGCTCATGGCTAAAAGCGGGGGTACTCTAAAAGGCACTACCCACGCCGGGGGGGGGTTAGTCTGCTTTAGCAGACTTTCGCTTTTTTCTTAAGGATTTATCCCCAAGCTTCAGGCTAACCATCAAAAACTTGATCATCGAGTATAACTATATCAAGACTGACGTAAAATACAAGCGTGCGTGTTTTAGAGATTGATAGGATAAAAATCCGATGTCTTAAAGACATCGGATTTTTTAATATCTATAGTATTATTATTATAGGCTTTTGTTGTAATGATCAAGAAAAAGTTGAAATGGCGAATTTTGAGGTGCGAATTTTGAGGTGCGAATTTCACGCCGGTGGCATCACCTCTCCGTCACCTACCAAAATTTATTTGAATAACCCATTTTACTTCAAGGGGTTATGGGGTTGACCACTCAAAGATCAAAGATCAAAATTCGCAGTGACCAAATTGGGGAAAAACTTCTTCAACGTTATTGACTACAACCGGTTGTTGACCACTACAATTATAGGCGATTGTAATCCATTTTTTTTAGCGAGTATACCCTTAATGACTGTGAGATATTATTTTTACAAGACCTTGCATGTGACTTTGTTGATGGGTTTGTTGCTTTGCCTGTTAGCGGCAGTGGGAGCCGCGGCCATCCAGTGGTATTTTATCCCTGAGTTGCCTTCGACTGAAAGGCTTAAAGATATCCCCTTGCAAGTTCCACTTCAACTGTACACTAAAGACAACGTTTTTATCGCGGAATATAGCAAGCAGCGTCGCATACCGCTGGCGGTGAAATCGATACCAGAGCTTTTGATTAAAGCGGTGCTGGCGGCCGAGGATGATAGATTTTACGAACATCCGGGGGTTGACCTGAAGAGTTTATTTCGGGCGACAGTCAGTTTGCTGAAAACGGGTGAAAAGCGGCAAGGCGGTAGTACCATCACTATGCAGGTGGCCCGTAACTTTTTTTTAACACGCGATAAAACCTTAAAGCGTAAATTTGATGAGATTTTGCTGGCTTTGAAAATTGAGGATGAGTTGTCGAAGGAAGATATCCTCGAATTATATTTGAATAAAATTTACTTTGGACATCGCGCTTATGGGGTTGGTGCGGCTGCTCAAGTCTATTATGGTAAAAATATCTCTGATTTGACATTGGCTCAATGGGCGATGTTGGCCGGTTTACCTAAAGCACCGTCTGCGAACAATCCGTTGACTAATCCTAAGCGTGCCTTGGAACGTAGAAATTATATCCTTGGGCGTATGTTAGCTCTTTCTTATATCAGTAAAGATGAGTCTGATAAGGGCGTAAAAGCCCCTTTGACGGCAAAGTTTCATAAACCAATCCCGGAGATTGAGGCTTCATACGTTGCTGAAATGGTTCGTTCTTTTTTGCTGAAAAAGTTTGGTGAGAAGGCCACCTATACCAATGGTTATAAGGTTTTCACGACCATTGATAGTCGCAGACAAGAGAAGGCGACTTGGGCTTTACGCAGAAACTTATTCCGTTATGATAGACGGCATGGGTTTAGGGGTGTGGTTGACCATGTTGTGATACCCAAAAGAATGAAGATGAAGCAATTGGAGAAATGGGCTGACAAGACTTTGCAAAAATATCCCGTCATAGGGCCCTTGGTGCCCAGTATTGTGTTTGGAACGAGGCGTAAAAGCATCCTTGCTTATAATCAAAGGGCCGGGCACTTTAAAATTGCTTGGCGGGATATTTCTTGGGCACGTCGCCACATTAGTGAGAATAGACGTGGCCGATATCCAAGAAGCGCGAGAAGTGTGGTTAGGCGAGGGAATATTATAATGGCTCGTCCCTATTTGAAGCGCAAAAAGCGGAAAAAGGGGCAGCTGCAAAAAGCGGTCTACAAGGAACAGCCCTCTCGAAAGGTGGGTTCTCGATCTTCCAAATTCAAAAATGTGCGCTGGAGTTTGTCTCAAGTGCCGGAGGTTGAAGGGGCTTTGGTGGTGCTGAATCCTAACGATGGGGCGATTATCGCTCTGGCGGGGGGGTTTGATTTTTACAAGAGTAAGTTTAATCGGGTGACTCAAGCCCAAAGGCAGCCGGGTTCTGCTTTTAAACCCTTTATTTATTCTGCGGCACTCAAAAGAGGTTATAGGCAGTATAGCCCCATCAATGATGCGCCGATAGTTTTTAGAGTCGGTGGGGGAAGGTGGCGTCCTCGTAATTATAGCCATAAATATTACGGCTGGACGACTCTTAAAAAAGCGTTGGCGTATTCCCATAATGTGTCTGCCGTGCGGTTGTTGGATAAGGTGGGAGTGGGTTATGCGATTAATCATGTGACGAAGTTTGGCTTTGAGCGAAAGAGAATTCCGAAAAATCTAACCATCGCTTTGGGGACGGGTGAGGTGACTCCTCTGGAGTTGGCAGAAGGCTTTGCAGTCTTTGCGAATAGGGGGTTTCGGATTGAGCCTTATTTTATTGATCGCATTGAAGATATTAAAGGAACAGTGGTTTTTTCAGCTAATCCATTGAAAATTTGTCGCAAATGTCCCTCGGAGATTTTGAAGGCCTCAAAGGATACCCCGTCCGATATCCTTGTTCCTCATACCGTTTGTACACAGACACCTCGCTACGCGCCGCGGGCCATAAGCTCTTACAATGCCCAGACAATGAATTCTATGCTTAAAGATGTGGTTCGCATTGGTACGGCTCGTCGGGCGCGTAAACTTCGGCGTCGCGATCTTGCCGGTAAAACGGGCACGACTAATAATCAACGCGATGCGTGGTTTGCGGGCTATAATCGTGACATGGTAGCTACCGTTTGGGTTGGTTTTGACAAGCCTCGATCTCTCGGTTATAAGGAGACGGGGGGGGACACCGCGCTACCCATGTGGATTGACTTTATGAGGGCCGCGTTAAGAGGTAAAGCGGTGAAATCAGAACCTTTTGAGTATGATTATGTGGCTCAAAAAAAGCCTAGTCGCTCGAAAAGTAACAAAAGCACTCGCCGATTGAATTCTTTCTCAAAAACAAAGGCATCTTCGAGCCGTGCGAATAAGAAGAAGCGTCGTGCTTCTAAAAAGTCTTCTTCTCAAAGAAGTCGCAAACCACGTCGAGGCACCAGCAAAAGGAATAGTAGCAGTAGCCGCAGTAGCCGCAGTAGCCGCAGTAGTAGCAGTAGCCGCAGTAGCCGCAGTAGCCGCAGTAGCCGCAGTAGCCGCAGTAGCCGCAGTAGTAGCAGTAGCCGCAGTAGCCGCAGTAGTAGCAGTAGCCGCAGTAGCCGCAGTAGCCGCAGTAGCCGCAGTAGCCGCAGTAGCCCTAGT
>Ga0190343_1000117_pt1 | contig 29239 bp, 24 predicted proteins | sample 48721312_MG_FD_161664 | JGI IMG/M metagenome (GOLD analysis project Ga0190343, IMG submission 161664) | Hydrothermal vent microbial mat bacterial communities from Southern Trench, Guaymas Basin, Mexico - 4872-13-1-2_MG | ecosystem: Environmental > Aquatic > Marine > Hydrothermal vents >... | reverse complement strand
CTTGTGTCGTTGTACTAATTCGTTTATCCGCGTAATTAGTTGTGTTGTACTAATTCGTTTATCCGCGTAATTAGTTGTACTAATTCGTTTATCCGCGTAATTAGTTGTACTAATTCGCTTATCCGCGCTTGTGTCGTTGTACTAATTCGTTTATCCGCGTAATTAGTTGTGTTGTACTAATTCGTTTATCCGCGTAATTAGTTGTACTAATTCGTTTATCCGCGTAATTAGTTGTACTAATTCGCTTATCCGCGTAATTAGTTGTACTAATTCGTTTATCCGCGTAATTAGTTGTACTAATTCGCTTATCCGCGCTTGTGTCGTTGTACTAATTACCATCATTCGCTGTACATTACTAGGCACGATGGGATAATACTCCAACTATGCTATACTAAAAAACAATTCTACTTAATTAATTATTTTTATTACCTTGACACTATGAAAAAAATCATACTCGTAATTGCACTCCTTATACTCGCTGCTGTGAGTACCATTCCCTATTGGACGGGCATCGAAGCGGAAAAAAGATTCACTAAACTCAATCACAAATTTTATCCCGCTGCCAACATGAAACTCGTGGACACCACCTATCAGCGCGGCTGGTTTCGCTCGGTAGCCCAATCCACTTTTGAGATGTCAGAAGCCTCCAACACGGCCGCCAATGATGGGCGTTTGACTTTCGTGCATGATATTGATCATGGTTTTTTGCCGATAACTGACGCCACGATTCATACCACTTTGCGTACCGGCTCTGATATGGAGGTTCAATCGACTGAAGGCTCTAAGATTGAGGCTCAAGCATCGACGCAAAAGTTTTTGAATAACATTTTTGTATCGACCTCAGTCTCTGAGAAGCCTACGCTACTGGACATGCGTACTAAAGTGCAAATCAATGGCGATACCGTCAGTACGCTAAAAATACCCCCGTTGACCGTTAAATACGACAAGGCTCACCTGCAATGGCAAGGTTTACAAGGCAAAGTGTACACCAAACACAACCTTGCGGCCGTCCGGACTGAGATACACACTCCACAAATACAATTAGAGACGGACAAAGGCCGGATAGTCGTACAAAATGCCAAACTTCAGATATCAGTGCAACCGGGCGCGGATTCCAAGCAAAGTGCTAGTCTAAGTATTGCAGATATACTACTGCATGGTAAACAAACACCGCAGGTGAAATTGGAAGGGATTCAGGTGGAAGGCAATAACAATATCGTCAGCAATAAGCTGATGATCACGGTGAAAACCGGGTTGCTGCAGGCACAAGTCGGCGCGGATCGCTATGGCCCCGGTTATGGTGATTTTGAATTAAAGAATTGGCATATGCCAACTTTGAGTCGTCTCCAAAATACATGGGTTAAGACGCAAAATCAGGGATTGCCGAAAGAGATGGCAATGTTAAGGTTAGCACCGGAGGGAATGGCGTTACTAAAGCATTCGCCCGAATTTGCCATTACCCGCTTGAATTTGAACATGCCTGAAGGAGAAGTCCGTGGGCAGCTATGGGTAAAAATGGCTCCGTTTGAGGGAGGAATCTTTGCTTTGTTCAATCCTCAACTGCTTATCAATGCCATTTCTGCACAACTGGAGATGCACATACCTCAAGCGCTATTGCGCCAGTTAACAGAAGAAACGTCGCCGGGGGCCCAGCCCACGGCACGCAAAACGATAGGACAACACCTTAAAACGTGGGTCGAAAAGGGAATTTTGATACCCGACGAAGACAACAAAGACTATTATCGTAGCCAAATACATCTTGAGGGCGGTGTGTTACAAGTGAATGGACAACCGCGGCCGATAGCAGTCATTCTGCCTGACTAGAAAAAGGCTTTTGAGTCGAGTGCGATCTTTTGGTAATTGTTCCCTCCTTCCCTCCATGGGCGATGCCCCTGGCTATATTAATGTCGTACCAAAGGGGCTTTTCTATTAGCCCCTTCGGTATGTGTTATTAAAGCCCCTGGAAAACGCCCCTGGCTTTCTTATTTATTGACGGACAAGTCTATTACCCAGTCAAGGAAACGGACAAAACTTTTTTGGATGACTCTAACGCTCATGCGATTTGAGGGAGAGGGAGGTGAGGGTTCACTTAACTCATGCGAATTAAGGGTTGAATTGAGTATTCGAGGCCAAATTAAAAAAACTTTGGCCTCGAATGTAAAATCAATGAGAAAACTTTCCTTTTAATAAGAGTGATTTAATAAGCCTTTGTTATCATTTAATCGCGAGATATTGGCATTACTCATGCCATTCTTTCGATTTCTTCGGCAATCACTATAAAACGTCGACCGTCCTCGCCCTCGGTGCAGGGATAGCAACTAACTAAGGTTAAACGTCGATTCAAACTCGGCTGAACCCAATAAGTCTCAGTTCTATAAACCACCCTAACGAGCGATACCTGATAATGCCAGCGCCCACTGCCCAGAGATTCAAGCACCAGCGTATCGCCTTCTTTTAACCTCTTCAAAAAACTAAAAAAGGTATCACGATGAGGTGCATTGAGTACACTATTGCCCAATTCACCCGGCAAGACGCTGCTATCTGAATGCCCCAGTGCAAAAGCTGACATCCCCTCGCCGGCACGAGCGAGGACAATCTGATCAACATTCAAATGGGGGACTGATAAGCGTGCCAGCGGCCAAGTGTTTGCCCCAGGCCAAGGTTTGACATGGTGCCCACTCGCTTGAGTGCGTACCCAAGCCGTGTGTAGCAAACCATGCGCTAACCAAGCTTGGATATACACCTCTTGGCCCTGACTGAATTGCCATGCCGCAACGCCCATGGCAATCCCAAGGATCATGCCTCCCCATAATCGAGGCTTTCTATTCTCTCTCAGAGGCTTTTTCATGGTACCATTAATACCGTTTATACCAACTGACTTAAATTAGCCCAGCCAAGATAACAACAACACAATTCCAACGAGTAGCACTGAGACACCCGCTGATGCTAACAGGCTCACGCCCAAAAAATTGAGCAAACTCATAAGTGGTGATGGTTGTGTACTTGGTTTAGCGGTGTTCATAATAGCTCCTTAGTGTCAGAAAATTATAGAGTATAAATGCCAATCCTTTTTTGGCAATAACCTTGCCAAGATGTACTCTATTGTGAGTCAACTCGGTGAGTTTTTTATTATAATGATGGCGGCTTTCCAATTCACGCCGGCTTGAAAATCGGTTTAAGCAAATGCACATTAAAACGACAAACACAAACCATTATGAGGACATATTCTGACAATGCGGGGGCAAAATATGGCAAAAAAATGGAATTGTTTTTTCAGTTTATCAGTTATCAATGAACATTTGTAGGACTTCGGTACCAATACCGTAACTAATTGATTTATTGGCGGTAAAATTAAAATATTTTACAACCCAAGTAAAAATATAAATAACTTAAATAATTCAAATTATGAATCCCCGTAAGATCCGTCCAAAATTCGCCATGGTAATTGGTTTCGCGGCAAACGTTTTCTAGGCCGACGGATAATTTTTTTATTATTCAATTCAACCCGACCATCGCATTACCAATTACCCATTACCCATTCTCGGAATCCGTTTTTTAAAAAAAACCCCATTGCCAGAGAAAAATGACTTTTCGCAGGAAAATAAATTATTTAGTGTTTTTTCAATATTTAGTGTTTTTTCAATGCGTAAATCCTCAACGTAACTTCCCACTTTCCAGCGCAAAGGGGAGTCTATGATGGGTCGTCGTATTGCGATTGTTGAAGATGAGCCGGCGATTCGAGAAAACTATGCGGCCGTTCTACGCCGGCAAGGGTACGAGGTAAACACATATCCTAATCGTCAGGAGGCCATGCAAGCCTTTCATGCCCGTTTACCGGAACTGGTGTTATTAGACATTGGATTAGAAGATGAAGTTGAGGGGGGTTTTGATCTGTGTCGAGAGCTACGCGCTCTGTCAGATTATTTACCTATTATTTTTTTAACGGCACGAGACAGCGATTTTGACACCGTGTCAGGACTACGTTTGGGTGCGGATGATTATTTGACTAAAGACATCAGTCTGCCACATTTATTGGCACGGATTGCGGCCTTATTTCGACGTATTGATGCCCTTCGCACTCCCCCTTCCGAAGACAGTGTTATGGGAAGAGGACCTTTATTGATAGACAGTCACCGGTTGACGGCAACTTGGCGAGGTGTGGCGGTAAATTTGACCTTGACAGAATTTTGGATCGTACATGCACTCGCACGTTTTCCGGGGCACGTTAAACACCGTGAGCAACTGATGCAAGAGGCTAATGTCATGGTTGATGATAGCACCATTACCTCGCACATTAAGCGCATTCGGAAAAAATTTGCCAGTATTGAGCCAAAATTTGCGGCCATTGAGACAGTTTATGGCATGGGCTACCGTTGGAAGAATGAAGAATGAAAAATGAAAAATAATTTATACTTTGCGCGGCTAAAAACTGAAACGAAGTCATTCCGCGCTTTCAAAAAATCCGATGTCTTAAAGACATCGGATTTTTAGCCAAAAACAAAAAGTATGACACTCACCATCCGTAGCAAAGTCTTATTACTGTCACTGACGCTGTTCAGCATTCCTTATGTGGGTTATGAATATGTGCGGGAAATGGAAAAATACTTACGCGACAATCTCGAAACGTCGCTGGAAGATAGCGCACGGGCACTCGCCAGTGTTCTCAATGAACGCCCCTTGTTGTTTGCCCGCAGATTGGTTGATACGGTGCGCGATGATGGAGAATTAGTCGCTCATTCGTTTAAAACCCCTATTAAATTAGATGGTTACATAGAGGATTGGCACGATTACCTTAATAAGGTTGGCGATTATGCCGACAAACATATTCTCAAAAATGTCGGCAGTTATTCGCCAGACTCTTTATCTTTCAAACATTTATTGGGAAAATATCGCAGCCATTTATACGCCTTGTTCATTGTGCGCGATGAGCGAGTGGTGTACCGTGATGCGTCCCTTATGCGCCTAGACCGTTGTGACCACTTGCAAATCGTGATGCAGGAGCCTAATCAACAATTTTATCGCTACGTGGTGACTCCTGAAGCGCCCGGTTGGGTAAATGCCTACAAGGTTAGGGTATCAAATCGCGGCACGTTTTCTTATCATGCACAAACGGTCAACCGCATTCAAGGCAGTTGGCGAGAAATAAAAGATGGATACCTACTCGAATTGCGGATTCCGCTGTCGTTGATTGGTGACAGACTCGGCTTTGCGATTGCGGATGTTGACGATACGAAACAACGCGAAATCAAAACCTTAATAGGTACTTCTCCCATACAAAATCTCAAAACCGTGGGAAAAGTGTTTATTCCTTCTCCAGAGATTGAACGCATTATCCGTTCGTTAGGTGATACACCGGGTCGCCGTTTGTGGGTGCTGGATAGGCAGCAGCGGGTGCTGGCAAAAAGCGGGGACTTAAAGCGTGAATTTCCCCATCATCCGCTCAATGCGCTGTACAGTTTGCTACTCTCCCCAGCGTCAGAAGAGTTTAAGGATGACCATGCGCGTGCTTCACGTCTTGAAGGTGAAGAAGTTAATAGTGCCCTGCGTGGGCGGGCTGAAACCCGCTGGCATTCCACTTCGGATGAGCGGGCGGTGATTGTTTCAGCGGCCCATCCGGTGTGGGTTAATGGTCAAGTCATTGGCGCTGTGGTGGTGGAAGAAACCAGTAATCGTATTCAAACGGTGCAACGTCAAGCCATTGCCAATTTATTCAATAAAACCTTGATTGTATTTACAATTGTCACCGGGCTACTGTTGGCGTTTGCTACCCACTTATCCGTGCGACTGCGCTCGTTACGTAATCAGGCTGAAACCGCTATTGATATCAACGGGCGAGTCACAGCGACTCAAATCGGTTCGACTGCTAAGGATGAAATTGGTGATTTGTCGCGCAGTTTTTCGGCCATTTTAAAAAAACTCAAACAGTACAATACTTATCTTGAAGGGATGGCGAGCAAACTGTCACACGAATTGCGGACACCCATTGCGGTGGTGCGCTCATCCTTGGAAAATCTTGAACAAGAACTTGAACAAGAATGCCAGCATTGTGAGTCGTATGTTTACATAGAACGCGCAAAACTTGGCATTGATCGTCTCAACACGATTATTACGCGCCTGAGTGAAGCCACTCGTCTTGAACAGGCATTACAAAATGCGGAGCGAGAGCTGTTTGATTTAACTGAATTAGTTGGCAGTTGTGTGGAGGGATATCGCTTAGCCTATCCCAACCAACGCTTTTATGCCGAATTGTCTAAAACCCCAATCACTTCAGAAGGTGCGCCCGATCTCATCGCGCAAATGTTGGACAAACTCATTTCCAACGCGGTGGACTTTTCGGCACCAGACTGCCCTATTAAAATAAAATTGCAGATGGAAGGAAAAACCGCACACTTGGCTGTCATTAATCGTGGTAAGGCGCTGCCCAGTGAAATGCAAGAGCGCTTGTTTGAGTCTATGGTATCTTTACGCACCCAATCCGGCACCAAAGAGCCACATTTAGGATTAGGCTTGTATATGGTGCGCCTTATAGTGGGCTATCATGGTGGACAAGTGAGAGCGGAAAATAATCAAGAAGCCCCGGGCGCGGTATTTACGGTATTGCTGCCAATACGTTCTTCTGAAGTTGATAATTGGTAATCGGTAATTGGTAATTGGTCATTTTCGTTTGAGGAACGCTTTGAGGCTCATAAACCATTTGCATAAGCGAAGCGCGAAGCGCGAAAAAGTCATAAAATAATTTTAACTCAAATAGTTCATAACTCATTCGCCATTCGACATTACCGTCGCATGGCGAAGTTACTTCGTTTCGCGCCTCAAAGCTTCAAAGCGTCCCTCTTCATTTTTCATTTTTCATAGCGTCCCTCTTCATTTTTCATTTTTCATTTCTTATGACACAGTACGCACAAATCATTCGTGACGGTTTATGGAAAAATAATCCGGGCTTTGTCCAATTGCTTGGACTCTGCCCTTTGTTAGCCGTGACTGGTACATTAGTCAATGGCTTAGGCTTGGGCATTGCGACAACCTTAATTTTAATGGCTTCCAATGTCACTGTCTCGCTGATTCGCAACATCGTGCCTAGCGAAATCCGTTTGCCGGTGTTTGTGTTAGTTATCGCTTCGTTTGTCACGGCTGTCGAAATGATCATTAAAGCTTTTTACTATGACTTATATCTCGCCTTGGGTATTTTTATTCCTTTGATTGTTACCAATTGTTCTGTCATAGGAAGGGCGGAGGCTTTTGCCTCTAAACAGCCGGTAGATCGTGCTTTTTTGGATGGCTTGATGATGGGGCTAGGTTTTACCTTTGCTCTCGTCATGCTCGGTGGCTTACGTGAACTATTGGGACGTGGCACTTTGTTTGCCCAAGCGGAGTTAATGTTTGGACAAGCCGCGCAATGGATGACTATCACGGTATTTGAAGATTACCGAGGATTTTTATTAGCCATTTTGCCGCCGGGGGCGTTTTTTGGTTTGGGGTTATTGATCGCGCTCAAAAATGCTATTGATAGAAAGCGAGAGGCTCGCCTAGCGAAGCCGATAACCTTGGTAACTTCACAACCACTCGTCAGTGAACAGTGATCAGTTTTCAGTGATCAGTGATCAGTTATCAGTTATCAGTGATTATCGTTCCCCAGACTTCGTAACGGGAGCGATAACATAAACCAAGGTTCGACTAATAAGCTTGGTTTCTTATACATAAAAGTTGTTAAAAATTGTTGTTAAACATGACGTTAGTGATTATAAAATCATGACTGTCAAAAATTATAACCCCCGAAAATTTTCTAACAATCGCCTGTTTTTTGTTATTAAAATGAGTCAATATTAGAGATATTTAATTTAAGTTCGTATTTTTACTAAAATACGGCTAAAATACGCTGTGAACGGCCTTCTGAAAGGCCGCGTGTTTTGGTTTTAACCTTTCTTAAAGTGTGGTTTAGTATTATAACGACTAATATTTTAATTAATAAGATAGGCACTATTTATTAAAAAAAGTTTAGTTAACGCTTATAAAACAGTCACTTATATTTTTAGAGTCCACAAAAATATTTTTGGACCGTTTGTCTCTTTTGGCGCGGAGACAAGCCAAATTTGTGTCTAAATATTATAGGGCATATTGCGTTTTTTTTGCTATCGTCTCTGATTGTGAATAATCATCTAGTTGAATAGGCTGGTAGGTAGTGGTATTGTGCCGTTTATTTTTTTAGCTTTACCCAAAAAAATTTGGGCTAAATCGCCCCTGAGTCAAGTGGGCGCTAATAAGACATTTCATTTTTACAAAAAAAGTCATAAGTCGCTGTGCCAATTACCGCCCTCAAAATGGTTATCAGTTATCAGTTATCAGTTATCAGTTATGGGGTTATCAAATTTGAGCCAGGGGCGGTGCCCCTGGCTTTAATAATACTTACCGAAGGGGCTAATAGATTTGTGCGTCAATAAATAATAAAGCGAATGAAAAAAAATAGTTAAATTGATAACTGATAAATGATAGAGCCATGAATGTTGAACAATGCCATGTCCTTTTTGCCCGGTTGCAAGCGCAAAATCCACAGCCAACTACCGAGCTAAATTACAGCACTCCTTTTGAATTGTTGATAGCGGTTATGCTTTCTGCACAAGCTACTGATAAAAGTGTCAATAAAGCCACCGCGTCGTTATTCAAAATCGCTAACACTGCGCCGGCGATATTGGCTTTGGGCGAAGAGAGGCTGCGAGAATATATCAAAACCATTGGTTTGTTTAATAGTAAAGCTCGCAACATCATCAAAACGTGTGAGATGTTGGTAAAACAGCATGGCACAGAGGTGCCGTGTGAGCGCGGTGCTTTGGAGGCGTTGCCGGGTGTGGGGAGAAAAACGGCTAATGTGATTTTAAATACCGTTTTTGGTGAGCTGACTATTGCTGTTGATACGCATATTTTTAGGGTGGCTAATCGAATTGGCTTGGCTTCTGGTAAAACGGTGCGTGAAGTTGAGGAGCAGTTGTTGGATTGTGTTCCTAAGGTGTATAAAAAAAATGCTCATCATTGGTTGATTTTGCATGGGCGTTATATTTGTGTGGCGCGTAAGCCGAAGTGTGGGCAGTGTGTGGTTGTTGAGTTGTGTGAATACTCTGATAAAACCTTTGCGTCGTAGTTTTTTATTGTCAGCCTTGCCTTCTTCCTAATGCGATGGCTTGCCTACAAAAACAACAGGCAGATTCGTTATAAGAAAGGATGAACGACTACAGGGATTGAGTATAAGCAAGGATTACAGGGATTGAGTATATGCAAGGATTACAGGGATTGAGTATATGCAAGGATTACAGGGATTGAGTATAACCAAGGATGAACTATTACAAGGATTGAGTATAACCAAGGATGAACTATTACAAGGATTGAGTATAACCAAGGATGAACTATTACAAGGATTGAGTATAAGCAAGGATGAACTACAGGGATTCGTTATAAGATAGGATGAACTAACTACAGGGATTCGTTATAAGATAGGATGAACTAACTACAGGCAGATTCGTTATAAGATAGGATGAACTAACTACAGGGATTCGTTATAAGATAGGATGAACTAACTACAGGGATTCGTTATAAGAAAGGATGAACTACAGGGATTCGTTATAAGAAAGGATGAATTATAAGGAAATACTATAAAGCGTATAAAAAAATCATGATTTAAAAAAATCCTTGTTTATATTCAATCCTTGTAGTTATTGAATGAGTAAAATCCTTTTTTATAACGAAACGAAGTTCAGCGGAGCTAATCCTTGTAGTTATTGACTAAAAATTATGCGAATAGCCTTTGATTTAGACAACACATTAATTCGTGATCAATATCCATTTCCACTTGAAGTCCAATCCAACAGGTGGTTTTTTAAACTGTTAGGATTTGAACCGCTGCGAAAAAATACCATTCAGTTAATGAGGTTGTTGCAGCAAAAAGGCTATGAGATTTGGATTTATACCGCATCACTCCGAGATTTAGTTTATTTACGCCTACTGTTCCGATGGCATGGCATTGTTCTTGGTGGTATTGTCAATCAAACTATCCACCTACAACAGGTAAAAAAACGATGCTGTAAATATCCGCCCGCTTTTGATATTGATTTATTAATTGATGATTCCAGAGGCGTAGAAGTTGAAGCAAGAAAATACCACTTTGACATGATTCGAGTAATGCCTGAAGATGACAATTGGCATTTAAAAGTCATAGAAAAAGTTAGGCTGCTAGAAAACTCAGGTAATCCTACAAATGAAGTGACGGATACTACCCTGAAAAAGGATAGTATCCATTTAAGCTCCAAAACTCACCAAGGATTCTCAATGGCACCCAAATGGCAACCTACTGCGCTTTTAGAAACGTTGCGCCACCGTGCGCGTTTATATAATGACATTCGCCAATTCTTTGCGGCTCGCCAAGTGCTTGAAGTTGAAACGCCCATACTTTCCGCCGGCTGTGTGCCTGATCCAATGATTGAGCCTCTCTATACTCATTATCATTGTCCCAATTCTAAGCGTTTGTTTTTACACACATCGCCAGAGTTAGCCATGAAGCGGCTACTAGCCGCTGGTTATGGGGCCATTTTTCAAATCGGCAAAGTTTTTCGTGATGGCGAAGCAGGACGTTGGCATAGTCCTGAATTTAGTTTATTAGAATGGTATCGCCCTGGCTTTAACCAAGATGATTTGATCCAAGAAGTCGATGAGTTGTTACAAACGCTATTACATTGTCCAGCGGCTGAGCGTTTGACTTATTGTGCCGTGTTTGAACAATATACCGGTTTACATCCTTTGCACAGTTCTTTGTCCGCTTTACAAGACTATGCGGCACAGTTTGGCATTCAAGACAGGCATCAGTTGGAGCGCGACACTTGTTTACAACTTATCCTCTCTCACCACATTGAACCGCACTTAGGACAAAATGGCCCCACCGTGATTATGGATTTTCCCGCCAGCCAAGCAGCGTTGGCGCGTAAACGAGCAGACAATCCACATTTAGCGGAACGCTTTGAGGTGTATTTGCAAGGCATTGAATTAGCGAATGGTTTTTATGAATTAGCCGATCCGATAGAGCAACGTCAACGTTTTGAGCAAGATTTAGCCAAAAGAAAGGCCCTCAATTTACCGACTTATCCGCTAGATGAACGTTTTTTGGCTGCCTTAGAATCTGGTTTACCGGATTGCGCTGGCGTGGCGTTAGGCTTAGATCGTTTATTGATGTTAATAGCGGGGGCTTCTCATATTCACGAAGTGTTGGCGTTTCCGGTAGAAATGGAGTACAACGAATGACGGAAGTACAACGAATTACGCGGATAAACGAATGGAGTACAACGTAGTACAACGAATTACGCGGATAAACGAATTCAGTACAACGGATGACAGGAAGTACAACGAATGACGGAAGTACAACGAATGACGGAAGTACAACGAATTACGCGGATAAACGAATGGAGTACAACGTAGTACAACGAATTACGCGGATAAACGAATTCAGTACAACGGATGACAGGAAGTACAACGAATGACGGAAGTACAACGAATTACGCGGATAAACGAATGTAGTACTCCGCCTCAATGCCATTGCCGTTAAGGAAAAGGCCCGTTTGTAGTAGGCGATTTATCGCCTCACGCGCTGTCGTCCAAACTAACTAATGGCCGAGTAGTGATACGCGGAGCTTGTTATTACCTAAAAATTTTAGGGTTATTTGGACGCTTTGGGGGCCATAAAGTATTTTAGATGCTTTCAAATTATGTTATGGCCCTCTGTCGCTCATCATTATTTATACTTTTTGTAGGTGTTTTGTTGCTGGTACTCCGCCTAGCCTACTCATTACCATTACCAATTACCCATTACCAATTACCAATGAAACTGCTTGCTCTTGACACTTCTACTGATGCCTGTTCTTGTGCTTTGTACCTAGACGGCGAAATACAAGATCGCTCCGTCATTGCGCCACGGCAACATTCGGCCTTGATTTTACCGATGGCCGACGAATTGTTGGCTGAGGCCGATTTGAAACCAATACAATTAGATGGCTTAGCCTTTGGGCGAGGCCCCGGCAGTTTTACCGGCTTACGCATTGCTTGTGGCGTTGCCCAAGGCATCGCCTTTGCGGCCGATATTCCCGTTGCCCCCATCTCCTCTTTAGCCACTTTGGCGCAAGCTGCCTACGCTGAATCTGATGCAGAAAAGGTGTTAGCGGCAATTGATGCGCGTATGAGTGAAGTCTATTGGGGGCCCTATGTTCTTGATAAACAACAAATCATGCGCTGTGAATGCGAAGAAATTGTGTGTGCGCCAAATGAGGTGAGTTTGCCGAGTGCCGGGCAATGGTATGGCGTAGGCGGTGGTTGGGCAATTTATGCGGACAAATTGAAGGCAAATTTGGGTGACGTGGTGCAAAACTATCAAGGTGAAAAATATCCGCAAGCCCGTGCTATGATTCCGTTAGCGTTAACGGCCTTTGCCGAAGAACAAATCGTTAGTGCCGAAGAAGCGTTGCCGGTTTATTTAAGAAATAAAGTCGTTTAGGATCGGCTAAAAAATAACTTCCGCCAACAGCTAAAGCAGTTGTCTAAAAGCTAAAGTACCCTAAAGGGCACTAAACCCAGTTAAGGGGGGAAGTTAATTTTTTTTCGATCCTTAGGCGCATTTGTTCTAGGCTTGCCTAGTACTCCTATCTGGTAAAGGTGTCAATACACTGTTAGAATTTTTATTCACTGCGATTAAGCAGTTTGCCGTGTTAGGGATTTGGAAAAAAATAATCGGCCCCTTATGCCTTGAGATAAATCTCAAGGTTCTAATTAGAAATCCTATTTTTTGAAAAAAATCGGATTTCTTTGAGAACCTTCTTAGTTGTAGTCCCCTTTAGGGGACTTTAGCTTTTAGACAACGGCTTTAGCCGTTGGCTGGGGTATTATTTTTGGCAAAATTCCTTATAAAAACGGCTGTCTTTTTAACCGCAAAAACGTAACACATTGAAACAGAGGTTAGTTACTCATGAACTTGATTAAAAAAGGGTTATGGCTTTCGATAGCGTTTTTTATGGCCAGTTTGGTGATGGTGCCAGCCTTTGCGTACACTTGCGGTATCGTCACAACCAGTTCGGGTCGACTTAACATTCGTCAACAGTCAACTACTTGGTCAAAAGTGAAATCCCAAGCTGCCAAAGGTTCCGCACTCCGCATCTTAAAAACCAGCGGCAAGTGGTACAAAGTCAAACTCAACAACGGTAGGGTTGGATATGGCCTCAAGGACTACATCGAAAAGCGTTATAATGGCTCTTGCGCTATTGTTGCAACCAAGCGAACGCCTCTAAATATTCGTCGCAGTGCGAGGAAAGGATCGCGAGTCATTGGGCAGGCTGCTAAAGGATCCGCCGTTGCCATTTGGGAATGGGGCCGTTACTGGGCTAAAGTTATGCTCAACGATGGCACTTGGGGCTTTGCCAACCAGCGCTACCTCAATATTATTGAGTAACGCAATGTGCCTGTCAAAGAAATCCGATTTTTTGAAAAAATCGGATTTCTAATATCTCAAGGATTTCTAAGGTAGTTATCTTTTAATATAAACTTTAGTGCCTTCAGGGACGCGATCAAATAAATCAATGACATCGCTGTTATACATCCTGACACAGCCATGCGAAGCGGGTTGACCAATTTTGTTTTCTTCCGCGGTGCCGTGTATGTAAATATAACGCTTGTGGGAGTCTATCCCGCGTCCCCGATTTTTTCCAGGCTCTAGGCCTTTCAACCACATAATGCGTGTTGTCACTAAATCGCCGGCACCTTTTACATTCATTTCGGCAATTCGTCCAGTTGCCCGACGTGCTTTAAAAATCATCCCTGCTGGCGCACCATCACCAAATTTATTTTCAATACGATGCTGCCCTAATGGGGTTTTATCGCTGCCCGCCCGATTGCCAATGCCATATTTAGAGGTTGAGACGGGATAAGTCTTCACCTGTTCCTGATCACTATCCGCATAGCGGCAGTAGAGATAAAGCTGTTGCTTTGAGATATCAACTTCAATTCTGGACGCGAGAGGTTGATTTGCACAAGGTTGAACGCGGTTTGGTGCCTGAACCGTTATTTGGCTCGGTTCTTGGTACGATTCTGTTGTTTTGGCCGGTTCTTTGGGCTGCTGCTGCTCGGTGCTTTTATTGGTACAGTGTGCCAAGCTAAGAACTATCACCGGCATGATCAACAGAAAACTTAACTTCCACAGTTTCAAACTGGGAGACTTTTTTTTAGTAACTCTATATTTCGAGTGCATGATTTGTCATTTTCCGATACATTTTAATTAACAATTGTTAACAATCGCTAACTAATGCACACAAAACCGAAGTCTTGTGAGGGGGTATCTCCCAAGGCCCCTAATTCACAAGGGGCGCATAAAGAATGTTATTATACCTTGGTTATCGGTATGAAAGAACCTCATTTTGATTTGATTTCATCAACGCTACTCACCTACGCTCGCCATTTTACCTAACCAACGATTTTTGGTCAGAACCTAGCCTCATAAGAGTTTGTACTCAAAAAAATAATTATAGAGTTCGCGTTTAAGAAAGTCAATAGATTTTTAAATCATACCAAATTGAAATTCATTTACGAGATATCATTTGTTAATGTTTGTTAATAAATTGGGTACTATGCTGCTTCAACCTCATGAGTACCGGACATTTTTTCTACTGTCATTTCGGAGAAATCTTATCATCAATGACTTAAATAAATTTTCCAAATAAATTGTCCGGTACAAAGATTTTCCTCAACAAAGTGAAGCTTAAAAAATCAATACACTTTGAGTGGCAAGCGGATTAAACGTGGTTTGTACAAGTATAGTACTTTGTCACTGCCAAACTCAAGTTTGGACGCCTGCTAAGTACTCCTTTCTTGTAAACGCATCCGTATCCCGCTATAGTTTGTCATATAAATATTTTGGTCCGGCTAGAAATCCGATTTTTTTAAAAAATAGGATTTCTTTAAACTTATTTGAGGAGCAGAAGGTATGAAGATGATTGTAAAAGGATTATCAATTTCTCTCGCGTTTTTTGTGCCGAGTTTGCTAAGTGTGCCAGCTCAGGCTGAAGGTTGCGGTGTTGTCACAACCAAAACGAAGCCACTGAACATTCGTCACAGTGCAACTCTAAACACGGGCGTGATTTTCAAAGCGAGTCCGGGTTCGGCGCTGAGCATTTTGGAGACTCGTGGCTCATGGTACAAAGTCAAACTCAACAATGGTTGGACTGGTTATGCCAGCAGTCAATACGTTAGCCGCTCTGGTGCTTGCGGTGTCGTCACCCGTCAAAGTTCGCCACTTTCTATTCGGGCCGGTATGGGTGGAAATACAAAAGTGGTTACTAGGGCGAATCCGGGCTCGGCCGTGCGTATTTTGGAAACCCACGCTTCAGTGTACAAAGTCAAGCTCAACGGCGGCCGGGTTGGCTATGCCAGTCGCAATTCCATCAAGGCACAACAACAAGGCAACAATTTCGGCACGAGCCAAGGCCGCAACCGGCCGAACGCCAGCAAGAATACTAGCAGCAACCGTTCTGGCGTTTGTGGCCTTGTCGTCACCAAAAAGTCGCCACTCGCTGTTCATGCGACAGCGGATAAGAAAGCGGGGGTGATTAAGCAGGCGAGTAAAGACTCGGCTGTGCTTATTTTGGGGACGGTTGGCTCATGGTATCAAGTCAAGCTCAATGACGGCACCGTTGGCTATGCCAGCCGTGCCCAGATTAAGAGAGAGGATGAATTGGGTGGTTATACTTTTTGCGGTATTGTTACTACCAAAAATACGCCACTGAATATTCGTGCCGGTTTGGGTACACATACGAATGTGGTTGGCAGGGCCCAGAAAGGCACGGCGCTACTCGTTTTAAACATCAAAGGCAAATGGTATCAAGTCAAGCTCAACGATGGTACGATTGGCTATGGTAGCGGTGATTATATTAGATATTCTGGGAAAAAATCCCGATAATACCGTTATCAGTTATCAGTTATCAGTTATCAGTTATCAGTTATCAGTTATCAGTTTTTCAGGGTGTGTTCCACTTGTCCAAGTAGGAAGTTTTTAGGGAAAAGGGCCTTCAATCAAATCAAGTTAATCAATTCGCTAACCTGGCCCTCAATAAATGAAAAATGAAGAATGAAGAATGAAGAATGAACAAACAAAGATGAACAAAGACTTATAAAAAAACTCATTTTTCCGCTAACCTGGCCCTAAAAACAACCGCTTTGGAAAACACCTTAGTCATTTTCATTTTTCATTTTTCATTTTTCAAGGGCCATCAATCAACATGGCCCTAAAAAAAAACAGCTTAATGTAGACACCTTGGTTGAATCAGTGAATAGTGATCACTGAAAATTGATAAGATAACTGATCACTGAAAACTGATCACTGAAATCAGCGTAGGCTCGCTAACAGCATGTGGGCTTGCGGAATACATCTTCTACTCACCATCCACACGACTTTATGCGATTTTGTGGGTAAATGCTCAGGTAATTGGAACAATTTCAATTTCTTGAAGAAGGTGGAACCCTTACGGGGTTTTACTGTTACCATGTAAGTATCGCCGTAGATGACCGGTAATTCCTCAGGCCATTGAAGTGTCGTTTGATAAGCAGGCCACTCGACTTCAGTTTTGTGATCTGTTTTTTTATGTTTGATCAACAAACGACTCACACCGTAGCTTTCATCCTCCGGCCGCCACAAAATCACATTGGATGCCGGGGCAATGCAGTAAAAGCGCATACGTGTGCTAACATTTACCCACCAAATGTCTTGGGGTTGTTGTGGGCGGCGGCGGATAGCTTTCTCCAGTTGTGGGCCTCTCGATATTAAATTTGTCTGTTTATTCAAAAACTTATCAATTTTTTTGACCGCGTCAGCCAATTCATTGACTAATTTGGAGTCAGTCACAGGAGTGCCGGCTAATGGATCCGCCAGTCGGCCTTGATAGGGGCCGGTTACCGTTTTTATGCCACCGGTGGCAAATACTACGGTGATTTTGGCAGTCTCTGGCAAATTGAGATTGTGACTGTCAAGTAATTGCCCTTCAGGGAATAATTGGGTGTCATTGGAATGAACCACCACCATATCAGCCGCATGTACAACGCTGACGAGACTGGTTATGCATAAAAGTAACATGGATAATCTAAACATAATTTGCTCCTAATGCGAATGAAAAATGAACGCTGAAAAATGAACAATAACAAAATTTCCAAGTTAAAATCAAGATTTTTTTAGAAGTTAGCTGTTTTACATCATTAAATGACACATTCCTATAATTGTTTGTTCAGAAAAATCCGGTGGCTTCCTTTAGAACTTTGCCCAACGCTCTACGGTTTTTATTCCCCAAAATACATGCACGCATCGCGATATCCAGCAATATTTTAAGCTTACCACAGGTTTTCCGTAAGGCTATTCTAACCCATCAGCCTCGAATTGACGGGAGACGGAACACGCCATCGGCCTTTCGGGAGAGAAAAGCGGTGAGAGTGACAGATTTTACAGTGTTTCGGGTAAGCTGTGTTTGGAACGAAACCAATAAATGATACATTTTAAAGTAAAAGAAGTTATTTTTCCATGCCATCATTTGCCGAGCTATTAGTAGCCTATATGAGACGCAGCGGCATGAACAATGCCGAATTGGCATCGATCACCAAGGTGCGTCGTGATACTTTATTAGAGTGGACTGTAGACGATGTGAGCATGCCACTTCAGCGCGACGTGGTGCTACGTTGTGCCCATCACCTTGGCTTGAGCCAGCAAGAGCGCGAGGAATTTCTGTTAGCAGCGGGATTTGAGTCAGAACGGGAGACGCTACCAGTGTCCACACTGCCGACTTTGCCTATTTCTCTGGTCTCTTGGCGTAATAGTGCCTTTGTTGTCGGGCCGCCTATTACTGAGCCACGCCAGTTTTTTGGACGTGAATATATACTTAAGCGTATTTTTGATGTCTGGAAATACCTGCCTTTGCAGCATGTCGCCATCGTTGGCTTAAAACGCAGTGGTAAAACCTCTTTATTACATTATCTGCGCCGCATCATTGATACGCCGGCCGAAAAACTGCGCACCGGGCAGCGTAATGATTGGTTAATGCCCGGTTATCAATGGGTATTTGTGGATTTTCAAGATCCACGTATGTGTTATCAGGAAAGTTTATTGCGGCATATTTTGATAGAACTCGATTTGCCGGTGCCAGAGCCGAGTGATTTGGTCAGCTTTATGGAAATTGTTGACCAATATTTGGAATTTCCAACGCTGATTTTGCTGGATGAAATTGGTGCCGGCTTGGCATCACCCGATCTTGATGAACAATTTTGGTGGGGAATGCGCTCTTTGGGGAGTAATCATGCCGGCGGTAAGGTTGGTTTTCTGTTTACTGCCCATCAAGCGCCAGAAGATATAATACTTGATGATAACAAACCGTCTCCATTTTTCAATATTTTTGGGCATGTTTTGAATTTGGGCCCTTTGACAGAAGTGGAGGCGTTGGAATTTATCAACAGTTCACCGCAACCTTTTGAAAAGAAAGACATTAAATGGATACTGGCCCAAAGTGGCCGTTGGCCGGCTTTGCTGCAAATTCTCTGTCATTCGCGCTTGATTGCGCTAGAAGAGGGCCGGCATGACAACGCTTGGCAAGCCGAAGCCTTGCGACGTATAAAACCGTATCGCTATTTGCTTGAACAAAGGTTGTAAGGGCAAGTTATACTAATGAAAAATGAAAAATGAAACATTAGTATACCTTCGTTATAGCTTTAAAATCCTTTATTATAACGAATCCTTGTAGTTATGAGTTTAGCAAGCGTCTCAGACATTAAAATCCTTTATTATAACGAATCCTTGTAGTTGTTATTAAAAGAAGGAGTTTAGCAAGCGTCTCAGACATTAAAATCCTTTATTATAACGAATCCTTGTAGTTATTAAAGGAGTTTTGCTTTCAGCTCATTAGTATACTACTTATCCCCCTTTGAAAAAGGTTAAAAATGATTTACCCTCCTTTTAAAAAGGTTAAAAATGATTTACCCCCTTTGAAAGATGGGGGGTGGGGAGATTTGAATTTATTGTCGATAAATCCTATTTTAGCGAGTTTCGTTATCGTTGGTTGGCTCGTATTTAAACCGTCGGCTTGGCGACGTTATGTGGCAAGCATTGATCCCAACTTGCCGCCCGATTTTGCGCTTGCCAAATTAAAATCGCACCATTGGCGAGATGCCGCCTTACGAAAGTTGCTTTACTTAGGACATGGATTATGGGCCGTATGGAGCACTGGTATCGTCGTTTTATGTTTGTGGTTGTTAGACGCGCCGGGCGAAGTCCTTGTCTTAGTCAGTGGCTACGCCTTGTTATTCAGTCTTGTCGGCGGTATCTTGGGCAGTCTCATCGTCTCGGTGGCGTTTGGCATCATAGCAGGAGCCGTCGGTGGCATTTTGCTGAGTTTGCCGGTGGGCATGATAGGGATAAATGAATACTTCCTTGATGACATGCTGGTATTCAACATGACCGAAAATATTGCCACCGCTGTTATACTCAGTGTGTCCGATTTACAAATAGGTCTTTTTCAAAGTAGCGATTCGAGAGCACTTTGGACGGTGTTATTAGGTATATTTACGGCCAGTTGTGCCGGTAGTGTGATGGATAGTACAACCAAAACTGCCTACAGTCAGCCACAATTTCGCCAAATGGGTAGCATTGTGATTGGTGGGCTCGTCAGTGGTTTAGCGGTGTTTTTAATCGCTGGATTGATGAGCGTGTTGGCTCCCAGTGCCGCTTGGCTGCAAACGAAGTGGTACGTTTTGGCTTATGATGGGTTGATTGTTGGCGTGTTTGGCCTATTATTGGCGTTGATTTGGGGCTTGTTGACTTGGCGTTGGCTGCAAGCTTTGTTGTTAGGGGTGGGGGCTGGCCTGTTTCTTGGCTTATTCATTTTGCTTAAACACGAATTTAACGCCTTGACTTCGCTGAAACCGCTACTCATTGGCGGACATGGCGGTATTGAAAATGCCATGCTTTATATGTTGTTATTTGCGTTTCCTTACGTGTTGGCGAAACGCATTGCTAATCCTTGGGCGGGCATTATCGCGGGCATTTTGGGCAGTGGGGGTGCCTACATTATTTTTGCCGTGATTATGGAGCGTTATTCTTGGAGCTTTATTTTATCTGTGAGCGTTTTCGCCTTATTGTTAGGATTGACTATAACAAGGTGGCGGCCGGTGTGCTTATATCCTTTCCAAGCGGCATGGAATCTTTTGCTTCAACGCGCCGATGAAAAACGGGCCGACAGTCGAAGTAGTTTACTACACTGGCATTCGGCGTTTTGGGATGAGCATCAGCGTTTGCCGCTGTTTGGTTTGGAAAGTTATTTGGTTATGGTGGCACAGCGCAATCCCATTGAAGGAAAGGCCGCTATAGAACATTTAAGTAGTACAAAACAAAACTGGGCGGCAAAAGAGGCACAAATCGAATTAGATGCGAGACGGTTGGAAAGTTGTGTCGATGTGAAGGCGATCAGCGAACGCCGCAATTTGGCCGCTGGAGAACTAAAAGGCTCTGCCAGTGCCTTACTCCGCAGTTTTAGTCGTATCAGTCGTGATGTTAAGGCCGCATTGGCACAAGAAAGCACTTATAATCAACGCCTTGCTTTGGATGCCGTAGAAGAACGTTTAGATGGCTTGTTACGGGAACTCACCCGTTCCTCAGAACTCTACGCGGAACGCTTTCGCCCGATAGCCGAGAAATGGCGACAAATGCTGGCTGATTATGGGCGTACACTCAGTGAGGCCGTAGAAAGTCGTCAAGAAATCAGTAACCCTTATGTCATTGGCATTCCGCTCACGGAACATCAAGAAATCTTTGTCGGACGTAGCGATGTCAGTGAATGCATTGAACGATTGTTACTAGACAGTCGTTGTCCGCCACTGTTGCTCTATGGGCAACGCCGCACCGGTAAAACCTCATTACTCAATAACTTAGGCAAATTGTTGCCTAGCACAATTATTCCCCTGTTTGTCGATTTACAAGGCCCCACTTCTTTAGCCAAAGACATTGTAGGCTTTTTATACAATATGAGTCGCGCCATGCTGACTTCTGCCAAACGCCACCGTGAACGGCGGTTGCCGCCCTTGACGCGAGAAAATTTGAGTCTCGATCCTTTTACCAGTTTTGATGAGTGGTTGGATGAGATAGAACAACATCTTGACCAGAATCAAACGATGTTATTGATTTTAGATGAATTTAGTGCATTAGAGCATATTTTCAACAAAGGCCTTTTGGATGAAGAGTCAGTGCTTGGCATGTTTCGCCATATTATTCAGCACCGCCAACGCATTAAAATTCTTTTATCTGGTTCACACACCATAGATGAATTTGAACGTTGGGCAAGTTATTTAATTAATGTACAAACGGTACACCTCAGTTATTTACAAGCCAGTGAAGCCTTGCAATTGATAGAACGCCCTGTCAAAGATTTTGCGCTGCGCTATGAAGAGGCTGCCAGCCGACGTGTTATGGAACTCACCCGCTGTCATCCGGCTTTGATACAACTGGTGTGTGCAGAAATTGTCACGCTCAAAAATAAACAAAATATCAGTGAGCGCCGCCTGGCTCAAGTCAGCGACGCAGAAGCGGCGATACCGGGGGCGTTGCAACATGGGCGATTCTTTTTTGCCGATATTGCCAACAATCAAGTGATTAAAGAAGGCTTGGCGGTGCTACGATTTTTGGCAGCGCACGGAGAAGGGCAGATAGTCAGTGAGGAGATTTTGCGGACACACTGTCCAGATGAGTTTGAAGCGGCGAAAGCGAATTTGTTGCAACGCGAATTAATAGAACCGTTGGACGACGGGTATTGTTTTCAGGTGGAACTGATTCGACGGTGGTTTGTTTAAAACTTTAGTTTAGCAGGAGTTTGGCAGTAGAATCCAAACTTTAGTTTGGTAGGCGTCCTTACACTGCCATTAAGTTAAGTAACAAAACACCTAGAAAAAGTATCAAACTGTAAGCGCGACAGAGGGCCATAACTTAATTTGAAAACCTATTTTAATTTTATGGCCCTCAAACCAAATAGTCCAAAAAACATGCTAAAAATCGGCAAATAACCGGGCCCGCGTATCACTCTGCCAAACTAAAGTTTGGACTCCACTGCCAAACTAAAGTTTGGACTCCACTGCCAAAACTCCTGTGGAAAGGTTCATGCATAGTACCCAATTTATTAACAAATCTTCACAAACAATACCAATTCTTCGGCAGGTGCTGGAAAAAATGATTGACTTTTATGATATTTTTTTATACTATTCACCATTATAAAGCGGCAGGTATCCGGTTCAGTACTCATCCTGGAGTACGGGCAAAACCGTCGACTTACAATCTCTCAATTTGCTTTTCCCCAAGCGAATTCAGATTGTATAAAGCGGCTCTCGATAATTTTCGGTAGCATGCAGGTAGATTCACCCACTCTTAGGAGTGCTATTGTTAACTTTTGTTAACCTAAATGAATCGGTTAACGAGGTTGTATATTTTTCAAATGTCGTCCGACGGCTAACCATGCCCCCGTCAGCCCCAATAAAACACCGCTTGATAGTAATAGAAAACTAGATAAGAAACCTAAAGTCACTAATTCAAATTGACTATCATACAAGGCTGTCAATTGTTTCACGGGTTCTTGTAGAAACCAAAATGAAAAGTTGACCAATAGCCAAGCAATCCATCCGCCTGACAAACCGTACCAAAAACCCGTGTACAAAAACGGGCGACGAATAAACGCATCCGTTGCGCCAACCAGTTTGTAGATTTCGATTTCTTCACGGCGATTATAAATCGTCAAGCGGATGGTGTTGCCTACCACCAGTAACACTGCCAATGAGAGTAAGCCCGCTAATATTAATGCTCCGCGCCGCACAATTTCCATTATCGCAAACAAGCGTTTTAACCAAAGCATATCGAATTGGGCAATGTCTACCTGCGGCAATTGTTCTAGGATTTTTAGTAAATCTTCAGTGACTGTCGCGTCACTGGTAGCCGGTTGAATCACCAAAACGGCCGGTAGCGGATTTTCTTCAAGTGCACCCAAAGCTTCTCCAAATCCAGAAAATTCGCGGTATTCATTCAAGGCATCTTGGGGGGTAATGACTTGCACATTGGAAATATCGGGGCGCTGGTACAACTGATCGGCTAACTGATGGACTTGTGCCTCATCAATATCCTGTTTAAGAAACAAGGAAATTTGCGCCGCACCACCCCACTCGCTGCTGACATGCCGAGCATTTTCTAATAAAAGAAATAAACCCGTTGGCAAGGCTAAGGCAATCCCAATCACAGCGGCCGTCATTAGACTGGGCAAGGGGGTACGGACAACGTGCCCCAAGCTAGAAAATAGGACGTAAAGGTGGTGTAATAGCCAAGCATTCGATTTTTTTGAAGGCTTGGCTTTGCGGCGCAGACGACTATTCGGTGGACGGATAGGGCGCGGACGATTCGGTTTAGGAGTAGGAGATTTCATCAACGGCGAGGTTCATGCATAGTACCCAATTTATTAACAAATCTTCACAAACAATACCAATTCTTCGGCAGGTGCTGGAAAAAATGATTGACTTTTATGAGATTTTTTTATATGATTCACCGCTATAAAGCGGCAGGTATCCGGTTCAGTACTCATCCTGGAGTACTGGTAAAACCTGAGACTTACAATCTCTCAATTTGCTTTTCCCCAAGCGAATTCAGATTGTATAAAGCGGCTCTCGATAATTTTCGGTAGCATGCAGGTAGATTCACCCTCTCTAACGGGAGCTATTGTTAACGTTTGTTAATATTCGTTAGGATTTGTTAGCATAAATGAATCGGATAGGTATCGCCGATCAAATTGCCTTGTTGCAAAATGAGTGTACGATGTCCTAGACTTTTGATTAAACCCAAAGCGTGTGAAGCGATTAACACTGTCACGCCGACTTGATTAAATTGCACAAATAACTTCATAATTTCTCTGGCTAAAGCCGGATCGAGATTACCCGTCGGTTCATCCGCAAGCAGGATAGGCGGTTTATTGACGACGGCGCGAGCAATACCGACGCGCTGTTGTTGTCCGGCTGACAAGGTGATGGGATAACTTTTTTCTTTGCTGAGTAAACCGACTTTATCCAGTGCGGCCCGCACACGACGGCGAATCTCTTGATGCCGATAGCCGGCAACGATTAATGGTAAGGCTACATTATCAAACACGGATCGGTCAAACAGCAAGCGATGATCCTGAAATGTCATGCCTATCCAGCGTCGTAGATAAGGGATGCGTTCGGTGGACAAGCGACTTAAGTTTTGTCCATTGATCAAAATTTGTCCGCCAGTATTGCGTTCAATCAGCGCAATAAGGCGCAACAGGGTGGTTTTACCGGCCCCAGAATGGCCGGTCAAAAACGCCATTTCGCCACGCTTTAAATGAAAGCTGACTTGTTTGAGGGCCAGATATCCACTATAGCGTTTGCTAACTTGATTAAAAACAATCATGTTTTTCAGTGATCAGTTTTTCAGTGAACAGTGATCAGTTTATCACTGATCAGTTTATCCTTAATTTAATGGCATTGTGTGGGCGATGAATCGCCTACTACAAACGGTGTGGGCGATGAATCGCCTACTACAAACTGTGTGCAGTTCTTTAGTAGAATTAGTTATTAGTTATTAGTTGTTTCACTTACACTTCTCACTGAAAAACTGATCATTGATCACAGATCACTGGAAATCAGTGCTTCCACAAAACTCGCCGCTTCAAAGCGCCGCAAATCCTCCAGTTGTTCTCCAACACCAATAAAGCGGATAGGCAAGCCTGTTTGTTTAGCCATTGCAAAAACAATCCCACCTTTAGCCGTACCATCCAATTTAGTAATAGTTACACCCGTTAGCCCAATGGCTTGATGAAATTGCTTGGCTTGGACGAGCGCATTTTGCCCAGTACCGGCATCGACGACTAACATAATTTCATGGGGCGCGGCTGGATCGAGTTTATTAATGACTCGCCGTACTTTTTTCAACTCTTCCATGAGATTACCTTGGGTATGCAAACGCCCGGCCGTGTCTGCAATTAAGATATTAATACCACGCGCTGTCGCAGCTTGCAAGGCATCAAAAATGACTGAGGCCGAATCGGCCCTATCATGTTGGGCAATCACCGGGACATTATTGCGTTCGCCCCAGACTTTTAGTTGCTCAACGGCCGCCGCACGGAAAGTATCCCCCGCCGCTAACATCACGGAGCGTCCTTCGGCTTGAAAGTGTTTAGCGAGTTTGCCGATAGTGGTCGTTTTGCCCGCCCCATTGATGCCAACCATTAAAATCACAAAGGGCTTGCTGTTGTCGTCGGGCAACACTAAGGGTTGTTCTACGGGCTGCAAAATCGCTTGCATGTTTTCACGCAAGGCCTGAAATAACGCTTCACCATCCCCCAGTTGTTTGCGAGCCACTCGGTTAGTCAAGTCTGTCATCAGCGCGTTAGTCGCTTCAACACCCACATCAGCCGTTAGTAGCAGGGTTTCAATCTCTTCGAGCAATTCATCGTCAATCGCTTTTTTGCCCCGCAAGACGTTTGCCAATCCGGCCGTCAAGTTTTCACGAGTCCTGCTTAATCCTTTTTTCAGGCGAGCAAACAAGCCTGGTTTTTTTGGCGTTTCTTCTGGCTTATTTTCTGGAGATTTTTCTGGAGATTTTTCTGGAGATTTGTCAGTTTTTTTGTTCAATCCAAACATGAGTGTCTTTAGAGTTGTCAGTCAATAAAAACTATTATCGTACCTTAAAGGCGCTAGACTGCGAAGAGGTTTGAGGTGAAATATTTTCTGTTTTGAAAACCAAATAGGTTTTCCATGCCACATAAGTGTTACATCGACTCATTTTCAATGCAACAAAAAAGGACGTGTTTTGTGCTTCCGCTTACATTATCATGCTCGCCCACTTCGGGAGGGATGGTGTCAACATCGAGCGCAACGGTTGTTTTGCATTGAGATTCGTTCTTGGAGACGGGCTTATGCGACTATGTAATTGGTAATTAGTAATTAGTAATTGGTAATTGGTAATTGGTAATTAGTAATTTTCCTATCCAGTGATTAAGCTGACTGATACTATCAGTTCTTAATGCTTGTACATTTCATGCGACACAAATGTTACATGGATTCCATTTAAACGCGACAAAAAAGGACGTGTTTTGTACTTGAGACTATATTATCATAGCCGCCCACTCTTTGAGGACTTGAAGGAGTCCAAGCTTTAGCTTGGACTTAAGTTGGTACTAACTCAAGTTGAGACTGCTATCTAATTTGTGATCAAATGTGATCACGGCTTAGTTCACGATTCAACCAAGCTGGTTGCTTTTGGAAGTACTTCCAAAAACAGAGCCGTCTTGTCCCCGTGCGTATAAGTTCCCGGCTAGCCTCCGGTACTTAAATCAACTCGTTAATATGCGAGAACACGAATGCCTTCTCGTTCAATATTTATGGCCGCGTTCAAATCACGACAAATGGAAAAACCACATTCATCACAATGATAAGTACGTTGGGAAAGTTTCAATTCTTCTTTTTTGTGATCGCACATAGAACATTTTTTAGAAGAAGGGAACCATCTATCAACAGAAACAATAAAGTTTCTAAAAAGAGTCGCTTTGTATTCAAGTTGCCGCTTAAACTCATAAAAACCCATGTCGCTTATGGCTAAAGCCAACTTGTGGTTTTTCATCATTCCCTTCACATTCAGGTCCTCAAGGCAAATAACCTTGAAGTCTTGACAAAGGTGATGAGTCAGCTTATGCAAACCATCTTGGCGAATACAACGTATGCGATAATGAAGTCGTGTGATCTTCATTTTTTGCCGATTGTAACGCTTTGATCCTTTAGTACATTTGGCTAAATGTCGTTGTAGTCGTGCCAGACGACGGCTAAGCTTCTTTAAAGGCTTTCTACCTGCCACGGTTTCACCGTTTGATAGGGTGGCTAATTTCTTAATGCCCAAATCAACCCCAACAACCAAAGCTTGGTTCTTGCTCTTTTTGACTGGTGTTGTTTCCATTTGAACACTAATACTGATAAACCATTTATTTGCTATACGGGAAACGGTTAGCGATCAGAATCTTTCCAGAAAATCGGAGCGATTCTGTTAATTTAACCCAACCTAACTTAGGAATTCTGACTTGATTTCCCGAAAGTTTAAATTGATCATTAGAAAGATAGAATGAGTCGAAGGTACCTTTCTTTTTAAAACATGGGTATCCACCAATATGCCTAAAAAAACGTTTAAAAGCTGCACATAAATCACTAAACGCTTGTTCCGCCGCACATTTGGTGACATTAAATACCCAGGGGAAGTCAACCTGCTTGATTGCATTAAAAGCCGTTCTGACAGTTCTTGCAGTTGGCTTTAAACCTGCAGAATATTGTCGTTTCCATTCCGCCAAACCCCAATTGTAAGCAAATCTTGAAGTTCCACAAGCTTGCCTAAAATACTGTTGTTGCTTAACGGTTGGAGCCTTGAGCTGTATTTTGTGACTTAATATAAACATCTTTAATTAGCTTTTTATAAGAACGTAGACCAGAAGTCGTGCTGAAAATACAGGCCAATAATGGATAATAGATATTGAACTCATTCCTGTTCTGGTGACATCGAAGCCATATTCCTTTATTTTTTATTCCTAAATATTCAATGTATTTTACATGGGTGTAGTATATTCGACCCATTGAAGTTCGGTTGGCTTTTAGAACACCTTCCCTATCCCAACGTTGGAGTGTCTTTACTGAACAAGCTATTAACTCGGAAATTTTTGCGGTTTATATGTACTCATCATAGACACATGATAGGCACTCTGAGTACAAAATCAACCCCTATCAATCAACTCCTTTTTGACGGCGAGGGCGTTTTAGAAATGCCACAACAACCGTGTTACAGAGATTCTATTTAAATGCGACAAAAATGGACGTGTTTTGTAGTTGGGCCTCTATTATGATAGCTGCCCACTTTTTGATGACGAGATAGTTCTAGCAATCGCTTGCACTTAAGTCGGTACTAACTCAAACTTCTTTTTCATTTTGACGGCGAGGGCGTTTTTTCCATGCCACAAATGTGTTACATAGATTCTGTTTAAACGCGACAAAAATGGACGTGTTTTGTACTTCTGCCTATATTATGATGCTCGTCCACTCTTTGAGGACTTGAAGGAGTCCAACTTACCACCTATCAGTTTATCAAAAATAGTACAACGTCTCGTAAGTTGTACTTTCAGTCTAGTTGGAGACTCACTTATGCTAAGTTATTCTTTTTTTGTACCGAGTTGTTTCTTTTACCCTCGACGCTCGATAGTATCTTATGACTGTTCTTTGCGGAAACGCCTCCTCGATATCGTCGTTTCCGCGCTATTGCTTGTGCTGTTAAGTCCATTTTTACTAATTATTATGTTGTTGATTTACCGAGACTCGCCCGGCACCGTCCTTTTTTCTCAACAACGGGTGGGCAAACAAGGTAAGTTGTTTACTATGTGGAAGTTTCGCTCGATGTGTCTTGATGCTGAGAAGCACAAGGCCGACTTAATGAAAAACAATGAGAGCCAAAAGGACGTGTTCAGGTTTAAGATGAAACATGATCCGCGTGTTACCCGTTTTGGTCAATTTATTCGCAAGTATTCCATAGACGAACTCCCACAACTCTGGAATGTGTTGATTGGCGATATGTCATTGGTAGGCCCTCGCCCGGCCTTGCCTGATGAGCTGGCCCAATATACGCCCTATGAACGTCATCGTTTAGATGTCACACAAGGCATCACTTGCCTTTGGCAAATTTCCGGGCGCTCCGATCTTGAGTTTCCAGAGCAGGTTGAATTGGATTTACGTTACATCAAAACTCTGTCGTTTTTCAATGATATTTTGATATTGCTAAGAACCCTGCCGGCTGTGTTAACCGGGCGGGGAGCAAAATAGAGAAACCTCCGAGGTTTTATAGGTATTCAGATAAATAGTTAAGAATTTCAAAACTTAAAGCCAACACTAAAAGCTCAAGTCCCCTAAAGGGGACTCAATAATTATCTGAACAACTATAACACCTCAATAATTAAAGGGATAGCTATGCAGTCTAAATTCTTTTTAGTAGTCATTGTTAGCCTGCTCCTAAAAACCTACTCAAAGTTGGCCATTAGGTGATTCGCTCTCCTCCCATGCCTGATTACTCAGTTTGTAACTGGAGTCCTGGTTGGTCCGTCCCAACCGTTGGCACTCAATCCGATTGAAG
>Ga0190343_1000115_pt1 | contig 29829 bp, 26 predicted proteins | sample 48721312_MG_FD_161664 | JGI IMG/M metagenome (GOLD analysis project Ga0190343, IMG submission 161664) | Hydrothermal vent microbial mat bacterial communities from Southern Trench, Guaymas Basin, Mexico - 4872-13-1-2_MG | ecosystem: Environmental > Aquatic > Marine > Hydrothermal vents >... | reverse complement strand
ACGGGGTTGAGGCCTAATTAATAATTAATCATTAATCATTAATTGTTAATTATTATTTCCCCCAACGGGGTTGGGGCCTCTCGCACGCTCTTCCCCAGGTTTTCCTTAAGCTATTCATATTCAACCCCTACGGGGTTGAGGCCTAATTAATAATTAATCATTAATCATTAATTGTTAATTATTATTTCCCCCAACGGGGTTGGGCCTCTCGCACGCACGCCCCCAGGTTTTCCTTAAGCTATTCATATTCAACCCCTTTGGGGTTGGGGCCTTTCGTACGCCTTTCCCCAGGTTTTCCTTAAGCTATTCATATTCAACCCCTTTGGGGTTGGGGCCTTTCGTACGCCATCCCCCAGGTTTTCCTTAAGCTATTCATATTCAACCCCTTTGGGGTTGGTACCCTCATTAATAGTTAATGATTAATGAATCTCTATATCAGCCCTAATCCTAAGTTAGTAGGAGTTGTTTAGCGCCTAAGTTAGTAGGAGTTGTTTAGTTTTGTCTATGAAATCCAACCCCGACAGGGGTTGAATTTTAAGAGCAAGAGGTGAAACCTGGGGGATGGAAAAAAAACCTCCCACAACCCCGATAGGGGTTGAATGTTACCCCCAAGCAGGTAGCTACCTAAAAGTTTAAATTGTGCCCGCGTGCAGTATAACAACAATGAGTTAACTTGAGTTTAAAAACACGCTCTTAGCGAATAAAATCCTTTATGATATACAATCCTTGTAATTATTAATTTATAAAATCCCTTATTATATGCAATCCTTGTAGTTATTAGTTTAGAGCATGTTTTAAAACTCCAATAATCAATCACTTATAAAAGAGTGTCTGGCTTAGAATTAGTTTTAAAACACGCTCTTAGCGAATAAAATCCTTTCATAAGCATACAATCCTTGTAGTTATTAGTGGTTCTTGGTAGCCGTCTCATGCGCACGGAAGATGAATACTACGCGCTACTTTCCAAAGCGGGTTTTCAATCTCCAAAATTGATTCAATCGGGAGACACAACAGTAGGCACAATCCACTTTATAGAAGCCGTTGGGAAGTCAATCAACCGGTGCCGAATTTCGCTAACCAAGCCGGCAACAGGTGCGGTGCCATCATTGGTACTTCTTCTGGATTGGCTTTATGATAAGCAAGTACCGTCTCGTTTGAATTAATTTGAGGATCAAAGTCAATACAGCGGCTATCACGCACCATACAAGCCAAGTAAAGTCCAAATGTATAAAAGCAACAAGGCAATTCCAGTTCATCCAACAATTCATCAATCACATCGGCCGGCTGTTCTACGTCGCACACCGTGGCAGTTGACACCGACGGATGAAAATCCGTCCACCCGGAATGTTCCAGTGCCATATCGAATATTTCCGGCACTCCTACTGAGAAAACAACCGGATGGATCATTAAGGCCTCTGTTCCCTGCTTAACCTTGAAATGAATGACGGAAGGCCCATATTCCATTAAATCGACTGCCGAAGTGGACGCATAAAGCCCACTGCCTACGGCTCTCTGACGAAAATGGCGAAAATTATCCTGGGTTTGGATAATTTGCATAATATTGATGATGGACTTAGCATGACTCCAGTGCCACAACGGAATATCACTAGGCACGGTGGAAATCAGTTCTTTTTTGGCCCAAGCTTTGATATTCATAAGGTGTCCTTATTGTAAGTTTTTTAATAGCTATACTTTGCACCGTCACAAATTGCGCTGAAAGTCATTTCGGAGAAATCTTGAGCCATCAAACCAAGATTTCTCGCTTGGCTCGAAATGACAAAAACTCAAGTAAGTAATAACGGTGTTCAGTATATACTCCAAACGTTCAAGTTTTCGGTTTTTTGAACGACTGAAAACCGGCGGGTTACTGATTTAAGAAACGCCAGCTAAAACTATACACTATACTCTAAACTCAATTTTCAGACGAGAAAAAATAGTCTACAATATTAAATATTAAAAAAATTTTTAGATAGGTAATTGTATCTCACGCTTCGGGGTTCATGTTTTTAAATAACTACTTGATTTACAAACTATTGTCTGTTATTTTAATTTTTTTTTGACAACCCGTTTTTCCACCGTAAGTCCTTGATTTTCGGTAATCCGATTTGTGAAAGTCGAGCAGGAAAGCTAACCCAAACTCGCCGTTTTCCAGCAATGTTTGTTTGTCAAGAAATCGACTTTTGCGAAAATTTTATTATAATCAATATATTACTGAAAATATTGAACCCAGAAACGTGAGATGATTAATGATTAATTGTTAATCCCTGGGGTGGTGAAAAGGAGGTTCCAATGGGTTCTGAAACTTGAGCCAATTTTTGTTCCGTTTAGTAAAATTATTGTTTAAAACAATATTTTAAATCATTAATCATTAATCATTAATCATTAATCATTAATTATTTTCACCTCCCCTTTGGGGTTGGGGCCTTTCAATCACTAAGAAACAACAAATGAAATTCATTACATATCTATTAAAAAATCAGTGGCCTTTTTGGCTGGGCGGCTTTTTCGTGGGACTGGCAGAGATCGTCTTTTATTACCATTCTGGTTATGAATCGTTCATTGTCGTCACCACTGGCTTTGCCCAAATGTTTGCGGTTAGCGAAGAATATTTATTTGGTATTGATTGGATAGGACGGCTCTATGAGCCGGGGATTCACTGAGTTATCATCGGCGCGATACTCGGTGCCCGATTGGTGGTTATCGCTGAAGGAGAATCTCGTGCTTGGGTGCATTATCACTGGCGGATGCTCATGTTAGCCTTTATCGGTGGTATTCTATTCTCTTTTGGTACTCGAATTGCGGGAGGTTGCACTACTCACCATTTTATCGGTGGGCTGCCAGCGATGAGTATTGCCAGTTGGGTCGTTTTATTAACGGGTATTCCGTTTGCCTTTCTCGCTTTTAAAATTTCCCTCGTTTTTGGCATGGGCGGCTATTTTCGCCATCAAGAAACGAGAGAAACCGCCAGCAAATATTGTGAACATCCCGAACATCCGCACCCCGGCTATAAACCCGATTATAAACCGTGGCGCGATCCATTGCGTCTCATCCTGAACCTCTTTTTACTCACCTTTTTGTTAGTACCCCTTTATTTCGCCTTATTTACGGAGGAAATATTCGGCGCTGCCCGTGATATTGGCTGGAAAGAGGTGACTTGGTTAATGATCGTCGGTTTGTTAGTCGGCTTTGGCATTGGCAAATGTGGTTTTGGTACCGAATGCTCAGTTATGGCACCAGAAGCGACTTTCACTAAGCCTGATTTTTATCGCAAAGGTGGCGTACCGATGGCAACGTATGCCATGTTTCGAGGGATGTTGCCCCTACAAGGATTTATGGTAGCTATCGTCATGTTTAACTTATTTATCCTGGGCGCTTGGATGTTAGACGTGGGTAGTGTACCCAACGCGGCGGGGGAGGAAGGTTTATACTGGGGACACATTCTTGGAGGGCCGTTGCTGGCGATGGGTGCCGTCTTTATGATTGGTTGTGAAGTGCGAACTTATGCTCGTCTCGGCATGGGTTATGCCACCGCTTTAGCGGCCCTTCCCGGCTTTTATATTGGTTATCTGCCTTATACGCTTTATTATGAACAAATCGACAATGTCGTATTTGGTGACGGGTTGACAGAGTTTATTACTATTCCAGAATGGGCCGCTTATACACTCGGCGGGACGGAATATGCTTGGGCGATTGTGTATAGCTTATTATTGATTGGGCTGTTGGTGTTTTCTTTTGAATATGGACGACGTTTTCTCAAGACGAGTCTGCCTAATCTCGTGCGTAGTAACACGGATCAATTAGTCTATGACGCTTGTGATGGGTTGGCGCTGTCTACGGCTTCGTCGTCGGCAAAGTCATAATGCCAACTACAAATCTAGTACAACGGATACGCGTTCCGAAACGGATAAAAAGGTTTTGGCAGTGTCTACGGCATCGTCGTCGGCAAAGTCATAATGCCAACTACAAATCTAGTACAACGGATACGCGTTCCGAAACGGATAAAAAGGTTTTGGCGCTGTCTACGGCATCGTCGGCAAAGTCATAATGCCAACTACAAATCTAGTACAACGGATACGCGTTCCGAAACGGATAAGTACCTGTGCATAACTAATCTGCCGGTGTTTATCTTTAACGCAAGTTGTATTGAGAATAATAAATATAGGAAAGCCTTATCCGTTTCGGAAAGCTTCGCTAACCTTCGGTTCGTGTATCCGTTGTACTAACGGTATGATTGATAATGAGAATAATAAATCTAGGAAAGCCTTATCCGTTTATTTCGTGTATCCGTTGTACTAACGGTATGATTGATAATGAGAATAATAAATCTAGGAAAGCCTTATCCGTTTATTTCGTGTATCCGTTGTACTAACGGTATGATTGATAATGATCTTTTTTTGGGAATGCGACTGTTTTATCTTTCATCAACCACAGGAACTCAATCTGTCATGAAGAAACTTTTTCTTGTCACGTTACTGACGTTCACTTTAACGCCCACCGCATCAACGGCGGCGTGTAAATACGTTATCGACTGCTACCAACAAGCGATAAGCGATTTGGAAGCAGCCCGCGCACGGATAAAAGAGACTCGTGCCGAAGTCAACGCATTGATTGAGCGGGCCAATGAAATCGAACAGCTCATCGCCAAATACGAGGCAGCGTTAGACAAAACCACGCAAGCCTTGCTCAAACAACTCGAAACGCGACTCAAACAAATTGAGGCAGATTATGCTTAGGGGCAATGGCGTAACGATCCCTTTGGTGAAGGGGAGAAGTGATAAGACGTTTAGGCTATAATTTTAAAAATAACTAATTCCATTATGGAGCGAGTCACCATGCCCGTTGCCAAATCATTTCCGCAGAAATATCCTTTCACAATTAACCATTTCCAAAAAATGATTGAGACTGGAATATTTGATGAAGATGAACATATTGAACTCATTGAAGGAGAATTGCTCGTCATGGCTCCGATTGGCCCAGTTCATTCCAGTAAAACCAGAAAACTTAACCGTTTATTTTCTCAATCCGTCGGCGATTTAGCAATTGTAGATATACAAAACCCAATTGTTCTTGATGACAATTCTGAACCTGAACCGGATATTGCCCTCTTGCGTCCTAGCGATGATTTTTATGAAACGGCAAATCCAAGGACAAATGATGTATTGTTGCTAGTTGAAGTCGCCGATAGCACGTTAAGTTATGACAAAAATACGAAAATACCGCTATATGCGCGTCATGGAATCCCAGAAGTTTGGCTCATCAACGTGCCCAACAAACAAGTGGAAATTTATTTAAAACCCAGTCCAGAAGGCTATCGGAAAATTTTGCTCCCAGAAAAACATGAGCAGATTTCACCCACGCTGTTGCCGGCGGTGTCCGTTAAAGTATCAGACATAATCACTTAAGTACTTGAACTGTGATCTGGAATCCAAGATTTATCTTGGCAAGAGTCCAAGATTTATCTTGGCAGGAGTCCAATCTTAGCAGGAGTCCAAGATTTATCTTGGCAAGAGTCCAAGATTTGGGACTATAGTCGTTCCTAAACATAAGACTTAGGGCAAACCTCGGAGGTTTGCCAAACGCCGTAATTCGCTACGCGAGATAAACGCCGTAATTCCCTACGCGAGATAAACCTCCGAAGTTTTTTTGAAAAACTATACAATACCCAAGCGGATTTATCTCGTTTCCACGCGCCTGTGTCAATGTTTAAGCGATAAACCGTGAATCTAGTCATTCCAGCAAAAGCCTGAATCCAGAACGGTAAATACCAGAAACCTAAGGAAAAGCTTTTCCGAAGCCTTCGCATTCTGGATTCCCGCGACAGCAGAAATGACAATTGTAATGGCATTGACACGCCAGCGTGGGAACGCATAAGTGACGCGCCAGCGTCACGACTGAAAAACATCGAATTTCTAGTCGCATTTTACTCGCTAAGTTTCCCGTACCAATCATGGCATTTTTTTCCAATACCCAAGAATTAGAAGAAATTAAAACCCTTTTGTCTCGCTATGCCCGTTTACCTTTTTCAAGTACCCGTATGGCAATCCCAGGTGCCATTGTTGAAATGATTATCGCTTATGTCAAAAAGGCTACCGTTTTAAACACTTATGATTTTGTTGATATTGTTAATCAGAATCAATCTTATGGTTGGCAAGTGAAATCAACACGAGAAAGTACGCCTGTGACTTGGAAAAGGGCCAAAATACGTCATGCGCCAGCACTCATTAAAGAATCAAAACTTCGTCCCCAAGGACTACAAAAGTTAGGAGACTCAATCATTGAATTTTGTAATGAACACGCTTTGCAAAGCTTGAAACGTTACAATCTCAATGAAATGGGATACGCTAGATTAATTATTCATCCAAATAATAAGGCAACTTATTTTGAAAGACGCTTATGCACTCGTTCTGAACCTCTCATTTTTAAAGCCCAAGATTTTGAATGGCATTGGTCAACACCCAAGAAAACGACTAAAAAAGAACAACTTCCCGCATTACACGGCATACGTAAAACAACCGGGCAGAAGTGGTGGGCATGGCATGGTTTGGGTGAAAACCAATTGCATTTTAGCGGTGAAAAAAATTGGTGGCTGCAACCCGGCGACAATCATGTTGTGACTTTTGATTTGCCCACCAAGATGTCTATTAAGGCATTTATAGAACTGTTATCTCAATTAGATATTCCCGACTGAACCAGTATACTCTCTGCTAATTTTTGTATCAAAAGGGGTGGAACAGCATTCCCCAATTGTCCGGCTTGCTGTGTGTAACTCCCTATCAATTCAAAACTATCAGGAAAACTCTGTATTCTAGCCACTTCTCGAATACTAAGTGTGCGCTTGTCAACCGGATGCCCCCATCGCCCTGAACCGGGATGAAATACCCAGCGTGTGATAGTGGGTGCAACCATGTCTTTTGTTAATCGCCCATAAGCACCGCTATAACCGCCTTTGACTTGAAGATGTTTTGGCAAATCTTTGTGTCCTTGTCCCGGTTTTAATGATGCCAGCCTTTCATATTGTTTGGGCTTTAACTTTCTGGCAACATGGTTAAAAAGTTTTACCTGAGCATTTCTCATTAGTTTCTGAAATTCAGAAAAAGGAGATAACTGATAGTAATCACACTGTTCACCATGATTTAAACCCGGCAAATCACCAATCGCCTCCCAAACGGTAACATGAGGTGGCAGAGATGAAAATAACTCTGGCGTTTCAAGTGGTTTAAGATGGGTAGGCTTTGGTAAGCTAAACGTGATACCTTCCTGACTTCCCAAGAAAAACGTTCTCCGCCGTCTTTGTGGAACACCATAATCGGCGGCATTAAGAACCGAATAAGTCACGGTATATCCGGCTTTGTCCAAGTCAGACAGAATTTCATTGGTATAAACATGATCAAAACCATTTTTCATTTCTGCAACATTTTCCATCAAAATGAAGCGTGGCTTTAAAGCATCACAATAGTTTAAAAATGTCTTAATAAGAAGATTGTTAGAAGCATCAATACGGCGAAGTTTTTTTGGTACATTCTTAGAAAAACCTTGACAGGGCGGCCCACCTGCCAATAAATATAACTCACCGGGTTTGATATCAATAGAAGTCATCAATTCAGCCGGTGATATTTTAGAAAGATCAATTTGGAGAGTTTTAGCGGTTGGAAAATTATGAGCAAAAGTGGCTATATACTTTTTTTCAATGTCAGCCCCAGCCAATATTTCAAATCCAACCCGTTGAAGTCCACAAGAAATACCACCGCATCCACAAAATAAGTCTATCGCTGTCAATCCAGTTTCATTTTTCATAACATTATTTTATAAACCAAGTTTAGTCAATAAACTTAGCTTTTCACATTAAGTTGGAGTCCAAGATTTCTCTTAGCAGGAGTCCAAGATTTATCTTAACAGGAGTCCAATCTTAGCAGGAGTCCAAGATTTATCTTGGCAGGAGTCCAAGATTTATCTTGGCAGGAGTCCAAGATTTATCTTGGCAAATGCACACAAATCTCAACCGTGTGCCGTATAAATATTGGACTCCTATTATTTATGTACTATTTATAATATATGTTATATGTATAATAAAGTCAAAAAAATATTGCCTATCCTTATTGTCGCATTACTTCTTGCAATGGTGCGGAGTAGTTCAGACAACAAATTCCCTTCAAATGACGAAGTGCAACACTTCTTGGATTGGTACTGGGATCGCCCTCTTGCCGCCCAAGGACATCCACCTTCTACATTGAACGCCCTTGAAGCATCCCTAGAACCAGAAGCCTGTAAACGCTGTCACCCTAGCCAATTCGCAGACTGGGAAAAAAGCCGCCATGCCCGTGCCATGGGCCCAGGTGTCTATGGACAAATACTAGATATGACAGAGGATGAATACCAAAACTGCCTTGATTGTCACGCACCCCTTAAAGAACAAGCCGACACTCTAGCAAAAACGCGTTTTTATGGCGGAATAAAGCCCTTAGGCGGTGCGTCTCCAACTCAAGTCTCGACTCCTGTTTCTGAACATCTACACAAAAAGGGATTAATCTGTAGTACCTGCCATCTGCGTGGTTATCAATGGTTTGGCCCACCGCGCCGTCCCGATTTACCACCCCTGACATCTGAAAGTAGACTACCCCATAATGGTTGGAACAGTCACAAGGCCTTTGAAGACTCTCGCTTTTGCGCCGCTTGCCATCAATTTCCAGCAAACGGTTATGCCATAAACGGCAAATTACTAGAAAACACTTATAATGAATGGAAAGAGAGTCCACAGGCCGAAACCGGGCAAACCTGTCAATCTTGTCACATGCCAAATCGCCGCCACTTATGGCGCGGAATACATGATCCAAAGGCCGTCCGTTCAGGAGTTGATATTCAAGTAAGCCCTGTTAAGATAACAGATGGCTTTGTCAGTACCCAATTATCCATGACAAACACAGCAACAGGGCATTACTTTCCAACTTACGTCACCCCAAAAATCGTGATGCAAGCCTATCAAGAAAATAAACAAGGAAAACTGCTCGAAAACACCTTACAACAAACAATCATTGAGCGCCATCTCAGCCTCGATCTCTCGACAGAATACTTTGATACCCGCCTAGCACCTGGACAAACAGCCATTCTAAATTATCAAGCACCCCTTAAACCTCAAACCACAACACTGGTATTAATAATTAAAGTAGAGCCGGATGCTTTTTATACCCGACTTTACCAAACATTACTTGAAGAAGACTTCACCGATAAAGGCACCACACTTATTCTGCAAGCACTCGCCGAATCTACCGCCTCCAATTTCACGCTTTATCAAAAACGCCACCTGGTGTTTCCAGGGGCATCGCCCCTGGAAAGCCCCAACGGGGCGAGATTAATATAGCCAGGGGCATCGCCCCTGGCAAGCCCCAACGGGGCGAGATTAATATAGCCAGGGGCATCGCCCCTGGCAAGCCCCAACGGGGCGAGATTAATATAGCCCCAACGGGGCGAGATTAATATAGCCAGGGGCAACGCCCCTGGCAAGCCCCAACGGGGATAAATTAATATAGCCAGGGGCAACGCCCCTGGTTTGGGGCTTGCCAAAGCTTTAGCTTTGAAGTTTTTTTGCAACAAGAACTGTACTAACCCCCGACAAGACACGACAACGGTTCGCTAGTTTCTCCGGAACGGTTGCACCCTGCACCACTGAAGGCAAATCAATAAGCGATCCAGATAAATGTGGAACTGTCGCTAAAAGCGAAAACAAAAGAGTACCTTGGCTCCCACCAGCATCAATCACAGATTGGTGACTTTTCCAATCAATGATTTCTGATAAAATGGCATAATCGTGACGGGCATAGCCCGAAATGGCACAAAGACACCGGGTGTGTCCCACTTGTCCTTTTAGAAGTTTTTATCGATAGGGCCATTAATCAAATCAATTCGCCAACCTAGCCCTCAAAAAATGAAAAAGGAAGAATGAAGAGTTAACGATTTGAGTCGCTAAAGCGACTACTACAAACTCCTCAAGTTAATCAATTCGCCAACCAGGCCCTCAAAAAATGAAAAAGGAAGAATGAAGAGTTAACGATTTGAGTCGCTAAAGCGACTACTACAAACTCCTCAAGTTAATCAATTCGCCAACCAGGCCCTCAAAAAATGAAAAAGGAAGAATGAAGAGTTAACGATTTGAGTCGCTAAAGCGACTACTACAAACTCCTCAAGTTAATCAATTCGCCAACCTGGCCCTCAAAAAATGAAAAAGGAAGAATGAAGAGTTAACGATTTGAGTCGCTAAAGCGACTACTACAAACTCACATCCGAAATTTGTTGCATTAATTACTTAAAAATCAATAGCCTACTATAATAAGGCTACCCCCTTGTAATGTTTATAAAGCATTATCAATTGATGATCCTCTCTGAAATTTTAAAGGCCCGTGCCAAACTAAAGTTTGGACTCCTGCTATCCTTTCTGACGAGTACAATGGATTAGCGGAAGAAACGGATTTTACTGTTGGAGTCCAAGATTTATCTTGGACGTCTGCCAAACTAAAGTTTGGACTCCTGTTTGGACTCCTGCCAAACTAAAGTTTGGACGCCTGTCAAACTAAAGTATTAATTATTAATTCTTAGTGATAGGGGTGGTGTGTAAAAAACAGTTTGCAGTATATACTTACTTTTTAGCTTTTACTGTTTTACCTCATTGCCAATTCAATCAAATTCTACTGGGCACCGCTATAAACTGAGTGTTTCTGTCTTTTAACACCGACCAGATTTCTCGCGGAGCGAAAAATGACAAAAGTCCCGACGAGAGGAGGGAACTTTATGCCCGTGCTAAGTATAAATCTGACTCGAAGGCGCTAGATTTCTCGCTCCCGTGATACATGACAAAAGCGCAATTTGCTAAGTATAACAAGGAAAATTAATGGAATATCTATATCTGTTACTGTTATTCGCCATCGGAATCATTGCCGGGATGCTTAATGTGATGGCTGGGGGCGGTTCGACTTTAACGTTGCCAGCGCTGATTTTTTTAGGATTGGATAGTGCCTTAGCTAATGGCACTAATCGCGTTGCGATTTTGTTACAGAATATTTCGGCTATTTTATCCTTTCGCCAACAACAGCTTCATCAATTTAAAGCCAGTTGGCAAATGGCTTTATGGACATTGCCGGGCGCTATTGTCGGGGCTTTTGTGGCTGTCAAAATTGATGAACAATGGTTTCAACGTATTTTAGCGATTGTGCTTATCGGCGTGATTATTACCATGATGTTTTCTCCTAAAAAGCGAGAAACTCTGCAACTGGAGAATTTAACGGGTAGAAAATGGTTAGTTTATCCGGCCATGTTGGGGATTGGCTTTTATGGCGGATTTATACAAGTTGGGGTAGGATTTCTGTTAATGGCGGCACTTTTTCATTTGTTAAGGGTTAATTTAGTGCTCGTCAATATGCACAAGGTTTTTATCGTTTTTATTTATACCATTCCCGTCTTAGGGATTTTTATAGTCAGCGGCAATGTCGATTGGATGTTGGGATTAAGTTTGGCAGTTGGAAACTCGCTGGGTGGATGGTGGGCAGCACAGCTTTCCGTCAAAAAAGGGGAGAAGGTGATTCGCTTTGTTCTATTCTTGGCTATTTTCATCATGGCGCTGAAATTGTTGAATGTTTTTTAAGAGCGAGTGGAAACGAGCCAGGGGCGTTGCCCCTGGCTTTAATAATACGCCCCTTCAGGGCTAATATTCCATTTTTCATTTTTCATTAGTCTAATGGCTGCCATTAAAAGTGGAGCCGTGTTATCGCTCGATGAATCCGGCAAACTCCCTGTTTTTGGGGGAGGTGAGTTGGAACTTTTTGCCATGATTATTGTATAATTTTGTAGGGTTATTGGGTACAGTCTTGTTTGGGGGCCATAAATTATTTTGGATGGTTTCAAATTAAAGTATGGCCCTAATAAATATCGCCTAAAAAAACCACACTTTTCCCATAATTATTGTATGGTTATTGGGTACGGTCTTGTTTGGGGGCCATAAATTAATTTGGAGGTTTTCAAATTAAAGTCTGGCCCTAATAAATATCGCCTAAAAAACCAACACTTTTTCCATAAAATTTGTATGGTTATTAGGTACAGTCTTGTTTGGGGGCCATAAATTAATTTGGAGGTTTTCAAATTAAAATGTGGCCCCAATTAATATTATTACCATCGCTAACGAGTTGGCAAAAACGATTGATATATGATCGTGAGTTAGGTTAGACTACTAATCTTAATACGATTGAGTCAACTTCACTGATAACTGATAACCAATAATAACTTAATCAATTAAATAATAACAATCAATTGAATTAACAGACATTTTTGTAGATTAAACCCTTAACATTAATACGTCAATAACCCGCTATTTGTGGGCCATAGACTGGAATAAACCAGTACAGGAATCCAAACTTGAGTTTGGCAGCACTCGTCCAAACGTTAGTTTGGACAACGAGTTGTTTACGTGAGACGATGACAAGCCGACTACAAACGGGCCTTTTCCGTACGGTATGGCATCGTGGCTTCGCATGTACACAAAATTTGCTAAAAATGATGAGCAATTAACGGTGAACTTACTTAATTCGTTTAGTAGCAATATTAGTTGTACTAAATTCGTTTAGTAGCAATATAGGCGTTCCAGAACGAAGTTTCGTTGTACTGACTTAATTCCATCTTTGTCTGAATCATAATTGCAGAATTAAAGAGTAATCTTGTCAATCCTTCAATCCGTTTAATCCTGTTCAAAAAGTGATAACTTAGGAGACATAAGATGTTAGCCGTTATTCAAAAATGGGGGAATCATCAAGGGCTATCTTTTACGCCGGAAATACTTAATCAAGCCCAACTGTCTGAAGGTGATGAGGTTTTCATTACCGTGAGACCTGGAGAAATTATTATCAAACCCACTGCTCAAGGAAAAGGTAAATACACTTTTCGAGGCAAAAGTTTCGGAGAAACTTTTGCCTCGAAAGCAGAATTAGTGGCACAAATGCCCAGTGACTATAATCCCCACGAGGAAGATTGGGGACAACCTGTTGGCAAGGAGGTTTGGTAAATGGCACCTTATGTACCCAAGAAGGGAGATTTTGTCGCTTTGAGCTTTGATCCACAATCTGGGCATGAACAGTAGAAGACCAGCTTTGGTTGTAAGCAATGACTTATTCAACCAGCATACTGGACTAGCGATTGTTTGTCCCATTACCAATACCGACAGAGATATTCCATTTCACGTTAAAATACCAGAAGAAACATCGCTCACTGGTTTTGTTATGGTTGATCAAGTTAAATCCATTGATTATGTGGCCAGAAACGTTAAGCGGATTGAACCAGCACCGCCTCAACTTCTCAATGACGTGCTTGCTGTTTTAAATATTTGTTTATACTGAAGAATGTAACTTCTTTAACGTCATTAACGATTTCATTATCAACAGTATTTTGAACGGGATTAAACGAATTAACGGATGAACCGGATTAAAAACGATGATATGGCTTATGAAACGCATAACAAAAAATGTTCATCAATAAATAGTACAGGAGTCCAAACTTGAGTTTGGATGTCCAAGATTTATCGATGACTCAGGATAAATCTAGGGCTCCGACTTAGGAGTCCAAACTTTAGTTTGGACGTCCAAGATAAATCTTGGACTCCGGATAAATCTAGGACTCCGACTTAGGAGTCCAAACTTGAGTTTGGACGTCCAAGATAAATCTTGGACTCCGGATAAATCTAGGCCTAGCCAAGTCATTACATGTTGTGCCAGTGCGTCGCAGGTATCTTGTTCGTAGTAGGCGATTTATCGCCTTTTTTGGAAAACAGGTTAAAGCGATAATCTATCCTTTATTATATTCAATCCTTGTATTTTCAACACGGAGTTCACCGAGTACCACAGAGTCTCACAGAGTCATAAAGCCAAAGGAATTCTCTGTGAAACTCCGTGCAACTCCGTGTCTGGGGTGTTGAAGATTTAAAAACTGATAGGTGGTAAGCCCTTCGGGGTTGTGGTGGTTGGCTTGAAATGTTCCTTTAGTGTAACCTGAAGAACTTCACATACAATTCACAATTCACAATTCACAATTCACAATTAGCTCCGCTGACCTACGGTTCACAATTAGCTCCGCTGAGCTTCGGTTCACAATTGTTTTACTGCTGTTTCAAATACTTGTCCTCGGTGTTCATAATTATTAAACATATCAAAACTGGCACACGCTGGCGATAGCAACACGGCATCGCCCGGATTCGCTAACGCAGCCGCTTGTGCCACCGCGTCTTCCAGCGTCTTTGCATGATGCACAGGCACAACCTCCGTTAATACGTCCGCAATCAGCGGCGCATCTCGCCCTATCAACAGACAGGCGCGACAGTGTTGCGCCACCCCCTCTGCCAACGGCGTGAAATCCGCGCCCTTGCCTTCGCCCCCGGCAATGAGTATGATTTGTCCGGGTTTTTCTAAGCCGGCAATGGCAGCACTCGTCGCGCCGACATTGGTGCCTTTAGAATCATTAAAAAAATCAATATCTTGCTTATTAGCCACCCAAGCGCAGCGATGGGGCAAGCCTCGAAAGGTTGGTATCGCGTCCAACATTGCCGACTCATGTAAGCCCACCGCCTCACCTAACGCTAAGGCTGCCAAAGCATTGGCTCGCATTATCGCTCCTGGCAATTTCATGGCTTTTGTGGATAACAAGGGCGTAAATGAGTTATGGTTAGCACGAGCAAAGTACAATTCGCCATGATGTTGACAGACTCGAAAATCTCCCTGATGATTGTGTAAACTAAAGCTCAGATGTTGACGCTGCGGTGGTAGCATGGCAACTACATAAGGATCATCGGCATTAATGACGACGATGCCATCACCTTGATAAATCCGTTGTTTAGCCGCCACATATTCGGCGAGATTAGCGTAGCGATCCATGTGATCTTCGCTGATATTGAGTACAACGGCTGCTTTTGGATTTAACGATTTAGTGCTTTCCAGTTGAAAACTGGAAAGTTCTAATATATACAAGTCGGGGGCGGGCGTACCTAATAATTCCAGGGCGGGCGTGCCTAAATTACCGCCGACTTGTACGCGCCAACCGGCTTGTTTAGCCATCTCTCCCAAAAGCGTGGTAACGGTGCTTTTGCCATTGGAGCCGGTGATAGCAACAACGGGGGCATTCACATAACGGGCAAACAGTTCAATTTCACTGATAATCGGCACACCGGCTGCCACCGCTTGCGCGAGAGCCGGCGCTTGCCGCGACAAGCCGGGGCTGATGATAATTTCAGCGGCTTGCGCTAATTGCGCCGCATCAAAACGGCCGGTGATATATGGTATATCGGGTAATGTTTGCTTGAGTGTCGCCAAGCCCGGGGGCGTAGGGCGATTATCCATGACGCGCACGGAGTAACCGTGCTTAACTAAAAAATTGGCACAAGCTAAGCCGGTTTTTCCCATGCCCATGACGACGGTATCGCCAATGCGAGAGGGGGTGTGATGCGTTGTTTGTGAGTTAGAATGGTTCAATATTTCGATCCTTCGAGATGAAAAAAACGAGGGCTTAATGCAAATTAAGAATGAAAAATGAAAAATGAAAAATGAAGAAATATGTCATTTCGGTTTCGACGAGAGGAGAAACCTTGATAAACCTTATAAAATAACTTATCTGAAAGATGTTTTTATAAGCCATTGATTTCATAATATTTATTTCAACCCTTAATTCGCTTCTATAGTTATTTATTCAGAAAACGCTTGGGGAAAACCTCTAGGGTTTGCAAGGGTGCCTTTCGGTTTTCCCGCTTTCAAAAACTACAAGGATTCGTTATAAAAACGGATACGACAAGGATTCGTTATAAAAACGGATTCTACAAGGATTCGTTATAAAAACGGATTCTACAAGGATTCGTTATAAAAACGGATTCTACAGGGATTCGTTATAAAAACGGATTCTACAAGGATTCGTTATAAAAACGGATTATTCTACAAGGATTCGTTATAAAAACGGATACGACAAGGATTCGTTATAAAAACGGATTCTACAAGGATTCGTTATAAAAACGGATTATTCTACAAGGATTCGTTATAAAAACGGATGCTACAAGGATTCGTTATAAAAACGGATTCTACAAGGATTCGTTATAAAAACGGATTCTTCTACAAGGATTCGTTATAAAAACGGATTCTACAAGGATTCGTTATAAAAACGAATTCTACAAGGATTCGTTATAAAAACGAATTCTACAAGGATTCGTTATAAAAACGGATTTTACAAGGATTCGTTATAAAAAAGGATTCTTCTACAAGGATTCGTTATAAAAAAGGATTAAAAAATACCAGTGATCCTTTAGAAAAAATGATAAATGTGTATACTAAACGCTATGGCTTTGAGTTTAGAACCGCTAAAACTCATCCTAAACGCTTTTGTATCAAGAAGGTATAAATATGAACAACGTTTTCACTATTGAAAATCAGGCCCCAACTTTGAATGAAGCAGACGAGGAAGAACTTTGTTTAGATCATGAACTATTTCTGTTAGATCGCCCATTAACGGAAGCAGAAAAAATGGGGTTATATGATCCAGCCAAAGAACAGAGTCCTAGCCTAGCCCAAGTCAGAAAAAGATTAGAAAAGTATCGGAGTCCATTTACTAAAAAACCGCCAAATGTTCCCACTGCTATCACTCTAACTTCAGCAGATGAACATGAACAGTCTCTAAACATGTTGAACCATGTTGATGAATTGCATTTAAAAGCACAGGAAATGGCTGGATTAGCTTTTATCGCGAAAAGAGAACAACAAACTGAACAATTCAAGCTGTTATACAAACAAGCTTTTGATTATGAATGTAAAGCGGCCATTTTGTCAGCACAAGGGCCGAATGATGACACGCCACTCACCCGCTCGCTATTGTCTAAAAGTGCGGCCAATCTCGCCTTGGAGGCACAGGCGTTTTTAGAGGCAGAAAAAATGATTGAGTTTGGCTTATCTGCTGAACCTACTCTCGCTATTACAGAAGAATTATTAGGGTTATTCGATTACCTAGCCCATACCTATCATGAAAAAGGTGAGTACAAGAAAGCGCAATCCTTGTTTGAAAAAGCATTAGTCATTCGTGAAGAAAGATTAGGTGAAGAACATTTGGATATTCCAAATACTATCAATAACTTAGGTTTGCTCTATCAAGCACAAGGAGAATACCACAAAGCTCAGCCATTGCTTAAAAAAGCGTTGGCAATTCGTCAGAACCTCTTGGATGCCGAACATCCAGATGTGGCAACCTCTCTCAATAACTTAGGTTATTTATATCAAAAACAAGGCGAATACGATAAAGCCCAGCCTTTGTTGGAAAAAGCCTTAGCGATTCGCGAGAAAATATTGGATGCCGAACATCCTGATGTTGTAAATTCTCTCAAAAACTTAGGTTTTTTATATCAAGAACAAGCTAAACGATTATTTGAGAAAGCTTTGACTATTTTACAAAAAGGACAGAGCATTAAATTGTCTTATGGATGACGATTGCTCGCCTTTACCCGTTTGTAGTAGGCGATTGCTCGCCTGTCGTCTAAGCGTCAATACCATTAAAAAACGTTGTACCACCCAACGTTGTTGCCGGCCCCATCGTCGTCGGCATGGTGGGCAAGAAAAAACCTCAAGATGGATTTATTCTTAACTTAATGGCATTGAAGTGCAACCTGGGGCGGTGAAAATGATTAATGATTAATGATTAATGATTAATGATTAATGATTAATGATTAATGATTAATGATTAATGATTAATGAGTTAAATGATATTTAAACAATACCAGGCTTTAAATCCTTATTGTTTTTTAATTCTTGTCACTGAAGGCAGACATTCAGAAAAAAATCCGTTATTATAATCAATCCTTATCGATTAAGAACAATGTACTCTCACTATACAACGCCCGGTGTGAAAACAATCGTCAAGGTATCGGGGTAATGGGCAATAGCTAATCACAATTACCAATTAACAATTACCAATTAGCAATTACCAATTACAAAACAAACATTATCACATAACGACAGGAAAAACCTAATATGTTGCAATCTCTCACCACTAATCTATCAGCGATTGCTGTGACTTTACATGTTCTCTCGGCCGTGATTTGGGTGGGCGGGATGTTTTTCGCCCATTTTGCCTTGCGCCCTGCCGCCGCCAGTTTGCTAGAACCGCCTTTGCGTTTGCCGCTGATGTCACAAGTCTTAGCACGGTTTTTCCCGTGGGTGTGGGTGGCTGTCGTGTTATTATGGGCAACCGGCTTGTGGCGGATTTTTGGATCGATTGGGGGCATGGGCAATGCCGCAATATATATCCATATCATGTTGACGATAGCGGCCGTGATGACCGCATTATTTGCGTACATTTTTTTCAGGCCTTTTCCGGGTTTGAAACAAGCCGTTGCTCAAGGGGAGTTTAAACAAGCGGGCAAACACTTAGCGACTATCCGTCAACTTATCCACACCAATTTGTGGTTGGGGCTAATAACAATTATCGTGGCGACGGGCGGAAGGATGTATCTTTACTAAACAGTAACAAATACTATCTCTTCAAAAGACTAGAGGAGTACAAACTTTAGTTTGTTCGAGCCAAGCTAAAGCTTGGACTCCACCAAATTCTGCCAAGCTAAGCTTGGACTCAACCAAATTCTGAGCCAAGCTAAAGCTTGGACTCCTAGAGATCGATCCAAAGGGGTGAGGGTAAAAAACTTGAAACGGAGAAATCACTTATGTCTGAATTCTCTATCACAGGCCTTATCGTGTTAGGGTTACAGAAATTAAATCCTTACACGAATTTTATAACTGATTTATTTATTATTGTATGTATTTTTTTACTATTGTTTGCTATCTACAAACGCGGTAGTCGTCTTGCTGAAATAACGCCCAATTTGCTGACCGGTTTAGGTGTCTTAGGCATCTTTCTGGGCGTGGCTATCGGCCTTAGCGTCTTTGATGGGCAGGATATTGAAAATAGCATTCCCCGTTTTCTGGGCGGCTTAGGCATGGCCTTTATTACCGGTGTCGTGGGCATCTTTTCGGCCCTAGTGGTCAAATTTATTAACCGTAAAAATGCCAAACCCGCAGACTCACCCTCTAGCAATATTACGCCTTCCGATATTTACCGCGTCTTGACAGAAATCAGCGAGCAGAGTGCCGCTCAAAAAGCTGTCCTCTCAAACATGGTTGAACAAACCAACACCCATCAACAAAATTTACAAAAAATCATAACTTTACAAACCAAAGGCCTCGCTCAAGAAGTGCGTCTGTTGGAAGAAATCAAACAGAATCTCACCTCTGAAGACGAAAAGTCATTGGTCACACAAATGCAAAAGTTGCGCTTGTGCGCGGAAAAATCGGCACAAGACAGTAACCAGCATTTAGTACAAGTTATTGAAAGTCCAATGAAATATTTTACCAATACCATTGGTGAACAATTTGGTGAAAATTTCAAACAACTTAATCAAGCCGTCGCTGCGCTGGTGACGTGGCAAGATCATTCTCGTGAACAAATGGTGAAAATGCACGAGCAATTCATCTATTCTATTGATGGCGTAGAGAAGTCTCACACCACTTTGCAAGAAATGGCAACGCACATCCAAGCCATTCCGCAGACGATGCAACAACTTACCCAAGTGATGCAGGGTTTACATCAACAACTTGGAGACATGGGAGTTCATTTAGAAAATTTCCAACACGTAAGCGAACAAGCGGGTGAAGTTCTTCCACTGATTGAAACCAATCTCGATGATTTGACACAAGGGATGCGGCAACAAACACAGCGTCACTTGGAATTGCTTGACACTTCTTTAGAGACGCAGTTGGACATGACGGAAGCGGCTTTAGAGATTCAATTAGATGGATTTAAGGGCTTGCAAAATCGCTTTGACGAATTGGAAAGTCAACTACACAGTGGCACTGAAAAAGGGGAAGCACCGACGAGTGAAGCACCCGTTCTTGAAAGTACTGAAGCAGAAACGGCAACAGTGCCAGAAGAAGTCGTGCCAGAAACTTTGGATAATGAATCGGCCGAATTACAGCAAGCGGCAACAACCACGACGCAGCCATTTAATGGCGATGATTTGAGTTCTGATAAACCTGATAACTATGATGCTTTGCAAAGTAAAGCCTTTGCATTCATGGAATTGGGGCGCAACAAAAAAGCCATTGAATATTTTGAACAAGCGATTGAATTTAATCCAGAAGAATTTTCCTTGTTTTATAACAAAGCTTGTTGTCATGCTTTACTAGGGGAAATTGACTCAGTAATAGTCGCGCTACAAGAAGCAATTTATTTAAATTCGGAATGCCTTGAAATGGCAAAAACGGACTCCGATTTTGAAAATATACGTTATGATGCACGTTTTCGGTCATTACTGCGGGGGTATTAGTCTTCGTTTGTATGTTTGTAGTAGGCGATTTATCGCCTCCCGTTTGTAGTAGGCGATTTATCGCCTCCGCCTCAATTGCTAAAGCAACGACTACTAACGGGCCGTTCATAGTAGGCATTTAATTCTTCATTCGCATTGTGTGGAGATGGCTTATGGAAATGGAACAGCTCTTTGGGCAACAAAATTACCAAGATGAAAATTCATTGATTTCAGTTTTTGATGTCATCTTAGGATTGTTGATATTAGCTTTAATGATGATTTTCCTATTCGTGTCTCTTAGCTATCTGCTTGATTTAGAAAACAGCAATCCTGAAATTCCAGAGACAGTCGTCACACCAGCGGTGACACCTGCCCCAAATAAGACGACTGTGCAAAGAGCGACAACTACACCAAACCCAAATAAAAAGGTAGCAGTGAAAGCGCCGACAGTGCAAGAAGCTATCTATCAAGCCCTTTTGAAAGAATTTCAATACGACTTGCCACGTTGGACAGCAGAAATTGACCGTACTACTCTAACGGTGCGCTTTCACAATCCAGATATTATTTTTGAGCTAGGGCGTTCATCACTCAATCAACATTATAAATCTATCTTAGCTGACTTTTTTCCAAGATATGTCAATCTATTAAAAAAACATCAACCGGCCATCGAAGTCCTCAGTATTGAAGGACATACTTCCTCAGAATGGCGAGGCAGCGTTTCTCAAGAAGAGGCTTATTTTAACAATATGGCACTCTCTCAAGCCCGCACACGCGCCGTGCTAGAATACTGTTTGCGGTTACCGTCGGTAAACACTTATAAAAATTGGCTGCGTAGCCTCTTGACGGCCAATGGTTTATCGTCTAGCCGTTTAATTATGGATAAAGGTTTTGAAAAGGTTGAATATTCACGGCGGGTCGAATTTAGAATCTATACTCATCAGTGATCAGTTTTCAGTGATCAGTTTTCAGTTCTCAATGATGCGAATATCGAGCTGAAAAAATTTCACAAAGGCTTATGAAATCGTAACTACTCAGCCTTGAGATAAATCTCAAGGCTAAAAGCTAAAGTTTGCTAAAGCAAACTCTCTGAATCAGCAAGCTTTAGCGAGCGATAGCTTTTAGCGCAGAGGAACCGCTACTGGCATACGAAAAGGCTGAGCAGTTACATGAAATCACTCTATTCAACGAGTATTTTATAACCAATTGATTTTACATAAATTAATTAAAGCCTTAATTCGCATCACTGAAAACTGAAAAACTGATTGATCACTGAAAAACTGATCACTGAAAAACTGATCACTGAAAAACTGAAAATGTCTCCCATTAAAGAAACCCTCGACAACATTGTTGTCCAAATGAGCCAAGTCATTCTTGGCAAAGAGTTACAAATTCGTTTAGTCCTTACCGGCTTGATGGCGCGTGGACATGTCTTGATTGAAGATGTGCCGGGTGTCGGTAAAACCATTCTCGCCCATGTTTTGGCGCGGGTGCTAGGCTTGAGCTTTCAGCGGATTCAATTTACCAGCGATTTACTCCCGGCTGATATTATCGGCGTGTCGATTTATGACAAAGAAGTGGGACAGTTTAAATTTCATGTCGGCCCTATTTTCTCGCAAATGGTATTAGCTGATGAAGTCAATCGCGCCACCCCAAAAACGCAAAGTGCTTTACTAGAAGCGATGGGAGAACATCAAGTCACGGTGGAAGGTGAAACTCGTCTTCTCCCCGAACCCTTTTTTGTGTTGGCAACCCAAAATCCGTTACACCAAATTGGCACTTTTCCGTTGCCAGAATCACAGCTTGATCGCTTTATGATGCGCTTAGCGCTCGGCTATCCCAACCATCAAACGGAACGCGCCCTACTCAAAGGACGAGATCGCCGCGAAATGATTGCCGATTTGGAACCCATTGTTACTGTTCAAGACATTTTGGACATCCAAAACGCGGTGCCACAAGTTCATGTTGCCGAAGCCTTAATAGATTACTTACAAGCCATTTTAGAGCACAGCCGCCAATCGCCGCGCTATCGGGTAGGCTTATCGCCTCGCGCTGGCTTAGCCATACTCCACTGCGCCCAAGCGTGGGCAGTTATGCAAGGCCGCGATTATGTCGTTCCCGAAGACGTACAAATGGTATTACCCGGCGTTATCGGACATCGACTCGCGGCTATGGCTGAACAACAAAACACCCAAGCCTTAGTCAACCAACTCCTTGAAGAAGTTGCCATTCCGTGACTATATACTCAGCCACCTACCCGTTTGTAGTAGGCGTATAATAAAAAGTTTAAAAAAAAACTCAATGTCAATTATTTATTTTTTTTCAGCAGTGAGCTATTTCTTATTAAGATTTGTTCGAAACTATTAATAAATAGTTTACTATAACTCAACTTCGTAAACTGAAGAGGTTTTTCCTGCTAAACCTCCGAGGTTTTCAAAACCTTGGAGGTTTTTTAATAGACTGAATAACAGAGAGCCGCCCCTTATTATAAGTATAAGTCGTCGGAGCGAAATTAGGTGCAATCATTTTAATCAATTGCTGATTAGCGTTATATTTCAATTGCGTGATTTGCCCAGCGCGATCTGTTTGCCTGATAACATTATTATTGGCATCGTAAGCCAAACGAGTGATTTGCCCCAGCGGATTTATAACCGATAACAAATTCCCCTGATTGTCATAACTCAAATAAGTGGTCAAATTAGCGGCGTTGGTGATAGCAACTAAATTGCCCTGACTATCATAAACAAAGCGCGTGGTATTGCCATTAGCATCCGTCGTCATGCTACGGCGACCATTGGCATAAGTGTAACTCGTTGTTTTACCCTGTGAATTCTGCAAACTCAGCAATTGGTAATTTTCATCATAAGTAAACACACGAGTCTTGCCATTGCGATTGATAACGGTGATGGTTTTGGTGGGCGGGTTCGTCAAAAATGTTAGGGTGGATACAGAAGAGTATCCACCAGTCGCATTTACTAAATAATATCTTCCCAAGATTCTGCTCTAAAAGAATAATCTGCGGCTTGTTTTATTTTATGGCGTTGCGTTTCCGAGATTTTGATGGGGTTATTGGAATTAGCAGAATCAACCAATTTTATATTAAGAATGCTACTTTTAAGGTATTGTAAAACCGTTTGAAAAGACATCTCTAAGTCGCTTTCGTCTTTGTCTCTCAAAGCACGGATGACCACTTGCTCCATAGCAAATTTGTGCATTCCTAATGAATGCCTTCGTATCCACAATTTCATCAGCTTGATAGTGTCTTTCACCCGACGGGCATCATCAATGTGCATTTTTAGGCTAGTTAGCATCCGACTATCTTCGGCAATGTTGTACAAATCTGCGTAGTAGAAGTCTTCATCTTTTGCCCGTCCTGTTACAACGTCAACATGAAGTTGTTTTGGTAATTGTAATGTTAATGCAACTCGTTGTTCTTTCATCTTATAGCCCGCTTGGTTCAGAGAATGACATACAGATTCATATATGTCCCTGAGTGGGCGGCGGTCAGTATGTGGAAAGTAGATGACAATATCAAGGTCAAAAGATTCCTTAATCATCGTCTTTTTGCCGTATGAACCGCCATAATAAATACGGGATTCATGACGGATAGGTTTCAAATATCTTTCGATCTGATCACGAGTATTTCTTAATCGCTTTAAGTCCATATCCGTTAGCCGTTGTTCTTCTAGCACACCGACTAAATATTGATGTCCTGTCATGGGTTTTCTCCAAATTCACTTTCGAAGAAATGCTCAATTCCTTCAAGCATGGTTTTTACATGATTATCATCATAATCATTAAAGTCGCCATGGGCTGCCGAATTTCCAATCTTAATCCAAGCTGAAATTGAACGTCGTAGATGTTCTTTATATAGCCCTTTTTCACAAAGTTTTTCATTTAATTTAGCCGGTACTGGTTTGTCATTCAAATTGGCTTTACGTGCCATTCTTTTCAGCCCATCTTCTAAAACAGTTCTGCATAACATAGCAGCAACATTTTTGTCTTTCGGCTTATAGAAGTAGTCTTTAGCCTGTTCTAAAACAGTGGCATAAATTTCTCCTGCAATTAAGAATTCTTGACTAACTAAATAACCGCCCTCTAAGTCGCTCAACCCTCCCCTTAATAACCCCACAATTTTATTGATTTGCGTCGGCAAATGAGTCTTGCCACTGGAAAGTTTCTCATTTAGCCTAAATTGTGAGCTGTTTTTACCAAAAGTGGTCTCAATAATATTTTCGACTTTGCTTAACCATTCAGTTCGTTTGGCATTATCGCCAATGATTTTATAACCCTCTTTTGAGACTTGTGGATTGTTTGCAAGGGTTTCACCTTCTGCTATGAGTTCCTGAATACGTTCCGCATAGTGTTTTTGTTTAAGATTTAACATCTTAAGATACCTAATAAATAGATTAAATAGTTTTCATCATGTTACGATGAAGGTAAATTTATAAAGAGCCCTGTTGCGGGTACTTTAGTTTTTAGCAGCCTGAGATTTATCTCTTGGCGACTCGCTGTTTATTTGACCTCCTTTTGGTTGAAATAAAAGTTAAATTATAAATTAAGATTAATTAATTCCAGAAATGATTTTTGGCCCTTAAATTTTTCTAGGACTTATTTTAAGGATTATAGACAATGGATAACGCAATAGCAAAATTTTGCAATCGTTCTTTTCAATAGGCAAAACGAGCTTTCATAAGAATAGCAAGCGTCGGATGGGTGGGTAGAATCTCGTTACACCCATCCATCATTTTTCCTCTGCGCTTGCTTTGCAGCTAGTGATACCGTTTGTAGTAGGCGATTTATCGCCTCACGCAAACAGCTAGTGATACCGTTTGTAGCATTGGGACGCTAACCAAATTATGTCCGCTAAAAATTATTCGTTTGTTCTTTATAGTGAAAGTACAACTTCTTTAAGGAATAAACGGATTTGTTCTGGGCATTTTTGAGTGCCTTTGGTAATATATTAATAAAAAATGAAAATGGTACCAGTTAGTTTGTAAATGACTCATAAATTTCAGGAGAAAATACCATGTCTCGTTCACCTTTTCCGGGTATGGATCCTTATCTGGAGTCGCCCGATTTGTGGCCGGATGTTCATGAAAGTTTGATAAGTTTATTTCGTGAGCAACTTACACCATTATTGGTGCCTAAATATGTCGCGACATTAGAAACCCAACTTGTTATTGACCAAATTTCAGAAAATTCTTCAGCAGCGGTGCCTGATGTGATGATTGCTGAAACTGGCAGGGACAGTTCAGTAGATGATACTGATACCGCCGTGGCGATTGCGCCGGCCCCGGTGCGCTTAAGAATTCCTCGGATAGTGCCAGTTCGGGTTACCACTCTCCACATTAAGCGTGTTGAAGGCGATAAATTGGTGACAGTGCTTGAATTGCTTTCACCCGTCAACAAGCGAGCCGGCGATGGCCGAAAAAAATATTTAAAAAAACGCAATGCTTTTTTTGATTCTGACGTACATTTAATGGAAATTGACTTGTTGCGCTTGGGGCCTCGAATGCCTTTCTGGGAAGAGGTGGTACCAGACTCGGATTACTTGGCGATGGTGAGCCGGGCTGATGAGCGACCTGTGTGTGAGGTTTGGCCTCTCAAATTGCGTCAGCCTCTCCCGGTGTTGCCGGTGCCCTTGCGGCGGCCGGATGCCGATGTGCCACTTGATATAGGTCAAGCTTTACGCACCGCTTATGAACGGGCTCGCTATGATTTACGCATTAATTATAATAAGCCTCCGATACCGCCGCTCAAAAAGGTAGATGCCACTTGGGCCGCTACGTTGGTTTCTTAGATGATTTGTAGGCCATTAACCAAACTTAGGCTTATCAATTTGGAAACCTGGCCCCCAGTTTTTAATTAATGAAAAATGAATCATGAAAAATGAAAAATGATGAAAAATGAAAAATGGTTTTTTGTGGGCCATTAACCAAAAATGGTTTTTGTGGGCCATTAGCCAAACTTAGGTTTATCAATTTGAAAACCTGGCCCTCAAAAAGGTTGCCAGCTTTGTGCAAACGGCTTCGGGTGGGTTTGCTTTGGTTTCTTAGAAGGCTAAAATGGTTTTAGTTTGTAGTAGGCGAGTTATTGCCTCATTTTTTTTAGGGTTATTTGGGCTATCGATTTTGAGGGCCATAAATTATTTTGGAGGCTTTCAAATCAAGTTATGGCCCTCAATCGCGCTTCATTGTTATACTTTTTGTAGGTGTTTTGTTGTTTAACTTAATGGCAGTGAACCGAAGGTTGGGAACGAGAACATAGCAAGCACTAAGGATGTGCCAAAACTTATAGATATTCAGATAATTATTTAGTCCCCTTTAGGGGACTTGAGCTTTCAGACAACGGCTTTAGCCGTTGGCTGTTTTGAAATTATTTTTCTGAAAATCTATAAGAAGGAACTGAATCCGCTAATTGCAGGTTTTTTTAATACTTCCTGTCCTTTCGCTGTTGGCATTTGGTTTTAAAACGAGTTGATTTGAATAGATATGGATTCATTGCCAACCCGGCACAGTGGCCGGGTTCAAAAAAAACTCATTCAGGGCCAGACGGCGAGTTATAAGAAAAACCGGTTTGTTTCAAGTGAGTATGGTGGCGCTTCGCGCAACGAGGTATTGCTTTTCATCGAATACAAGCTTCAATCGGCCAAGCAATGCCTTCAACATCATTCAATTTTATTTCATTGAGCGTCACGTCAATCGCCATATCCAGTCGGTCACAAGAGTCTATTTCTAGGGCATGAATACTCAGCGTTTCGTCATCATGCAGACTAAACAATAAACGGCCATCGGGGAGCATTTCTAACGCTTCCACTTCGCCATCAGGCAAGGTGCAGTTGAGTTTGGTGAGTACTATGGCTTGGGGGTTGTAGGCTAATAAGGTGTTGTTTTCGACACCATAGAGTATAAGGCCTTCATTATCCCAAGTGATATCTTCAACCGGCCCATCGTAAGCTATTTCTAACGTGCCGTTGCCGGTTTCGGTATCAATCTGAATCAGCCCTTCACCTTCGGCCCATCCCCAGAGTGTGCCTTCCTGTGTGAATGATAAGCCATTGATTTCATGAAAGTTTGTATCGCCGACGTGGGACATTTGGCCGTTCCATGAATTGACTTTGTATAGGTGTCCGGGCTGAAGGCCATCATCACCTGCCGCTGCGAACAGTTGATTGTTGGTGGGGTGTATATCGAGGGCCTCAATGTCGTATCCTTTATATAGCGAACCCAGCAATTTAACCTCAAACGCGTTAAATGGATTCACGGTAAAGAATTGGCTGTGTTTTTTACCTTCGTCGTGGACGGCATAGAGTAGGCATGGGGTTGGATCGTCTGAAATGAGACTGATGGTGTTCGTTTCATTTTCACCAACCGTGATTTCTATCGGGGTGAAGTTGTAACCGTCTTTTGAAGCTGTTAATGTGTAGTTGCCGGCCCGCAATTCATTGATTTTATAGTAGCCATTTTCATCCGTCACTGCGGTATGCCCGGCGACTTCAACCGGTGCGTCTGGAATAGTATGACCATATTTATTGTAGAGATAGCCTTCTACAAAATAATAGGTAATGGGCGACACATTTAAAAATAATGATTTGCCGCTGACGTAACCTAAACCATCACTGAGTTGCACCACGACACGCACCCAGGTATTTTCTGTCACTTCTGCTGGGGCAATATATTTGACTTGACTGAGATCAGGGGCGGTGGGATCAATTTCTAACTGCCCTTGTTCGGCACACCAGTAAAAGTTGGGATTAGCGCCGTTTTGAGTATCAACTGTGGCATTGGTAAATAAGGTTAACGAGTCGCCCTCATAAATTTTGGCAACATTTCCTTCGCTGGTTAAACTGACGGTTGGTAAATTGACGTTAGGTATTGGCAAGCCTTGTTCATAGTTATCGCCAAGACAGACTACGTTGTCGTCAGCATAAACAACTAATAAGGGCATGGCAAGTATGATTGCCAAAATTTGAGTCGGTATTTTTTTTGTTAACATGGTTTAGCTCCTTTCTATTTCGTTGTTTTGTTCGTGTTCATTATAGTTGTCCAGGTTAAGTAAGTACAACGAATTACGCGGATAAACGAATTTAGTACAACGAATTACGCGGATAAACGAATGGCCGTACAACTAATTAGCGAATAAGTACCCGTCCAGAAGTTTGTCGGTATTTTTACGAAGAAAGTTCTTGTTTTTATTCACTTTATTTTGGAATCATATCTGAATGGGTACTTAAACGAATTAAAAACGCGGATAAACGTACTCTCGATAAAAATTGACTTTTACCAATCCTTATATAGATTTTCAGATAATTATTTTCTTTCGTGAATAGTCCTAGGTTTTGCCAAGGATAAAAAGATTTGATCTCGCTCCGCTCGTTACTTCGTTTCACATTCAACCCCTTCGGGGTTGGCGCGTGTTCGATATCTTCATTGAAATCAATCATAAGTAAAATTAACCCGATTTCAAAACAAGGATTACTGAGTCCAAGATGGTAGAGAGTTTCTGTTTGACATTTTTCTGCTAATTGTTTGATTGTTTCTTGTTCCCAAGTATCAGTATCTATGATAAGCCATAATTCATCGTAGCTTTTCAGTTCATAATCTCTATTATCTTCTAGAAACTCATTCAACATCTGTTCAACATATTTTGGTGATGAGTTGCCACTTTGTTTTGAAGGGCGGCGTAAAATTTCTACCTGCAAATTTTGTTCATTAAACTTGGAACTATATTGCTTTCGCAGTTCTTTAAAGTACTTATATTCCGTACTACGGCCTTCTGTTGCAATCACATAAAGTTTAGGTTTACTCGCCACATCTAACGGATGCAAACGGTAATAGTTTGTTGGTGTTTCTCTTGGCATGGTTTATTTACTCCCAACCTAATTCGGTTACGTCAGGAATAAAAGGTATTGCACCTTCGCTGTCATTAATATATCCCTTGACGATGTCTAAACCATCAACATCAACATTGGCTAAAGAGTAAACACGAGATTCTCCTTCTGTTGATAAACCAGATTTCGTCCTTTCTAAACAGTCTTTTTATATCTAACAAGAGAACTTCGTGTGTTGATGCAATCAACTGACTTTGGACATTTTGAAACCGTTCGTGGTTGAGAAGAAGAGCAAACCGTTTTTTGATAAGCAAATGGTGTAAACTCCTTTCAATTTCATCTATCACAAACACAGAATCATTATTCAATAGTCTGAATAGCATCGGAATGAGTTCAATAACTCTTCTCGTACCATCGGATTCCTCTGAGAGTTCAAATGGTATCTCATCACGATTTTTATCACTTCTGACAATGATTAACTCCGAGGCTTTCAATTCCCCTGCTTGTTCTTGAATAACATAGCTCTTTTCAAGTTCTTTGATTGAAAAAACGACGATTGCGCCTTTTTTACCGTAAGGAAAGTCTGCTTTTATGGCTTTTTTAAGGGTTCTCGGAATTTCCAGCGTTTCAAAATCAACCTCGATAACCTCAA
>Ga0190343_1000114_pt1 | contig 32001 bp, 20 predicted proteins | sample 48721312_MG_FD_161664 | JGI IMG/M metagenome (GOLD analysis project Ga0190343, IMG submission 161664) | Hydrothermal vent microbial mat bacterial communities from Southern Trench, Guaymas Basin, Mexico - 4872-13-1-2_MG | ecosystem: Environmental > Aquatic > Marine > Hydrothermal vents >... | reverse complement strand
ATAGATGGAAACGGCTTCTGCGCCGGCTTCGTCCTTAATGCGATTTAGGTTTTTGACAATGATGTCATACGCGGTATCCCAAGAAATGCGTTCAAATTCATAATTGCCTTTTGGTCCAATTCGGCGCATGGGATATATCAGCCGGTTTTTGGAATAGATGATTTCGGGCGCATGTTGACCTCGGCGACAGATCATGCCCAAGGGATGATCGGGATATGCTGCTATATCAACGATTTTGCCATCGGTGAGTTTTAACTCTACCCAACAACCTGCTGGGCATATTCCACAAATACCTTTTTTTGTCTGTGATTTTGTATCCATATTAAAACGAATTGAGTACAACTAATTACGCGGATAAACGAATTGAGTACAACTCATTACGCGGATTAACGAATTAGATTAAAGATATCCCTGCTTATATGTAATCCTTGTAGCTAGTTGGGGGCCATAAACTCATTTGGAAGTTTTCAAAATAAGTTATGGCCCTCTGTCGCGCTTCATTAAAGAAATCCTTAAAGAAATCCCTGCTTATACACAATCCTTGTAGCTAGTTGGGGGCCATAAACTCATTTGGAAGTTTTCAAAATAAGTTATGGCCCTCTGTCGCGCTTCATTAAAGAAATCCTTAAAGAAATCCCTGCTTATACACAATCCTTGTAGTTATTAAAAAAATCCGTGGCTTTAATGCAATCCTTGTAGTTAGTTGGGGGCCATAAACTAATTTGGAAGTTTTCAAAATAAGTTATGGCCCTCCGTGCCTGGTAGATACACAGGCTTTATTAATGTCGCCCCGTTGGGGGTTTTCGGTACCTAGGGCGATGCCCTAGGCTTTATTAATGTCGCCCCGTTGGGGCTTTTCGGTAGTTACTTAAGTTATTTTGGTTTCTCAAAAAGTCCAATTTATTCCCTTCTTGAGTATAGTTTGGCAGGAGAGAGGACTCCAAACTTTAGTTTGGCAGTACCAAGTTAAAACTGGCCGACGACTAAACCCCGTCAATTGAACATTGACAATGCGAATATTGAGTTTAAAAATGACAAATGATAAAATCACTTTCAATGAAGATGTTTTTATAAGTTATTGATTTTATAAGATTCAATTTAACCCTTAATTCGCATTAATTAGTTTAATCCACGATTCTGAGTCTCAATAACAATGATGATCCAGATAACAACTTCTACCAGCCTTAAGATGTTTATACTTTAACTGACTCGCTGGGTATTCTGAATAAACCCCTTTCCGACTGGTAGAAAATCTTCTCTTACTAGATGTCGAAAAAATTAATGCTCTATACTCAACCTGAAAACGTTTAAAGTTTAACTGTCTTTCAGCCATCTTTAGAATAAATTCCGCTAATAACTTGGCGGCTTCTACTTGTTTACTTGAATGACTCACCTTTTTCGTTTTAAGTTCACATAAAAATACAAACATGACATTTTCATAAGGATAGAAAATAATGTAATCACACATACTATTTAAAAAAGGCAGTGCTTTATTGAAGTATGGAAAAATGTCTAATTCATCGGCTTCAAACTTATACAACAGTGCTTTGCCAACCTTGATTATTGAAGTCGTTGGATAACCAGGCTCTTTGGGTTCTTCTAAAATAGTGGTTCTGTGTTTAAAAGGAGACACTATAATGGCATCAATTGCGTTTAATAGTTCTTTCATCATTAATCAAACAAAGCAAAGTAAATACCTTCAGATGATTTGTTCAGATTATCCACAACTTGATTAATGGTTTCAATTTCTAAACCGGTTTCAGTGACGGTAATTTTATTGGGCATTTTATCATATTCTGTAAAAAGCAACGCCCCAACTCGCTCAGGTTTAAGCAACTGATTTTCAGCATAACCATATTGTTTTATCAAATCAGCTGTCTTTTCATCAGGTGAAGCCAGCATAATCAAGTTGCTAATTTCCATAATAATATAATCGCTATGCGTACTCGCAATCACCTTAAACCCTTCATTCACCAACCGCCCTAAAAACCGCGCCATCAAAATCTGATTATCCGGATGTAAATTTAATTCTGGCTCGTCAATGATAATGTAATCACCTGCTTGAGCTAAATGCCGTAAATAAAATACGATATTAGCCAGTGATTTAACCAGCGAGGCTGTCAGAGAGAGTTCTAAACTTTGCTCTGGTGCATTATTAGGCATATATTTGATTTCGCCTTCCGGGGATATAATCATTTTACCCTTCAGGATATCTTGTTCTAATTCATTAGCCAAATAGCCAAATTCACTGTTATTTCTGCTCAGAAACAGTAAATCCTCGGCAATTTCTAGGTTATCCTTAATGGGTTTAGGATAACGATCCATCTGTTCGCGTAAAGAGTCGAGCATTTTATGAGCGTTTTCCCCTGATTTTAGCAGCCCGGAAAGTAGTTTGTTTTTATTCAGGGCAAGTTCTTTGCTAAAAATATTAATGGCCGCTCTTTCCGCAGGTGCTATGTAAGCACGATGTCCTTCCTTATGGCTTAAGAAATTGTAAATTTCATAAGCCAAATAAGATTTGCCGGTATTGTTATGTCCGCATAGTAAAATCAAGTCCTTGTCTAAATCGACTTCTGCTCGTTTGATGAGGCCTAAGTTTTCTATTTTGAATCTCATTTTATTTTTCTCTGTGCAAGGAAAGCTTGCACTCCATTACTATTCACCCTTCGGGGTTGAGGCCTTTTTGAGATTGCTTTCCCAAGGTTCCACCACAATGCCATAGGGCGAACACTTAGGAAAGCCCATAAAGGAGTCCAAACTTTTGGCAGTCGTCCGTTTGGACTCCTGCCGCCTTCCTTCCGTTTGGACGGAAATTGCCAAACTCAAGTTTGGACTCCAGCCGTCAAACTGATAACGAACAAGCGTTAACATGGCCCTCAATTGACGAGGGTTGTTCCCTAATCCTGTCTTTGTCGAAATCGTTCCAGAGGCCATAAGATTTTTACACCATTCGTTCCAATTTGAACGAACAGAATGAAATAATTACAACAGTTCGAAAACAACTTTTAAGGCATGATCAATTTTTCTCATGGCTTCAGGCTCAAGTTCACCACGTACATCGATTAATCGAGAACTATAATCAATAGGACGTGTTTGCAAGCAATCTGCTATTGATTTTTTGGTGAGTCCATTGAGAGGTGAAGGAAAAATATCAATATTAGTTTGAATTTTCGCCTTTTTTAGGCTCCATTCTGTGATTGGCACGACTTGGATAACTGATACACGTTTATTATACGTGTTATTGGTGACAATAACGCAAGGTCGAATTTTGCCGGTTTCTGAACCTTTGGTTGGTTCAAGGTTGACATCAATGACCATACCACGCTTTAAATTGCTCATTGGGGCCACCCCACAATCGCAGCTTCCGTTAAAGCCCTCGTTTCTTCATCAGTCTCATAAATCTCCGCATAGAGTTGAGCCGATTCTCGTAAACTTTGCTGTTGTTTTAATTGATCGTACAAGCGATTGATGGCGGTACGAACCAACTCACTTTTATCTTTGAATCCAAACGATTGGCATTGTTCTAACCATTGAATTTGGGAATCTTCAAGACTAAACTCAACTGTAATCATAATCTCCTCCAGTCAGGGCATTTTTATTAAGTTCAAAAAGTTTATCAATATTATAGCGAGCGTCGGGTGCGTCCATCGCACATTCTCCTCATAGCAAAGCCACCGTCCAAAGTTTAATTCGTTAATTTCTAAATTCGTTGTACTCAATTCGTTGTACTCAATTCGCGGTACTCAATTCGTTGTACTCAATTCGCGGTACTCGATATATCAAATCAATACCACGCTAATTCTAGTTGGTAACATTACAGCTAATTTATTGATTTATAGAGAGGCATCGAAGGGTCAGTTTTTTAAATCAATGAGTTACATTGAATCTCACCAAGTGGAACTGAATTAGCACAGCACGAAAAATTGCGAACATCATAACACACTGACGAAAAAATACCACGCGAATTTGACTTCGCTCGTTATTCGCCACTCGTCTTTTTGCCCTTTTGAAGGGTGCTGAAAAAGGCACCGTTTTTTTGAAAAAAATACGAGCGGTTTCAAGCGTTAATATGGCCCTCAATTGACTCAAGTTGCGCCCCAGTCCAGTTCTTGTCGAAAGCTTTTCCAGCCGAGATTTGTGGCAGCGTTTTTTGTCGAGAAAATATGAGCGGTTTCAAGCGTTAACATGGCCCTCAATTGACGCTCATCGTTATACCTAAGTCTTTTGGATACCGGGTGCATTCCTAACAAGTACAACGGATACGCGTTCCGAAACGGATAAATCTGGCCCTCAATTGACGAGGGTTGTTCCTCAATCATGTACCTTTTTTTGTCAATATTCTAGCAAAGTGGCCGATACTTGTGGCACTCTCACTGAAAAATGTGATAACGGACAAGCGTTAACATGGCCCTCAATTGACGAGGGTTGTTCCCTAATCCTGTCTTTGTCGAAATCGTTCCAGAGGCCATAAGATTTTTACACCATTCGTTCCAATTTGAACGAACAGAATGAAATAATTACAACAGTTCGAAAACAACTTTTAAGGCATGATCAATTTTTCTCATGGCTTCAGGCTCAAGTTCACCACGTACATCGATTAATCGAGAACTATAATCAATAGGACGTGTTTGCAAGCAATCTGCTATTGATTTTTTGGTGAGTCCATTGAGAGGTGAAGGAAAAATATCAAAAATCCAAATAACTCAGATTTTTTGGAAAAATAGGATTTCTCAAACCGTTCCAGATGTCCCTTGCACTGATTCATAGTTGATTAGTTGACCATATTCCATTTTCAAGATGCGATCCGCTGTGTGGAAATATTTATCGTCATGCGTCACTGCAACTATGGTTTTTCCTTGTTTTTTCAAATCTTGAAGTAGCACTTCGTAAAAATATTGCCTAAATTGGGGATCTTGATCTGCGGCGAGTTCATCAAAAATGTAGATGGGCTTGTTTTCCATAATGCTACTAATAAAAGCCAACCGTTTCTTTTGCCCAGTGGATAAATCAAGGTGAGTAAATTGACCCTCAATATACTTGGTTTTTTGGTCCAATTCCATCTTCTTTAATAAGGACTTTAAACGCTGTTCATCAATGTCGCGTAAACCATAGAGTTTATCAAATAAGTGAAAATCCGTAAAAATAATCGAAAATAATTCTCGGTAACTCTGATAGTGGGTTTGCGATATTTCTTCATTGTCTAAGTAAAGGCAACCGCCGAGTGGGTAATATAATCCAACCAATAACTTTAATAACGTTGATTTACCACTGCCATTACCACCGACAATAAACAAGAGTTCTCCTGGTTTGAGAGTGAGATTGATGGGGCCTAACGAAAATAATGCTTTTGCTTGTTTATCAGTATATTGAAAAGTCACTTCAGAAAAACGGATTTTCTTAAATTCATTGGCCACCCCAGCCGAAAATTGACCTTGATGCTTGCCGGCAATAACAGCGTCCAGTTCCGCTTCCAAGTCATAAATATTTTTTAATGCGACATTAGTGCGATCCAACATGGGTAAGGTCATTACTATTACGTTTAGTGGCCCTATAATGAACAAAGTAACCGCTGTCATTTCAAAGATGACTTCCATCTGGGTGGAAACGAGCAAAGGCATAATAAAGACCAGTATGGCTAACAGTGAATAGACACCCACTCGACTAACCATAATAAGGTTAATCGTCTGAATACCTACTTTTATCTTAAGTTGTTCTGTTTCATCTGAAATATGCTCAACTTTTTTAAATAAATCATCATTTTTAAGGTTGTTTATCTTAATTTCTTTAAAACCTTCTAAAATGTGATTTAAGGCAGTCAAAAATTGGCTTTCTTTTTGAGTAGCGGCTTGGAGTTTTTCGGAAACCTTTTTATTAGTCGCAAAATGCAAAGCGAGCGTCAGACTTATAGCCGTTACAGCGATCAAAAAACTCAAGGAGGACAACCATGCCATATAGAGCAAACTAAAAATCACTACAATAGCCGCTTGAGCAGAAGAAATAAGATAAAGTGCTGTTTGAGAGATAATGTTGCTATCTTGAGTCAAGCGAGTGTATATTTCACTATGTCCCGTATTTTCTATAAATAACAGTTCAGTATGGCGGAGCTTATTAGCAATTCTAACCCTGACTTTGCGAATGGCGACTTCAAGTGCTATGGTTGCTTGGGTGAGTGCGTATTTTTGAGCATATATATATGCTACGAGAGTCGTGATATACAACAAAAAGTAACGCGCTTCGACGATTTGATTTGAGACATTTTCGGCACCTGCATTGATGACAGCTAATAATACGCCATTAGCAATCCCTGATAAGACGACCATATAGAGAATTTGGCGTTTGGGGGCATCGGAATCTTTATTTATAAATTCTATAAATTTCATTAGGGTTTAAACCTGAAAAAGTAGATGATGTTAACAGATATTATTCCTTCAAGGGATAGTACGAAAATTCCCGTACCACATCAGCCAACAGCCAACAGCCAACAGCTAAAGCAGTTGTCTGAAAGCTAAAGTAGGCTAAAGCCTACTAACTCTCTTATAGTGCCCTTTAGGGTACTTAAGCTTTTAGACAACGGCTTTAGCCGTTGGCGTTGGGGTGGTATGGAAACTTCCGCTTTGCTGTACTGCGCGTGAGGCGATAAATCGCCTACTACAAACAGTTCTCTGAAAGCTAAAGTAGGCTAAAGCCTACTAACTCTCTTATAGTGCCCTTTAGGGTACTTAAGCTTTTAGACAACGGCTTTAGCCGTTGGCGTTGGGGTGGTATGGAAACTTCCGCTTTGCTGTACTGCGCGTGAGGCGATAAATCGCCTACTACAAACAGTTGTCTGAAAGCATCGTTAAGCTTTCACCTACTAACTCTCTTATAGTGCCCTTTAGGGTACTAAAGCTTTTAGACAACGGCTTTAGCCGTTGGCGTTGGGGTGGTATATGGAAACTTCCGCTTTGCTGTACTGCGCGTGAGGCGATAAATCGCCTACTACAAACAGTTGTCTGAAAGCATCGTTAAGCTTTCACCTACTAACTCTCTTATAGTGCCCTTTAGGGTACTTAAGCTTTTAGACAACGGCTTTAGCCGTTGGCGTTGGGGTGGTATGGAAACTTCCGCTTTGCTGTACTGCGCGTGAGGCGATAAATCGCCTACTACAAACGCAAACGGGCCTTTTCCTTTACTTAATGGCATTGATCTCCCAACTATCGCATGTCAGTCAATTCCATCACAACCGGGGCTGGTTCCTCTTTTTTATTTGAGAATTTCTTTATTAGGTAGTAAGTTCCCGCACCGATGAGAGTTGCACCGACAACCGCCATTCCCACCGGATGGGCTAGAAGAAAAGCTTTCATGGAGCCCGTGGCTAAAGCAGGAGATGTCGTTGCTGCCGTTGTATTTGCAGTTTCAATTGCCATAAGATATTACCTCTTGTAGTGAGTAAAAAAACTCAGGCATAAGCGTTTTAGGTTTTATCGCGACGTGGGTCTGATGCCAGTACTAAAAGTATTCCGATTAATGGGCCTAACAAAAGAGAACAAAAAAAATATCCCCAAAATCCCCATTTTCGGTTCATACCTAATAGGGCAATAAAAAAACTTAGACCAATATGAATAGCTATTACTACTATATGATGAGGCATAAAGTCACACCCAAGGAACTAAACGGAGGTTTGAGAAACTAAGCTATAAGGCGTATTATTCCAAGGGCGGTGCCCCTGGCTTTATTAATGTCGCCCCGTTGGGGCTTGCCTGGATTAATTTCGCCCCGTTGGGGCTTGCCTGGGTTGCCTGGGGCGATGCCCCAGGCTTTATTAATGTCGCCCCGTTGGGGCTTGCTTGTTCTCTTGAAATATTATTCACCTTTTTTTGAATTGTGTGACTATTATTTCAATGCGACGATTTTTCGCCCGATCCGCCTCCGTTTTGTTAGAAGTGATTGGCTGGGTTTCGCCGGCTCCCCGTGTTCGTATTTTTTGACGGGGGATACCTTGAAGGATCACATATTCCGCCACTTGTTTTGCCCGTGCGAGAGACAATTCTCTGTTATAGCGGTGAGAACCAAGACTGTCAGTATGACCAATAATCTCTATCTTTATCAAAGAGCTATTATTGTTCCGTTTGACAACGGTTTGAAGAACTACCTGTGCTTCTTCTGTCAAAATCTTCTTGTTGCTGGAGAAACTCATTTTGCCAGATAGAACGATCTTCTCTGTTAGCACTATGGCACATCCTTTTGGATCAACCGCGACATCTAACCGTGTCCCTTCACACCGATCTTTATAATCTGGAACATTATCCTTATCGGTATCAAGCGGGCAACCGCGGAAATTAACGCCTTTTTTGAGTTCATGGCGACGGTTCTTTGGACAGTTGTCTCGATAATCTGATACGTTGTCCTGATCTGTATCGACGGGACATCCGCGTGAATTAACTCCTTTGCTGATTTCAAGGTGGCTGTTTGTTGGGCAGTCATCACGATAATCTGATACAGCGTCTCCATCAGTGTCTATTGGGCAACCAAGATATCCTTCTTGCTGGGAAACCCCTTTGGAAAGTTCCTCCAAACTATTATTAATACAAACATCCTTATAATCAGGGATGTCATCTTTATCCGTGTCAATGGGACAACCTTGCGAATCAATCCCTTTACTGGTTTCAAGGGCGTTGTTTTTGAGGCAGACGTCACGATAATCTGGCACACCGTCACTGTCACTGTCTATCGGGCAACCCATATGAATGCCTTTTTGAGAAACTCCTTTGGAAAGCGCCTCAGGGCTATCATTAAAGCAGATATCCTTATAATCCGGCACACCATCTTGATCGACATCATCGGGACAACCGCGTGAATCAACCTTTTTGCTGATTTCAAGTGGGCTGTTTTTTGGGCAATCGTCACGATAATCCGCCACACCGTCACGATCTGTGTCTATTGGGCAACCAAGAAGATGCCCTTTTTGTTGAGAAACCCCTTTAGAAATTTCCTCCAAACTGTTATTAAAACACGCATCTTTATAGTCCGGGATACCATCTTTATCGATATCTTGTGGGCAGCCGTGTGAATCAACTCCTTGAATAATTTCCAGACGACGGTTTTTGGGGCAATTGTCACGATAATCCGGCACACTATCATTATCGCTGTCCTTCGGGCAACCAAGATGAACGCCTTTTTGATAAACGCCTTTGGAAATTTCTTCCAGACTGTTAGCGACGCACACATCTTTATAATCGGGGACTGTGTCTTTATCGCTATCTAGCGGACAACCGCGTGAATCAACCCTTTTTCCGATTTCAACCGGGCTGTTGTTTCGACAACCATCACGGTAATCAGGCACACCGTCTTTATCGTTATCTTTTGGACAGCCTAAATGAGTGCCGCGTTGAAAAACGCCTTTGGAAATTTCTTCTGAGCGGTTCTTGAGACAAACATCTTTATAATCAGGCACACCATCTTTATCGGTATCTCGTGGGCAACCGCGTGAATCAACCCCTTTTCCGATTTCAACCCGGCTGTTGTTTCGACAATCTTCACGATAATCAGGCACACCATCTTGATCAGTATCTACTGGGCAACCAAGAACAGTGCCTTGTTGATAAACGCCTTTAGAAATTTCCTTAGCGCTATTTTCAATACAAACATCTTTATAATCTGGTACACGATCATGATCAGTATCGTTGGAACACCCGCGTGAATCAACCCCTTTTCCGATTTCAATGTGGCTATTCTTTGGGCAATTGTCATGATAATCCAGCACACCGTCTTTATCCGTATCAATCGGGCAACCCTGTGGATCAATCCCTTTTTCTAGTTCTTTAGGTTGGTTTTTTGGACAATTGTCACGATAATCCGGCACACTATCATTATCGCTGTCTATCGGGCAACCAATCTCATTCCCTTGCTGATAAACCCCAGTGGAAATTTCTTGCGGATTGTTATCAGAGCAAACGTCTTCATAATCTGGGATGTCATCTTTATCCGTATCAGCAGGACAACCGTGTAAATCAACTCCTTTTTTGATCTCCAACGGGCTATTCATGAAACAATTATCACGATAATCCGGCACTTCGTCATTATCGCTATCTATTGGACAGCCGGCTTTTGCACCTTGAAGATAAATCCCTTGGGAAAGTTCTTCTGGCTTATTGTTGGGGCATATATCTTTATCATCAAAAACATGATCATGATCACCATCAGGCGCACAACCCCGTTCATCAATCAACGCACTCTCCCGTAAATTATGTGGACACAAATCCTTATAATCAGGAACTCCATCAGTATCCGTGTCCTTTGGGCAACCTCGTGAATCAATGCCTTTTTCAAATTCATTTGGAAGTGTGTTTGGGCAAGCGTCACGATAATCATGATAACTGTCTTTGTCGCTATCGATGGGACAGCCTTTGAAATCGCCCTGTTGATAAACGCCCTTAGAAATTTCCTCCTCACTGTTATCAGGGCAAACATCTACGTCATTAGGAATGCTGTCTTTATCTCGATCAATATAACCACATTCTTCCAGTACTAATAGTCTCCCTTGAGTACGATCAAAATTTGAATACTCAAATTGACCATTACGGAAATGCTTGAAATACAATTTTCGATTCACAACATTGCCGTTTAGTCTAAATTTATATTGACCTATGACACCCTGACAAGATGGCATCGATTGTAGCATTTCTGCGATCTGGCTTGGTACGCTTGAACCGGCCTTTTTTATCGCATGTGCTAACAGCTTGACGCTATCATAGCCCAGTGCTGCTAGGCTATCGGGTTCCGCTTGTTCACCGTATTCTTGTTGAAATTTTTTGATAAATACTTGGTGAGCGGATGTGTTGAATACGGTTGGCACAGCAGATTTGTTAGTCATTTCGTCAGAAATTTCCCATTTTTTGACAACCTTCCAAAACGGCTCATAGTTCAACGCATTACCCCCGATAAACGGGACCATAATGTTTTTCTTACGAGTCTCTTGATAAATTTTTGTTGCCACGGTTGCCTCTGCTGCGACAAAAATCGCCTCGAATTCACCAACTCTTTTTTCGAGTTCACGCATTAATTGAGTGAAATCCCTTTGATTCGGTAATGGTTGATCTAAAACAATTTGGGTGTCGTATTTTTCAACGTTGTAAACAAACGCATTTGCTAATTCGCGGCCGTAATTGTCTTGACTATGCAGCACAACTATTTTTTTGTAGCCGGCTTTATGGCTATAAGTGGCTACTTGCTTTCCCATTTGTTCGTTATTAGGCACCAGCCGAAAAACATAGCCCGATTTGTCGATAAAACTGAGGTTTGTCAGGGTAGGTGTGATAAAAACAATATCATGAGAACGGTAAATATCGGCCGCTAGACTCGCAAATTTGGAAAAACGATGTCCAATGACGGCAACCACAGCGGGGTTAGCCACTAATGATTTGGCAACCTCAAGTGTGATTTTTTGCGAGTGTTTTGCTGTGAGCGATAAATCTAAAGCGGCCTTTTCTCCGTCATTTGTATGAAGTTGAAGGGGCTTTTTTAACACTCCCCCGTTGTGATTGATTTCTTTTGTTGCTAATTGGGCCCCTTTCACAAAATTATCGTTAATATTTGGCCATGCGACACCAATCACTATTGTATTCTCACCGGCCGTTTTTCCCCCTTTTGCCTCAGAATCTTCGTCTGAACCGCCGCATGCCGAAATGAGCAAAACGATCATGAGCGGTATTGTCATGTTTTTCGTTATCATATTCCTGTTCTAATTGTCAATACCTTTGCCACTGTCGCATAAGGTTGAGTTGTGAATTGGTTATAAGTTATTTATACTCAGCACGGGTATAAAGTTCCCTCTTTTCGTCGGGACTTTTGTCATTCCGAGCCTAAAGCTAAGCAACAAAACACCTACAAAAAGTGTCAATAATGAAACGCGACTGAGGGCCATAACTTAATTTTAAAACATCCATTTTATGGCCCTCAAAATCGATACTCCAAAAACCATCCTAAAAATAGGTCAATAACTGGGCCAGCGTATCACTACTCTGCCAAACTAAAGTTTGGACGACTGCCAAACTAAAGTTTGGACTCCAAGTTCGGACTCCGGTTTGGAGTCCTGCCAAACTAAAGTTTGGACTCCACTAAAGTTTGGACTCCAAGTTTGGACTATTGTCTGGGGCAACCGCGTGAATCAACTCCTTTTCTGATTTCAATACGGTTGTTATTTGGACAATTGTCGCGATAATCTGGCACACCGTCATTATCATTATCTATTGGACAACCAAGATGAAGTCCTTGCTGATGAACCCCTTTGGATATTTCCTTCGGGCTGTTGTTAAAACAGACATCTTTATAATCATGAACACCGTCTTTATCGGTATCCAGTGGGCAACCGCGAGAATTAACTCCTTTTCTGAGTTCAGCCGGGCGGTTATTTGGACAATTATCACGATAATCAGGTACACCATCTTGATCGTTGTCTATCGGGCAGCCCAAATGAGTGCCTTGTTGAATAACCCCTTTAGAAATTTCTTCCGGGCTATTTTCAAAACAAACATCTTTATAATCCGGTACACGATCTTGATCCGTATCAACCGGGCAACCGTGTGAATCAACTCCTTTTCTGATTTCAAAGTGTTTGTTCTTTGGACAAGCGTCGCGATAATCAGGCACATCATCTTTGTCCCTATCAAACGGACAACCTCGTAAATCAAGCCCTTTTTCCATTTCAGTGGGCAAGTTCTGTGGACAATCGTCCCGATAATCCTGTACATTGTCATTATCGCTATCTATTGGACAACCAATCTGATCCCCTTGCTGATAAACTCCTTTGGAACGCTCTTCCAAGCTATCCTTGGGACAAACATCTTTATAATCAGGAATCTCATCTTTATCCGTATCAATCATACACCCACGAGAATCAACCCCTCTTCTGGTTTCAAAACGGCTATGTTTTGGACAATCATCACGATAATCTGGTACACCATCTTTATCAATGTCTACCGGACAACCGTCTGAGTCAATGCCCTTTTCCATTTCGTGGGGAAGTGTGTTTGGACATTTGTCACGATAATCTTGATAAGAGTCTTCATCACTGTCAACTGGACAGCCCCTTAAAGTACCCTTTTGATACACGCCCTTAGAAATTTCCTCCTTTGTGTTATCAGGGCAAGCATCTTTGTCATTAGGAATACAGTCTTTATCTTTGTCAATATTACCACAGTCCTGCTGAGCTAACAGAAAGTCTTTAAAATCAGTCTCTTCATACTCAAATTTACCCTGACGAAAAAACTTGAAATGAAATTTTCGAGTTCTAACATCGCCATCCATTTTAAACTGGTATTTACCTGTCACAGCCTGACAAGCTGGCATATACCGCAGTGTCTCTGCGATCTTGAACGGTCGGGTTGAATTTGCCTTTTTTATACCGTGTACCAATATTTTTATGCTGTCATATCCTAATGCTGCGTAGTGATCAGGTTCAAAACCATACTGTTTTTTAAATTTTTCAATAAAAGTTTGTGAAATAGGAACTTTTGCTGTTGTATTGAACAAAGTTGGTACAACCGATTTTTCGGTGAAGACTTCTTCAGAAATTTCCCATTCTTTGACGGCCTCCCAAAACTTCAAATTGTCCAACCCCTCTGCCCCAATAAAAGGCTCCTTAAAGCCCATATCACGACTTTCTTGATATATCATAGCTGCCATGTCGGCACCGGTTGCGATAAAAATGGCATCAAAATCGTCATTCTTTTTAGCCGCTTTTAACTCAACCATCAGATCACTGAAATCTTTTTTCTTAGAAAAAAATGAACGAAGTAAGACAATTTTGGTTTGAGGTTCTTCTTTTTCTGTGGGCTTTTTAACAAAACTGGAAAAAAACGAGTCTGCCAACTGACTACCATAGCTACTTTTACTGTGTAGTATCACTATTTTTTTGTAGCCCTTTTTATGGCAATAGCTTGCTAACTGTTTTGCTATTGCTTTATTATTAGGGGTCATCCGAAAAACATAGTTAAAACGGTGATCGGTTAAATTGAGATTTGTCGAAGTGGGTGCGATAAAAGCAATACCATGAAATTGATAAACAATGGAGGCAGGCACTGCTTGGTAAGAAGAACGATGCCCCGTAACGGCGACCACTCTGGGGTTAGCGGCAAATGATCTCGCAACTTTAACTGTGATGTCTTGTTTTTGTCTCAGTGTGAGTGAAGAGTTTAAAGCTTTCTTTTCTCCGTCCTCTACGATAAGTTCAAGGAGTCTGCCGGGCACGGGCGGATCCGCACAGGGTTTGCCGAGCACTCCCCCTTCATCATTGATTTCCTTTGTTGCCAATTGAACCCCTTTTACAAAATGAGCGTCCTCATTTGCCCATGCGACACCAATGACTACCGGCTCCAGCTCCTGAGTAGTTTCCTTGCCGGTGTTTATCCTTTCGGCTATTATCAAATCACTTTCCTTGGCTGTGTCTGTCCTTTCTGTTTTGGAATCATCGTATGGGTTGCAGGCACAAATGAGCAATACGGTTATTAACCCTATTATTTTGAGACTTTTTTCTGTTGTCATTTGTTTATACCGATTGCTAAGGGCAACCACAAGGGCAACCACAAGGGAAGGGCAACCACAAGGGATGGGCAACCACAAGGGATGGGCAACCACAAGGGATTGCCCCTACAAACCGTCATGTCGTGTAGGGGCAATCCTTTATGGTTGCCCTCTAATGGCTCTTTACATTCAACCCCTTCGGGGTTGGCGCTTTCCCAGGGTTGTAGTTATTGACGGTTTAGTCCTTTCATAAGCACAGAATCCTTGTAGTTAGTTATTGGGATAGTCTCCGTTTAAACGGTTTAAAAACACCAAGTCTCAGGAATTTTTATTTATTACTTGGCAATTTAGGCGGTGGCTCATTATTATATTCAAGGGGTACATTTCCGATAAGAGGTAATCCGTGTTTGCCAGCACCAATGACTATGACTTTAGCATTTTCAGATTCTGACAATTTGAGACTGGCTTGGATACCATGCCACTTGAGCATTTTTTCATCAAGGGTTTCTTTGATAATCTTTTGATAGTCTCTTATACCCGCAGCCTCAATGCGCCGTTTGTTCGCGATACCCGTTGCTTCAATGCGCCGTCGTTCCGCTTCCTGTTCCTCTCTTTTCACTCTAAAATGATAAGTATGATAACGTTGTTCTTCGACTAATTTTGCCTCAATCGCTTGTTTGATGGATTCAGGTAAGACGACACGCCGAATAACAATGCCATGCATCTTCACATATTTTTTGCCAAGTTCGTTCAAGGCTTTCACAATAATGTTCGTGAGAATATTTTCTTTGTTAATATAAATTTCTTCAGGATTATAATGGCCAATATCCTTACGCAATACAGAATCGATGTCGGGAACGATAATGGTATTAACATAATCAGGCCCCACTTCTTGGTGGAGGACACCCAAGGTTTCGTATTCGGGTTGAAAACGAATTGCTAATTCTAGGCGAATAGGCAAGCCCCGATTGGTTAACACCTCTAATTCATGCAACACGGTTTGAACTCTGACATTGTAAATATACATTTTATCCCAAGGTGCTATGAGGCGGATACCTTCGGAATACACACGATCCGTCTCTGTTCCACCAAAAAAGCGCCAGTATAAAACCCCGGCTTCACCTGAATTAATGTTGATGACAATACGTGGCCAAAAGAAAAAAAGTGCCCAAAATAGGACAAGCGTAATAATAATTAAGTAGGGTATTTTCCGTTTTAGCCATGCTATCATTTTTTTTCTCATATCATTCCTTTTGCTAAAAATCCGATGTCTTTAAGACATCGGATTTTTTATCACGAAAAATTGTTAAAAGATTTATGTGTCTCTGCTTAGATGCATCGATGGGCCGTTTTTTGAAATCAATGAGTTATTTTGAGTCTCGCCAAGTCGAACTCAATTAGTACCACACGAAAAACGGTGGACATGATAACAGGCTGACGGAAAAATACAACGCTAATTCTATTTGGTCACATTACACCCCATCGAGTGATTTATATAGAGGCATCGATGGGCCGTTTTTTGAAATCAATGAGTTATTTTGAGTCTCACCAAGTGGAACTCAATTAGCACCGCACGAAAAATTGCGAGCATCATAACACACTGACGAAAAAATACCACGCGAATTTGACTTCGCTCGTTATTCGCCACTCGCCTTTTTGCCCTTTTGAAGGGTGCTGAAAAAGGCACCGTTTTTTTTGAAAAAAAATATGATCGGTTTCAAGTGTTAACATGGCCCTCAATTGACGAGGGTTGTTCTCCAGTCTAGTCCCTTTTTTTTGACGTCCAAGATAAATCTTGGACTCCTTCCTCAATTTTTGTTATCCAGCCGATATTTGTGGCACCGTTTTTTTTGAAATAAAAATACGAGCGGTTTCAAGTGTTAACATGGCCCTCAATTGACGAGGGTTGCGCCCCAGTTTTTTGGCGAGAAAAAAATACGAGCGGTTTCAAGTGTCAACATGGCCCCCAATTGACGAGGGTTGCTCACCAGTCCAGTCCTTTGTCGAAAAAAAACCAAGTGGCCAATACTTGTGGCACTCTCACAGAAAATCTGATCACTTTCAAACGTCAACATGGCCCCCAATTGACGAGGGTTTGTTCACCAATATTGTCCCTTTGATTTTTTTTATGGATAATATATATAAAATAAATTAGTTAGAGTAATTATGCCTGAGGCACTATATTGAGTGCAAAGAGGCACGCAAACTATTAACCCAACAAAGTTAACAGTGTACCAGCTTTCGTGGCCGATATTTGTGGCAGCGTTTTTTGTTGAGAAAAAAATACGTGCGGTTTCAAACGTCAACATGGCCCTCAATTGACGAGGGTTGTTTTTCAGTTTAGTCCTTTGTCGAAAACTTATCCTGCCGATATTTGTGGCAACGTTTTTTGTTGAGAAAAAAATACGAGCGGTTTCAAGCGTCAATATGGCCCCCAATTGACGAGGGTTGTTCTCCAGTCTAGTCCTTTTTTTGACGTCCAAGATAAATCTTGGACTCCTTCCTCAATTTTTGAGGTTTGCGCCCTAGTCCAGTCCTTTGTCGAAAACTTATCCAGCCGATACTTCTCAACTCACACCGGTTGCTCGAATCAAGTCGCGCTCGTGGTTAGGAAAAACTTAACAATGCGTTCGGCTTTCTTTGTCTTGTCGGGTGGGCATTCGCTCAAATGCTAAAGCTTTGGATGGAAAGTATCTCTCAAAAGTCAAAAGCTAAAGCTTTGGACGGAAAGTACCTCTCAAAAGTAAGGTTAGATTATACTGAACGTGGTCATAGCTTGGTTTTTTTTTAGGACGGGTTAATATATAAGGCGTATTATTAAAGCTAGGTAGGTACACTGGCTTTATTAATGTCGTACCAAAGGGGCTTGCTAGGTAGGTACACTAGCTTTATTAATATCGTACCAAAGGGGCTTGCCTGGGGCGGTGCCCCAGGCTTTATTAATATCGCCCCGTTGAGGCTTGCCAGGGGCGGTGCCCCAATGCCATTAAGTTAAGGAATTAGAAACAAATAATCCCCCCGCCTTTGGTAAAGCCGTCGTCTAATAGCTGAAGTGCCCTAAAGGGCACTGAAGACTCAATGCCATATCGTTTGCTTAGAAAAAAATCCTGAATTTACCAGTCCCCTTTAGGGGACTTTAGCTTTGAGTGGCTCTTTCTCGTTTATTTCTTAACTTAATGGCATTGGGGCGGTGCCCCTGGCTATATTAATGTCGCCGTTGGGGCTTTTCTATTAGCCCCTTCGGTATGTATTATTAAAGCCAGGGGCACCGCCCCTGGCTTTCTTATTTATTGACGGACAAGTCTAATATTAGCTCTTGACCTCGACTCCTAAATATTTTAAAGTAGCTTCTTCACAATCCATGTCTTTTGAAGTACCACTTAAAAGAACTTCTCACAAAGACTGACCTTATTGACTCAGACATAAAGAGGATGCGACATAATGACTCAGGAGCTGACTTCAAGTAAGTTGTATCATCGATTATTAAAAGAAGGGGCTTCAAAGTTATCTGATTCTGAACTAATGGCCGTTCTATTGGAAGCAACACCTCATGATCAAGAAATGAGGACTTTGGACTTAACTTACCAATTATTTAAATATGAAGGTGGATTACGTGAATTTTTGGGAGTCCTGTCTGATTGGTTGTACTACACCCAAGATATCTTTGAAGCTGATGAGGCTTTGTTAAAAGCGAGCATCGAAGTCCAAAGACGTGCCTTGACTAGAGTGTTAAGGGGTTAAGGGACTGCAACGCTCTCATCTGAGTTAACCAACGACTTTTTGAGGTTGGAACTCAGTGAATGAATGGGCGTTGTGTGTGGTGCTGAGCGGTTTATTTTTAAACCAACAACACCGAATGCTGGGGTTTTAAGACGGGTTTTAGGGTTGTTATGATGAGACTAATTCTTCTCATCATAACACGATTGCCCCATTCAATCCCGCGAAAGGCGAAACGATATAAAGCTCCTTTCGTCATAGCTCGCCGCAACTTTTTTTCAGAGGCAAGCCCAACACCGTGCAGACATTTCTTTGACGCGATGGCTTATGAAGAAATTACCTGTCACCTGGGTGGTTTTGTTAGACTAGAGTTGTCTGAAAATAAGGGTTTTGTTAGCTTCCCTCCTTCCCTCTTCCAGGGGCGATGCCCCTCCAGGTAGATACACTGGCTATATTAATGTCGCCCCGTTGGGGCTTTTCTATTAGCCCCTTCGGTATGTGTTATTAAAGCCAGGGGCGATGCCCCTCCAGGTAGATACACTGGCTATATTAATGTCGCCCCGTTGGGGCTTTTCTATTAGCCCCTTCGGTATTGTTTTTACCGGCTTTTCCCGGGGAAGCCATTTTTCAAGGTTCCATCTCGTATGTCTCGGAATTTTTTATATCGGTAAGGCTGATAGAATAGGCAGGATTTGAAAATGAGTTTAATGTGGGAACGAGAACAATTCTCGCATTATCAAGTCTAGGAACGCTGGCATTACCACCACGAGAAAGCTGGTTTCGCTTTTTATATTAGAATATTAGGTTATCTATATGTTTACGTTGTAGTCCTTCTTGTGGAATACGAAAATCTTTAGAAATAACTTCTACAAGCCAATCTTTAAGCTTGTCGGGGATCCAATTCAACAGATCATCATTTATCGTCCGTTGCTTACTTTTACACCAGCGTTCTTTGGGAACTGCACATCGAAGATTCTGGTAGAGTTCAGTATCAAGAATTAGCGGTACGTCCAGTGACTCATGTATATCGTGAGCTGCCCTAAATGGTATCATTAGCCCTTCATAATCGACATCCCCGAAGTAATGGATCAAATCAAATGGCGCGATTTCTCGCACTAACTCTAAACCCTGCCAAGTTTGTGAAAATTTGTTGCCACCGCCATATACAACGGATGAATAGGCACCGTTGTCGCGGTTCCAGAGAGATAAAGTACGCCAAGTAGCGCTGTTTTCTACGACTAAGCAGGGTTTTGAGTCTGAGCCTGAGGGGCATTTTTCCCAAGCTAATGGCTCTGGTGTTATGACACAACGTAATATTGATAGATCAATACGTCCCTGCTTGAAAGGTTGAGTTTTTGAAAACTCATCTAATAATTTTTCGTCATTAAATATTTCAAACGATCTTTCACGTACTGGTACAATAGGTGCGTTACGTCCCCCTGACTTTAACCAGTTATCTAGCATCTGCCACTGCTGGTAATTGGGTAAGCGTCTGCCTTCCGCCAAAAAAGTTAATTCTCTCGCCCATAAATAAGTCTTTGGCTCCAACAAAAAGTTTTTATCGTCATTGGCTTTTTCAGATCGTTGAACCCATTTTGGTAGTGGCGGTTGTGCTGTCTGATCAAATAACTTCTTACTTTTTGGTAAGCTAAACCCACGTAATTCAATACCAGCGATTAAAGCCTGTAGGGTTTGTCGTGAATCACCGCCAATTTGTTCCGGCAGTGCTTTTGCCATCGCATCCCATAACCATTCTATTGGAATACGATGTTTGTCCAACGGTAATGCTTGTTCAAAGCGATCAATGGCTGCCTTCGGAAGTTTCATTTTCTGAATCAAGAGGTTCTTTAAACTGAGCCTCGACTGTCTCAATGTCAGGCGGTTGTAGTTCTTTCACATAACGATCACCCGTTTTCTGATCTCTATGCTGGTTTTGTAATGTCACAATACGGGGAAATTCTCCCAGAGACTCTTTTTCCTGAATACCGGTGGCATAGATTAATTGGATATTCGTTAGCTTTGCCATTTCCCGTTGCATCTGCACAAAAGGAATGTAGTTACATTTTCCCAGCGGATTATCAAGCAAAAGGAAGTTGGATGGGTTTTGATTTTCACTGTATTGAAAACCTATAAGTCGTACAATACCACAGTAAATCATGATAGCGGTAGTGAGCTTTTCACCACCGGAAAATTTACCGACATCGACAATAGAGGTTCGCTCTAAGGTGGGCGTGTCGGATGGCTTAAATATATGAATAGAAATGTTATTGTGTAGCACCTTATAAACACCCTGCTGGATGAGCAATACTGGATTTTCTGTTATTCCTTTTGTGTTGTTAACCAGATGTTGCAGGTATTCTTCTAACGTCTGCTGGAGATAATCTACCTTCAGCACTTTGGGGTTTATCTTAACATCAATAAAAGGATGACCACTCCATGCTTTCCAAATGCCTGAATTTGGAGGACATTTGGAGGCGGTGTTTAACCCTTTCAGTTGCCGAATCGGTGACTCTACTAAGCTTCTAAAGAAACCAACGAGTTCAGTACGTCCCTTTTCGGCTCTTTCTAGGGAGTGGTTGAGTGCTTCAATTCTATTTGTCAAGGCATTGATATTCTCAGCCACGTTTTGGTAATAACTTTCCTGCATGTCCAAAAGGCGGGAACGTAATACTGGTGCCACCTCTCTATACTCGTCATCATTGAGTATCTTGGTGATTGCATTTTGCAAACTGTTCACTTTGCCTTTAGCGTTACTGAGTTGCTTATCTAGCTGGTTAGTCAGTTTGCCAATATTGCCCCATTTCTTTTCGGCTTCTTCAGCAGAATCGAATGGATTGTAAGTTTCACAAAGCGATTCATCAGGAAATTCTTCTTTTGCCGCTTTGACGGCTGTCTTCAACAAAGCGAGACTTTGGCTGATTTTATTCTGTTTAGCTTTCGTAGTGACAATTGATGCCTTTATCGTTTTTTCAGTCTGTTGCGCTTCCTGAAGTTGCTTATCCCATTGGCTACGTGTATCACTACAATTTTCTAATGATTCATAAGAAGTGAGTTCCTCTGGTTTTTGAGGTACACCTTTTGCCCTGAATTGTTCAAGTTCGTGCTTGGCTTTCTTTTTATCAGCCTTGGCTAACGTTTCAACATTCCGTGCGGTGAGAACTTTTTCATCCAATGTCTTGATTAAGCTATCGTCTATTGGTTGCTCACGACGAGATAAGATGTTATCAACCTCCTGTTCACCATACGAACCACGTTTGGCATCGTACTCTTTTTGAGCCACTGTTCGCTGCTTAGTCAATTCTTCCAATTGTCCTACCAACTTACCAGAGGCTTCTACTCCCTTGTCATAAGAGGTTTTTTTGACAAAATAAAGATTATTCAATTGCTCTTCGGTATGATGCTCATACTGTGTTACCAGAGAACGTTCTTTAGGCGAGCGGTGTTCAATCTTGTTCAGATCGTCTCTGCAAGTCCTCAGATCGTTTTTTTGTTTATCAATCGCTTCAACAAGCCGCCGCTCCTGAGTCTTGTATTGGGTAATTGCGTTCTCCAACTCTTCAATCTTTTTGATTTTGTTGGCTTTTTCTGCATTGGCTTGTTGTAATTCTAGTTCTTTTTCTTGGCGTAGTTCCTCATAACGGTTAATATATTTCTCAACCGCTTTTCGACAATTGTTCAGTTCCTTTCCTTTTGCCTCTGTTGCTGTTAAAGAGGCTGAAATGCTTTCTTGGCGTTCTTTGAGTATTCCAATCTCACGCTCAAGCTTTTCTAAGTGTTGACGCTGGCTCGCTATCTGCTGTTGGATATCGGTAATGGCTTGTTGGTAGCGTACTTCTGAGCCTTCAGGATGCGCTTTCAAAAATTGTCTTAGTGTACTTAGGATTTCACCATAAGCGCTGTTTTCTTCTTTAATAGCAGACAAACGAGTGTTGTTGTTTTCAATGTTACGTTCTAAGCGCACTTTTTCAATAGCTGCCGCCGCTTTGTCAAAGGTTGCATTGCTCATAGGCATGACTGTCGCCATGCCTTCATGCTGATTCACGGTGTCTGGGCAACTGACGAGCGTGATTTGTACCGGGCTGCGCAAATTATTAAGCGTTTGAAATTCTTGCTTAACACGCTCAAAATGTTCTGGGCTGATAACGGCAATACCACCATACCGTGCCGGATCACGGTTCATCTTTTCTCTTATCGTATCTGGCGTTATATCGCCTTGTTCGGTGAAGTATTCACCGTAATTGTAGGCACCGATACCCTTGTCTTTGAGATGTTGTAAGACAGTACGAACATCGCGCCCAGGTGGTAAAACATTTGATTCTGATAACGCCTCAACATCTTCGTGAGCCAATTCAAGCTGGTTTTGAATCTGTCTTAACTCTTGGTTCAATTTTTCTTGAGCATTTTTGAGACTGTTTTCTAAGTCAGGGGAATAGGGATTTATTTCGTCAGCTTCTACCAATTCGCATAGCGTTTGATGGTGAGATAAGCTTTGTAACTCATTTTGGTATGCCAGTAATATGTAGGAGGCTTTTTCAGCTTCCTTTTCCAGCATAGCCATCTTGTCGGTAACAGATTGCTTTTCTAACCGAAACTGATAAATGCTCTCCTTGGTTTCTTCTTGGGTGGTTTTCAGTTCTGTAATCGTTTCTTCTGTTGTGGCGAGTTGTTCATCAATACGCGCTATTGCCATACTAGGGGTTTCATCAGCTTGGAGGTACTCCAATTTTCGTAGCTGATTTAATTGGTTATCCGCTTTTTTCAACCAGTTGGATAGCTCATTGGATTTTGTTTCCAGTGTTTCAAAACGTTCCTTCGTTTTACCCACCTGTTGTTGTGTAGCCTCTTTCGCGTTCTGGATTTTAGCGTGATTTTCAGATTGCTTGATTAAATCCGCCTCTATGGCTTTAGCGTTGTTATTCACAAGCCCATAATAAATTAAACCAATGGTATGAAGGTGGGCTGCGATTTCCGCAACTGGCGCGTTGGCGAGTTCAATTTCATTTTGTAAGACAGTGCATCTATTTTCTGTTTGGCGTAATTTCCCCAAGTATTGGGCTGCAAGATGTAAGTCATATTGACGTTTTTGCGCGTTGAAATCCTTAACGGCAGATTGATGTGTTGCCGTTTCGTTAGCATAGATAAGGCGTAGCTTTTCAGATTCCAGCCATCGAATCCCGGCTGATACTTTCGTTATCTGTTGCAGGTTACGATTTTGCTGATCTTTTAGGTTATTCAAGTCATTCCTAGACTTATTCTGAGCATTTCGTGTTGAAATATCAGTCTTTATAACCCTTGCCGCAATTTGTTGACGTGTTATAGCATTTTCATTTTTCTGTTTAAGCAGAGAAAGGTATTCATTAGCGGGTTGTTGCAGCGCAACAAAGTGATTGTGTAGTTTTTCAACCAGTGTTTTTTCTTGTTTGAGCGTTGGTACTTTATTCAGTTTTTCTTTATGTTGCTCAATAACGCTTGGCAGATTTCTTGCCTTACTCGGATCGATAAGCGACGTAAGAACAAGCTCAAGGAACTGTTCAATCTTGGTAATTGCCAAAATGTCATCCGCACTACCTTCCTTTTCATTCATTTTGGCAAGCAATTGAAATTGTTCCGGGATAAAGCCACGATTGCGTAGAAAATCTAACCAATCTTTTTGCTTGTCGTGGATAAATGGCTCTAATGCCGGTGAATTTCTCACTTGTTCATTAAACCAGACTCGGAAGTCATCAAGATTCGTTTCAGGCTGGTTATTAAAACCTAACGGTAAATGATGAACAGAGAGTTTTTCGCTGGAGATGAAACTAAAAAATAACCGTTTCAAAATGGGCGAACCACTGTCATTGAGTTGTGATGTTCTCAGAACACATTGCCCAATAATTCTGGTTTGAGTGGCTGTTCCAAATAACCCATCTTGTTGTCCTTCAATAGTCCACTCGGTAACAATAAATCCCAATTCACCTTGTCTGAAATAGTCTTCAAACTTCCGAGCCTTACCTTCAGCCCGAGCGAATTTTTGCTTGCTGGGTTGGAATACGGAGTAGAGCAATTGAATAATGGAACTTTTGCCACCGCCATTGCGTAGGCTGATGATGGTATCAACGGGTTTATCATTATATTCCGGATCAGAAAATTTTATTTGAGTCCCGTGCAATCTGGCTTCTTTGTGTCCAACACGAGAAAACCATAAATTCAATAATTTACTCATATTGTGTCCTCTGTTTTGACAAGTGCTTCTTTAATCACTTCAAAGGCTCGCATGGAGGCAAATTCGCGCACATAGATACTAAATTTGGAATGGGTACGGTATGTTTCACCTTCTTCATCTGGTTTCAGGGAGATAAATTTTTGCTCCGCTAGATATTTAAATGTTTGTTCGACTACCCGAGCTAAGGAGCCAACTTTGTGTCCTCCAGAAGGATTACGTGCAATCTGTGCTTTTTCTTTAATGACTTCCCAAACGTCGGTTAATCCCGGCACCACCTCTTGCTCATCACGCTTGTCATTAAAAGAGTCAGCCAATTGAATGAGTCGATGACGGACATCTGTCACTGTGACATAACGGGCACGATCAGAGTCAAAACTTGAGTCATTAGGAAAACAAATAGCCGCAATAGTGAGAATGGTAGCACCAAACATCAAACGCTGATCAACTTCAGCAAAACGGGTATGAATATGATTCGCAAGGTTGGGGCAAAAAGGACTTTGTTTTTCTACCACTGCCATCACAATACCCCGTTTGGATACATCTAACACGCGCAATCCAAATCCAGTTGCTATTTGTTTGACAATTTCTCGATACTCATCATCAGTCTGGTAAGCGTCTATACACTCGCGGTAACTGGTGTTATTGTGTGGATTTAACTTGGGCTTTAAACCACAACTGACAAGATAAGCCGCATCTTCTATTTTGTTTAACATCACCATTCCTTATCTTTTTGTAATCCTCAAATCATCACCACAACAGAAGGGGGTAACAAATCTTTTCTCCATTTTAGTCGCATAAAACGTTGCGCTGTCTTGGGTATAAGCGGCATGTACTAACGCAACTAATGCTCTGACTATACCCTCATTTTCCTTGTCGGGAGGAACACTTTCAATTAATTCGTGTAAGGTGCAAGTGCCTTTAGATAACCCTTGCTTGATAAGTGCCTCAGCTTCAGCAACATCACGCTTGGTAACATTAGCGTTAATCTCAATACTTAATTCTTCTGAGTGTTCCTCATCATAAATAAACGTTTGTTCATCTGAATCCTTACGAGGCATAAGCGCACTTTGCACAATACTAACCAAATCGTGCAGTGGTTGCGTTATCGGCCCCATGATAGCGGGTTCAAGACTCTCCAATACGTTTTCAATGTGATTAAATGGTAACTTGAGAAACGGTAAAAGTATTTCTTCTGTCAGGTTGGGCATCTTTTCATATTGTGAATCAAAAAAGCATTGATGCACTTGAGCATCCAGAAATTCGTCATCCAAACGATTGGCAATTTCATAGAGGTTGAGATAAATATCTAAGCATTCCTGAATTTTGTCTTTTAATTGAATCAGCAGATAGGTATTGGCAACTTGCTTTTCAGCTAAGTCTTCTTCAATGTAAGCAAGAATTCTATTATCGGTATCACGAAAATCTTGAATATTGATGAGTGCTTCCTCAATTTGAGGGCGAATTTGGCTTTTCCATTGCATATCCCGCACATTAATCCGTATTTGCCGAATTAAATTCATTAAGGTGTTGCGATGTTGATAGGTGATTGAACGATGTTCATCGGCGGTTTTGTTTGCCTCTTCTATTTTCCCTGCTTTCAATTGATGATCTAATACGGCTTGAATGGCAACTTGTTTATCTTCAAGGGGTTGGCTCAACGCGGTGAAATAAAGGTTAGCACATTCAATTGATGGGCGGAGGTAAAAATAACCGTCTGTTCCATCAAATTCTTCAAGTAATCGAAACTTAACTGTTTTAAATAGATTGTCTTGGTAGGAAAAGATACGTGCTTCAAATGGTGTGCCTGCTTTACAGTTTAAAAGCACATCAATCAAATCGTCAGCTTGTTTGCCAATCATATCTTGACTAGGAACAGACTCAGCTAAACCTTCTCGGCACAATACCTCAACTTGTGTGATAATCCAGTCTGATATGTCATTTTGCAAAACTTCTCTACGGACACCTCCCTCCATTGAGCCTAAATGAAGTCCATTAAGCACACGCTCAATTATTTTCATGGCAATAGAGAAATAGTCAACCAGATCGAGTGGTGTTCTTCTCGCATCAGGAGACAATTTGTATAAAGGATCAGCAATTGCTAATGTGAATGCTCGGCGCCAGAGTTGTTCGTTTTGTGAGGCACTGTCAACAAAATGTGGTGTTGCACGGTTTTCGGTAACTTCTTTGCAAGATAGCATTTCCATCGTTTTCAAACATTATGTTGGTGATGATTTGTCCAATATAGTCGTGAAACCAACTATTTTTCAGTGAATTGGTTTTATTGTAAATGATTATAACGGATTTTGTTGATACATTCTCAAGGTGCCAACCCCGAAGGGGTTGAATGTACGTTCCGTATAGAATCACTAAAATTCAATCAGTTATATCTATTTTTCAACAGTTACAATCAGTGTTCCTATTGTTTATTATCAAGCCACGGATAATGATACCACTTTTTCAATAATGTGATAAACGAGATAGACAATAATTATAGCAATTATGGATTGAAACCCATTTGATAAATGGCTCCAATGTCACAATTAATAATGCCATAAACGGCACACCATAAACTGAATTTTAATTAAGAATTGGTATTAGTAATATAAATTTAAAATTTTACTTAGAACACAATTTAAAACCAATCGCAAATATTTTTTTTCAGAGACTGTGTCAGTGTGGCTATTGTCTGGGTAGTTTGAAAGACGATTAAGTCGCTTCGCTAGGGTTTATCACAGATGTCCAAGATAAATCTTGGACTCCCTCCGTTCTATTTTTGCCCACCAAAAGACAACTCTTTTTTTAGGGTTATTTGGACTGATTTGGGGGCCATAAAACGTTTTGGATGTTTTCAAATTAAGTAATGGCCCTCAATCGCGCCGCTTAGCCAACAGCTAAAGCAGTTGTCTAAAAGCTAAAGTAGGCTAAAGCCTACTGAGCCAAACTTGACAGGTTTTTAAAACCTGACAGGTTTAGCACTAGTCCACTGTGACTGTTAGTTCTACGGTTCCCCAAATTGTTACCGGTGGATTTCCGTTGGTGGCGGCTTTGATAAAGGCTTTCCAATTTATCGGTTTGAGTGTTCCTATTGCTTTGAAGTATTCTTGCCCGGCTTCTAAATGGATTTGTTTTACTATGACTACATTCAGTTGTTCAGTTAATTGTCCATAGATTTTTTCAGCTTCAATGACTTCATTGAGGATCATTGATAATTGGCTGCTTGGTGAAATATTGAGTAAGGTGAAATAAACGGGGGTTCCTTGTTTTAACCCTTTGATTTCATAGCCAAATGTGACTTTTTTATAGCGATTAAAGCGTTTTTTACCGCGTTCGTCTAACCATAATGATATCGTAAACGGTGCTTGAGGGTTCTCTAAGCATTTTAGTTGAGTGACGAGATCGTCAAATGGGACGTTGTTACAGTCTGAAACCCTACGAGGTTTCTGGGTTTGATCTGATGGTTTTGGAGGCTCAACCGGGGGCCGATTATTGTTTTCAACGGTGGGCATAGACGGTGGTGGAGTCGGTTCTGAATACCACCAATTGTCTATGGACTTTTCAATGATGATCGAAATAATCGCCAGCACTAGTGCGGATAGAATCCACAATAACCCTTTTTTAAGTCTATTCCAGTTCTTAGTTGTCATGGATTGCTCCGTTATTTTACTGATCCTGGGGAATTGTGAATTGGAGTCCAAGATTTATCTTGGACGTCAGAATTGTGAATTGTGAATTGGAGTCCAAGATTTATCTTGGACGTCAGAATTGTGAATTGTGAATGAAAAACTAATGCGAAATTAATACCGCCAAGGGCAACGCCCCTAGTAAGCCCCAACGGGGCGAGATTAATATAGCCAGGGGCAACGCCCCACTGCCATTTAGTTAAGCTGTCCAAGTACTTAGGATACGCGAAGTACAACGGATACGCGAAATAAACGGATAGGGGTCATTTATAACTCTTCATTCGCTCAATAAAATCATCAAAACTTTAATTTATATCGTATTGATAAATAAAGGATTGTTGCAGACGCAATTTTCATGCCTTCTTTTTGGAGGTCATTTTTATTGCCTGATTTTACCCCAAACCCATCCTAGTTTGATGACTCAAATTGCCTCGAAAGAAGGCTAAATCTATAACTTTATGATTTTAAAAGAGATTCTAATTAAACTTTTGAGTTTTTTATTAAGCGAATGGTAAGTTATAATTTTGCTAACCTTATATTTTTTGAAGTTTTTTATCCGTTTATTTCGAGTATCCGTTGTACTACTGTATTACTTTAATAAAATTAGTCAGTTATTCTTAACTTAATGGCATTGGGGCAACGCCCCTGGATCGCAACGCCCCTGGCTTTAATTGTTAGTTTATGACGGTGTTTGGTATCATTCATCATTCATCATTCATCATTCACAATTCATCATTCATCATTCATCATTCATCATTCATCATTCATCATTCACACTGTTACTTCATTTTAATCTCTACGCGCCGATTTTTCGCTAATGCTGCCGGATGATTGCCCACGACGACTGGATCATGATACCCGTGGGCATGGGTTTTTATCCGGGTAATTGAGACGCCGCGTTTATCTAACGCATGGGCAATGGTATTGGCACGCGCCTGAGATAATTTCCAGTTGAGTCGAGCACTTTCTGCGACGTTCCTATTGGTGAACCGTTGGGTGTCGGTATGTCCATGGATATGAACGACTCTACTATAATTTATTAGGGTGGCGGCGATTTCATCCAATTGGCGTTCTGTTCTTGGTTTTAAAGTCGCCTTGCCGGTATCAAACTGTAAATTGCGAAAAACATGTTTATTCGTGGCTGAACCGACGGTTCTTAAACCACAGTCGGCAATAAGGCGATCTAGGTTTTGTCGCCGTTGTTTGTCATATAACAGCAACAAACTTTCTTTGTTGATGATTTCTCCCGCTTCTGTGACGGCATAGCGGTTGTCTTTCAACAACTCTATCACTCGTTGGTGAGAATCTCTGTCGGTTTGGCAAGCATTAAGATGGGCTTCCAAACTCAACGGAAATTGTTTTTGCTTGTAATAGGTTTCACCTAAGCCATGCCAGGCGGTAGATAAGTTCGGGTTGATTTGCAATGCTTGGCGATAGTGTGCTATCGCTTGTGCATAATTGCCTTCCTCGCTAAAGAGTTCGGCGAGGTTGTTGTAACTCACGGCATGATTTGGGCATACTGTTAATGCGTATTCCAAGATATGCTTGGAACGGCTGATTGGGAAGCCTTGGCGGTAAGATTCGTAGGCTTGGTAATTTAAATCGGTGGCTGCTTCGTCGCAGGAAGAAGCGATAACTGGTGATGATAGGCTGAGAATCATGCCGACAGTTATCATTTTTAACGCCGATTGATTTGACATAATGTCCTCCGATTTTGGGTTTGGTACAAAGTGGTTATCAATGCGAATTAAGTTATAGTACAACTCATTACGCGATTAAGTACAACTCATTACGCGATTAAGTACAACTAATTACGCGGATAAACGAATTGAGTACAACTCATTACGCGGATTAAGTACAACTAATTACGCGGATAATCGAATTGAGTACAACTCATTACGCGGATTAAGTACAACTAATTACGCGGATTAACGAATTGAGTACAACTCATTACGCGATTAAGTACAACTCATTACGCGGATAATCGAATTGAGTACAACTTATTACGCGATTAAGTACAACTCATTACGCGGATAATCGAATTGAGTACAACTCATTACGCGGATAAACGAATTAAGTACAACTAATTACGCGGATAAACGAATTAGATTGAAGATATCCCTGCTTATATACAATCCTTGTAGTTATTAAAAAAATCCCTGCTTATATGCAATCCTTGTTGTCGTTGATGTCCATAATTTAATTTGAATGTTTTAAAAATAAGTTATGGCCCTCTGTCGCGCTTCATTAACTAAATCCTTACAAAAATCCCTGCTTATACACAATCCTTGTAGTTATTAAAAAAATCCGTGGCTTTAATGCAATCCTTGTTGTCGTTGGGGGCCATAAACTAATTTGGAAGTTTTCAAAATAAGTTATGGCCCTCTGTCGCGCTTCATTAAAGAAATCCTTAAAACGGAACAAACCCAAAGAGTCCTTGGGCTATTTCATTGTTACTCAATCAGATTAGAGGTATCAAATCGCTTGATAGCGCCCATTGTCACTCGCTCGAACAATCTAAAACTTTTGACCACTTGATATGAGGGAATACCTTCTTCATAAGAGAGAAAATATTCTGATAACAGAACATTCTCTTTTGGCATAGAAAAACGTGAGAAGATGACACCAGAGTTTAACTCATTTAGAAAAGACAATTTCTTTTCTGGTGAGAGTTTGTCTTTAAAGCTGAAAAAACTCAAATATTTGAGCATTTTCTTGTTTTGAAGTAAGGTAACGAAAAATACGGTACCCATATCGGTTGTGACTTGTATATCACCCTCTTCATCAACCGTTGCTTTTATAAGCGCATTGTCAAAAAGTGCCCCTATTGTTTCTGGGGTGACTTTTTCTTCGTTAATCAACGAGTTGTTCATATTGTTGTGGCCTCTAAATGGATGTCTATTGAGTTTTTTTGAGGAGATTTATCTTCATGTTTCCTTTAATTGATTTGCCATTAGTCCTATAAAACTCGGTATCTTTGTAGAAAGAAGGTAATTTTCCTCTATAAATCATAATGTCCCAACAGTTGAGTTCGTTTATTATCGCCTTGTTTTCTTCCTTTATCTTATTAAAAAACTTATTACTGGGTGTACCACTGATGAGTAAATAAGTGTCTTTTTCGGATATTTTGTTAATTTCCTTGAATAAATAATCTAATATTAAAAAGTCAGGGGTTTCTTCTATATTTAATGGGTATTGTTTCAGGAATTGATGGACGAATTCTTTTTTAAAATACGGGTTATTCATAATAATGAGCTTTTTGGAGTTAGGAATATATTTACTAACTTTTAAGACTGATCCTTTAATGCCCCGCTTTGCTTCAATATCCACATTAAGAAAATCTTCTATCGTCGGATAGTCTCCACCCATCAATTCTATTTTATTAATTCCCGCTAAATATTTTGCTTGTTTTATCAAATCATCTGCTAATAATAGCTCAATATCAGATTGATTTTCCAGTTCATCAACAAGCTTTAGAAATTTTTGGATCTGATTATTTTCCATTTATTTAATTAACATTTTATCTCAAAATAGAGAAAATCACTCTTCTTTTATTAGAATGTTTGCGTTTGTAGTAGGCGATTTATCGCCTCAAGACTTTGTAGTAAGCCTAAACGAATTGAGTTGTTATTGCTCAGAGTACAACTAATTACGCGGATAAACGAATTTACCTGGTAGATACACAGGCTTTATTAATGTCGCCCCGTTGGGGCTTACCAAATCCCTGCTTATATGCAATCCTTGTAGTTAGTTGGGGGCCATAAACTCATTTGAAGGTTTTCAAAATAAGTTATGGCCCTCTGTCGCGCTAATTAAGTACAACTAATTACGCGGATAAACGAATTTACCTGGTAGATACACAGGCTTTATTAATGTCGCCCCGTTGGGGCTTACCAAATCCCT
>Ga0190343_1000112_pt1 | contig 32033 bp, 17 predicted proteins | sample 48721312_MG_FD_161664 | JGI IMG/M metagenome (GOLD analysis project Ga0190343, IMG submission 161664) | Hydrothermal vent microbial mat bacterial communities from Southern Trench, Guaymas Basin, Mexico - 4872-13-1-2_MG | ecosystem: Environmental > Aquatic > Marine > Hydrothermal vents >... | reverse complement strand
CGTCATCCAGTGTGTGTTTTTCCATAAATTGATTTTACCTACTGTTTGAAAGGCAATAACTATAACACATTTTCCTTAACTTAATGGCATTGAGGTTGCACCTGGGGCTATTCATATTCAACCCCTATCGGGGTTGGGGGCCTCCTCGGCACACGGAACAAAACTAGGGTGAACAGATTTAACACCCCAGACTTGAGGTAACTTACCTCTCACCCATTGGGTAATAATAATCGATTTCATCATTTTCCAATTAATCCCAAGATTTCTGATTTAGCTTGGCACGACGGCTGCAAGACCAAGTTAGAATTAATTTTACTCTGATTTGGAGTCCTGAATTTTATACACTTTTAAGCCATTAAAGGTTTCATTTCCGTAGGGATATGTCGGATAACACATGACATAAATATAATTATCTTTAACCGATATGGCTCTTGCTGGTGAATCTGTATCCACTGTAGCAATAAACCTTAAATTCTTTGGATCGGTTATATCTATTACTGAAAATCCGGCTTTTCTATTTGCAATAAAAAGACGGTTCTCCTTAATATATAATCCCGATGCAAATCGCTCTTCATTATTTAAAGTAATATAAGTTACTTCAACAGGGTTTGAAGAATTACTGATATTAACAACTAATACATCCTTATACGAAGCATTATCAGACGTTAAGTAAGCATAATCTCCCTTAATTAATACTTGATTTCCGTATCCGATATTAAGCAGGCTACCCAATTCCTGTGGATTTGAGGGATTAGAAACATCAAAAATATGCAAACCTTCCATTAAAACATACGCCTTATCATTTACAACAGTAACAGCTTTTACATACTTATATTCACCAAAAGAATATGTCGTTTCATGAACGGGATGGCTTTTATTACTTACATTATATATCTTTAAACCTTCTCTTCCAGCAGCCATATAGACATTATCAGCATGGACAAAAATATCAGCGATATAATTAGTTGTCATTGAGTTATTTGTCGATTTCAAATGACTATCACTCACATTATAAATATTGGCTCCGATATAGGCATAATTATCATCTATATGATGACCAGTGTAATTTGGTATTTGTAAAAATTGAGAGATTGATGGATTTTCCGGATTACTAATATCAATTTTATAAATACCTCCTTTCTCGCTACTGTGCATTGAAATCCCATAGTATATCAATTCATTACCGTTTATAAAAATCTCATCGGATGTTTGAAATCTAGAATCTGCAACTTCTAAGCTTCCTATAAACTCAATATCTTGTGTATCTGGATTATCAAGCTGTTTCAATGAGCTAAAATCTAACTTCCAGTAAAAGTTAGGATCAAAAGGTTGGTCAGGGATTTTGAACGGATTTAACACAAAACTATATTGACTGCCGGCAAGATTCGCACAATTAACATTGAGGCTTAAATCATTTTCTATTGTTATACACATACTAGTTGAATTCACATCAGTGTTTTGACCAAGTTGTTCAGCAGAGCAACCTTGTTTGTTGGTAAAAATATCCATAGCTGTACTTGGGCATTTATCCCAGTCGTCTATAACACCATCACTATCACTATCATTCAATTCAGCATACGCTGCTGCACTAAACAGAAGCATAAAAGCTATTACGAACACTGTTAGCCGTTTCATATTAATCTCCTTTTGTTTTTTTTAATTAGGACTGAAGATAAAATCAATTCCTCAATTTCAGGATTCTTGACAAGACCTTTGATTCTGCCAATATCTGAAAATTCCGATTTTTTAATGCGTCATTTTATTATGCAGCTATTTTGTATAAAACTTGTCTGGAGAGTCGAAAATTATTTTAACTGTGGAGTTCAAGTTCTGTATACCATAAATAATGGCAAACCAACATTCCATAAATGAATATACCAAGATAATCTCTCTTGGAAATCACCTTAGTATTTATCCTACTGACTGATCCTCCACTACTGATAAATGGCTCTCCCAAGTTCCCGAATTACCCCTGTATGTAAATACATGCCCTGCTCACATCAGGCCCCGGTGGTGTCTTTAATACTCACCGAAACGCATTAAAAACGACTGCTTGGAACGAAGCCGATAGCGTCAGCTTTTGTCTAATTTGACTTATCCAATGACCACGATTCCGATTTCGGGGTTCAATCACACGGCCTGTATTCTTGATTCCTCTAGGTTCATACGTCCATTACTGGGTTTGCATGTAGAGTGTACTACTAACCGGCTGGTTAGGCTGTAAGTTAGATGGGACTTGAGTTAAACTACCTCTCACCCATTGGGTAATAATAATCTATTTCATAATTTTATCAATTAATTTCCAAGATTTCTGATTTAGCTTGGCACGACGGAGAGCAAGGCTTAGTTAGGTTTTTTGTACTTATTTGAATTGGGCCAGATTTAATTTGAGTCTGACCCATTTTATTACGGGCTTCCTTTCGTCAGCCCAGCCTACAAGCTATCAGGTTATTTGATTGACTCAAATACCCATTTAGCACTTGACCAACCCGGTTGAATCGCACCAATCTCCAGTTTACCATTTTCAATATGGAGATACTTAGTAGGTTTCCAGACATTCCTGATTCTGTAATGTAACCCAACAGGTTCTAATTTCCATTTAGCACTTGACCAACCAGGTTGGATTGTACCAACTTGAGCAAAACCACGTTCAATATGTATATATTGAGCAGGCTTCCAGACATTCTTAAAACGGTAGTACTTGTTGTCCACTCGTTCTAATGCCCATTTAGCACTTGACCAACCCGGTCTAATCGTGCTACTTTGAAGTTGTCCAGATTCAATATTGATATATTGATCAGTTTTCCATACGTTCCTGATTCTATCTTGTGCGTTAGCAAATGTTGCCAAGCTAAGCAATCCTACAAACAGTAAAACTGTTTTCATTTAGAAATTTCTCCCTACTCGAAAATACGGACAGACCACATTTATTCTTTTTTGTGGCTCACGGTGACATCGCACCGGCCCTCGAAACACACAATAGCATTTCTCAGTCAAGCGAATCTTTTGGCTGAGTGCTCTTATGTGAACCACGCAGCCGACTTGGCTACGATATCAATAGAGTCAGCAACATAAGCCAACTCAATTAAAGCTATCTTAAAAGTGGCCTCCTTTAGTTAGTGCATGAATATAACGAAATTAACAACTTTGAGCCACGGGGCCCACTTAGCTCATCAGTTATCAGTTATCAGTTAAATGTGAATGCCATACTTTTAAGAGGGCAACCATAAAGGATTGCCCCTACCACATTCAAGAATTTTTGCCGTTATCAAGTATTGGCTTTTAGGTAATTTCATACAACGTTTATTATTTTAACAAGTGATAGATGGTTGTCAAGCTTTTTTTCAATTTTTTGTTGAAATCTTTTTTCCTTTCCCCTTTCCCATTTTAAGTTGGGTTATTTTCCAATGGGTGGCATTTCTTTATCAGTACACAGACTTGAGTCAACTCTCACCGTAATGCTCGGACCCGCGAAAGCCAATATAGTCCACAAAAATATTGATAACTATTGATATTGGCTGGACATTATCTAAAAAAAATTGACCTTTTTTAATTTTTAAAGTATCATGATAAGCGCTTGAGGTGGTTAGCCTTCCACGTCAAAAAAAGGGACTCTCAAGCATTCAAGTAACCCTAAGCTTTCATTAGGCGAGGGGATAATGGGTTGATTGCTCCCTTATTCATAATTGTTGAAAGACATACTTCATTTAGTATGCATGTCAATAATTGTCAATAAAATTGTTATCTAACACCCACCCTTGGTAAAGCAAATATTATAACCCACTTCATACGGAAAAAGTGGTAGCACAAACATAATACACTTGCTCGGTTCCACGCGCCTTTGTGGCCCTTGGGTTAATCCCGGCTGGCACAGCAAATTGATAGATCGCGTTTCGATTTCTTTATTAGATATTATTTTCCGCGTTTTTTTGACAAACAGTGGGACATAAAAATCCGTTTTTCGTTTTAATCCACTTCATCGGCTTTGGCGACGGGCGAAAGGCCTAGTTCAGTGAACCCAATAAAACGAGCAAAGATAACTTTATATAAGAACTTGACATAATCTCATTTTTAGAGTCCATCATCAAACCAAACCTTTTTTGCTATGCAGTCATTAGGCTGAGCAACCGCATCAGTTATCAGTTATCAGTTATCAGTTATCAGTTATCAGTTAAATGCGAATGCCATACTTTTAAGAGGGCAACCATAAAGGATTGCCCCTACCACATTCAAGAATTTTTGCCGTTATCAAGTATTGGCTTTTAGGTAATTTCATGCAACGCTCTATCACCTTAATGAAAAATAGACACTTTCAACTTGACTAGAGTGTCGGAAACCTGTGATTGTAAAAATGCCCGTAAATAGGGCGCTTTGAGCTTTTCTTTTAAATACATTGGTTAGAGTCATTTTCTGATGTTTGAATTAGATGTATTTATATCATTTAACAGTCCTAATTTGCTCTTTATTGAATTATTTTAGACTTATATAAAAAAATATGAAATTGAACAAAAATCAATTTTTCGGCGTTTTAGACTGCAAATTAACGCGCTCTCATTTGCTTATTATGACGTTTTTTCGGGGAGGTAGGGGTTTAATACCCCCATTCTTAAAATAGTCTTTTAGAGGCGTTTTTTTTGAAACCTGGGGCGATGCCCCAGGCTTTAATAACGTTTTTTGAAACCTGGGGCGATGCCCCAGGCTTTAACAACGTTTTTTGAAACCTGGGGCGATGCCCCAGGCTTTATTAATGTCGCCCCGTTGGGGCTAAAGCCCCTTTGGTACGAATGTCGATCTAAAAATGAAAAATGTCGAACCTTGATTTTATAATAATTAATTCAACCCTTAATTCGCTTTGGCAAAAGTTGACTTAAGCTAATCAATCATAAGGCCCTCATTTGCGGTTATCCCTTACGTGGGAGACTGCCAATGCGAATTAAGGGTTTTCAAATCAAATCATGGCCCACAAAATGAAATAAACGCAAAGTTAATTGTTAACATTATAACTCTGTGACACTCTATGGCACTCTGTGAAAAAATGGGTTATTTAGACGACCTAATTTGGGGGCCATAAAACATTTTAAATGTTTTCAAATCAAATCATGGCCCACAAAATGAAATAAACGCACGCACGCAAGAGACAACCAAATAAACGCGGCGCATGCATGCGTCACTAGCGTGCGTTAAAATCCTTGATTTCATAATAATTAATTCAACCCTTATTCCGCATTACCAATCCAATTGACGGGTTTTTGTTTTGGCAAAAGTTGACTTAAGCTAAGCAAGCATAAGGCCCTCAATTGCGGTTATCCCTTGGGTGGGAGACTGCCAATGCGAATTAAGGGTTTTCAAATCAAATCATGGCCCACAAAATGAAATAAACGCAAAGTTAATTGTTAACATTAGTTAACATTATAACTCTGTGACACTCTATGGCACTCTGTGAAAAAATGGGTTATTTAGACGACCTAATTTGGGGGCCATAAAACATTTTAAATGTTTTCAAATCAAATCATGGCCCACAAAATGAAATAAACGCACGCACGCAAGAGACAACCAAATAAACGCGGCGCATGCATGCGTCACTAACGTGCGTTAAAATCCTTGATTTCATAATAATTAATTCAACCCTTAATCCGCATTACCAATCCAATTGACGGGTTTTTGTTTTGGCAAAAGTTGACTTAAGCTAATCAAGCATAAGGCCCACATTTGCGGTTATCCCTTACGTGGGAGACTGCCAGTCCAATTGACTAATTAACGTTTTGGCAAAAGTTGACTTTATTTTTGTTTTGGCAAAAGTTGACTTAAGCAGGCTCAAGTTGAAACTTGGATTTTGGTTATTGGGTTTACCGGCTGGGATTGGATTGGCTACTTTGAAGGCGATTTTAAAATAAAGGAGGTCTCCTAAATTTTTAGGCCGTTTTATATTTAACGCCTGTGCCACTAGCTCAGTTCTTTCAAACTGAATTTATTCTGAACACAATGAGAAATCCATGAGAAATCCTATTTTTTTTAAAAATCGGATTTCTTTGATCAGTTGAGAATAGTGGTTTTTTCTAGTGCCCATCTTTTATTTCCCATTCCAACGCAAAATGATGATTTCTGGACGGCTCATTTTGGGTGGTACGGAAATTCGGGTGTCGTCTCCCAACTGCCGTGATAGATATCCTTTTCCTATAATCCATTGTTTTTAGGCTTGAACGAAACGCCCACCGGTTTAAGGGTTGCCAAAACAACAATCCATCCATTTGTCGAACGTATTGTTAGGCGTAATGAGCAAGGTGCGGACGCGGTTCGCATTGGACAATATGTGCGACGTTGGTTGAATGTGGTGGGTTTCGCGATAGCGGAATCCACCCTACGCTCGCTGAAAAACCTTCGAGGTTTTAGAAACTTCGAAGGTTTGACATTGTCCACTATCTGTAGGACATGATTCAACCATTTTTTTTTAGGAAACGCTATCTGGGGGCACTCTATCAGGACAATGCCATTAAGTTAAGGGCAACCACAAGGGATTGCCCCTACAAACCGTTATGTAATGTAGGGGCAATCCTTTATGGTTGCCCTCACCCAAAAGCTTAACTTAATGGCATTGACTCTATCAGGAGGAATGCCATCTGCTTCCCTCTCTGGAAATTGACCCCCATTTCCTACACGCTGAGACGGGACAGGAGCAGTCATTTCAGATTCAGTCGCTATGCAACTATCTGAATAACCATCACTAACAACACCATCAAGTTGATCACGAAGGTTTGAAACGCGCTGTTCTACAAAGGATTTAAGACCAATGTAGCCTTCCCATGGTATTGGTGGCGCCATGCCATTGGTTGGTTCTGTCGTAGATTCCGCTGTCGAATAGTAAAATCCTTCCGTTAACGACGCTTCAAATTCTTCAGGGGTATAGAATGCCGAGGGATCAGCATAAACAAAATCACGTATCAGAGCGGCTGTGTCATTGATGGTTTGTGCCATTGTATCTGGATTGAGAGGCCCATTGAGAAGTGTCTCAAAATGATCATAATAGGCTTCCCGATAATCGGCGTTTTGCAGTAATTTGTCGATCAGCGGTCTTTGACTCATAGCGGATGAGGTCGGCGGATCATAAATCAAGAGTTCTATGCGTTTCTCATCCAAACAGCTCACACCACCACCACCAAATGACCGATTTAAATCCCACGGAATGATAGAAAACACACCAGCTTGTTCATATAAGTAATAATTGCCTGGATAAAAATCCCAATTTGATACAGCAGTATTGACAGCGATATAACGTAAAAAACCATCAACGTTTAAGACCGACTCGTAGTCAGTCCCATTATTCAGCACATCAATCATGGTCATAAAAGCGGCGTTATCACTGCTATCTTCATTCGTTTTTAATTCAATGCCAGAATAGTCACTGAAATTATCGCTAATCCAGAGGAGATCACTCCCTTTGCCTTCCGGTTTGTACAAATCACCCTCACCATTGGCAAAGTTTGTGTTCACAAACACGCTGTCCACATGTTCTACCACCGTATAAAATCCGTGTAGCACATCATTAATATAGAGATTCACATACGCAATGCGGGGGGCTGGCAAATCCATGTATCGCATCAAATCATAAGAGATGTACTCACGCATATAACTAGGCTCTCTCCAATTATTGTTGAAATTGAGTTTTTTCAGCCCCGACAGTGTTTGACCCTCGACATAAAGATCCATATCGACTTTAAAACTGTAACGGCCAGAATTGTTATCCGCTGCGACATTCATTAGGCTAGACTTGCCCTTCGTCCGAAAGGCCACATTTTCTAGCTTTACACCATTGTAAGTGATTGTACTTGGCTTATATTCTTTAGCCAGCGGATCATCCAAAATGGCTTGCCAGTCTTCGGGTTTCAATTCGATATAGACCTCAACGACTTTATCGCGGTTAAAGACTTCTAAGTCTTTGTTGCCGGGATCTTCAGGATTGTCAACAGGAGCCGTTGGTTTGTTAGCCGTCATTTCATTGGCCGCACCGGGGGTGGGTTTCAGGGTTTGTGCCTCGCCAGTACCATCGGGCAAATGTCCATAACTAAAACCGCTGGGTGCATCGCCCTTTTGCCATTTTAGCAAATCGATCAATTCGCTCCCTTTAAACAGGGTGACACTATCACTGGCACCCAGTTTAAAAGAAACATAAGGGCTGCCATCGGCCGGTTTGTCATAGGTGGCATAAACGATTACAAATTGCCCGGGCGCTAGGGTCACTTCTGGCAAGGCCATGGGTTCTCGTCCGGCCTTGTCATCAACCACTGTGTAATCACCCAGATACACGGCCTCTTTTCCGGCCGCATAAAGTTCAAACCAGTCGCTCCCCCCGTCAGCGGCTTTAGCGACGATTTCATTGATAATCAAAGATGAATCAGCCTGTGCCAGAGATAAATAAAAGCTGACCTCACCAACCGGTTTGATTGAAAGCCCCACTGGTTCAATCTCATTGAAAATCTCACCATAAACATAGACTTGACCGTCCGTCGTGCCTAACCAAGCTTCCGTTTCCACATAATGGCGGGCGAGATAACCCAAAATCGATTGGGTTGCGGTATTGGATGGACTAAAAAATTGTGGATATTGTTTTTCAGCCCAATCAAACAGGATATTGCTATTTGTCATTTCCGGTTCGGTTTGGGCGGTGCTTGCCGCTGCAAACAGAAATGATAGCAGCGCATATAGGGTAGTGCGCTGTAGTTTGCAAAATAGGGGTCTTATTGGTTTCATTCAGGTTCTCCAACTCACATTTGAAGAAGATTATACTGCACACGGCTTAGATTTGGACTTTTATGTTTTGGGAATTCGTGCTTCATTCCCTTCACCCTTGTGAAGAAAAAAGTCTAAATTTCACCCGTTCATAGTATAATTTGATAATGTTATATTGTCATTTGTATAAGGCGAACTTTATACGAGCGGGCCGCAAAGTGATTGAAATGTGACATTGTCAAATCTTTAAGTATCCCTAACCGGCAATCAATAATTTTGGTCACCAAAGTTTATAGACCCCTATTAGCCAAAAATGTCAGGGGCTGACATTTTTGGCACGGCTGTCATTCAATGGGATAAATTGGAGTAGCATATTCAGTTATCAGTTATCAGTCGTTTCTACAAGCCAGTGCCTGTTTATGTGGACAAGTAGACTATTAAGTACAACGAATTACGCGGATAAACGAATTGGTTTGGAGGTTGTTTAGGTTTTAAGGTACAATCCGTTCATTCAATTGTGTACAAGTAATCAATAATACAACAGATTGACTCAATGAGACGAAAGTAAGTACAACGAATTACGCGGATAAACGAATTGGTTTGGAGGTTGTTTAGGTTTTAAGGTTCAACCCGTTCATTCAATTGTGTACAAGTAATCAATAATACAACAGATTGACTCAATGAGACGAAAGTAAGTACAACGAATTACGCGGATAAACGAATTGGTTTGGAGGTTGTTTAGGTTTTAAGGTTCAACCCGTTCATTCAATTGTGTACAAGTAATCAATAATACAACGGATTGACTCAATGAGACGAAAGTAAGTACAACGAATTACGCGGATAAACGAATTGGTTTGGAGGTTGTTTAGGTTTTAAGGTTCAACCCGTTCATTCAATTGTGTACAAGTAATCAATAATACAACGGATTGACTCAATGAGACGAAAGTAAGTACAACGAATTACGCGGATAAACGAATTGGTTTGGAGGTTGTTTAGGTTTTAAGGTTCAACCCGTTCATTCAATTGTGTACAAGTAATCAATAATACAACAGATTGACTCAATGAGACGAAAGTAAGTACAACGAATTACGCGGATAAACGAATTGGTTTGGAGGTTGTTTAGGTTATTAGGTTATTAGGTTATTAAGTATGCGGATTAAGGGTTGAATTAATTATTATGAAATCAAGGATTTATAAAAACTTCTGATTTGAGAAGTTATAGAAAAAATATAACGCTTGCATGCGCAAATGACGCTTGCATGCACAAGCTTATGTATAAGGACTCGTTGTAATAAAACACTTATAAAAACTATGGCTAATGAGGCGCAATTGGGGGCCATAACTTTATTTTAAACTATTCAAAGTATTTTATGGCCCTCAAAGTGTCCAAATAACCCTAAAATTTTAGGTTAATTATAGTGCCCCTGCGTGTCATAGCGATAAATTGTTTATTACGAACAAATGGTTTCACAGTTGAGGCGATAAATCGCCTACTATAAACAGATGAGACTGGTTTGCACTACCGGATAATCAACATGGCATGGAATATTAAGTTGTGCATACCAACCATTTTTGTTAAGTTGTTTTATTCGAGTTTGATGGCTTTGCCTCATTTTTTCAGCTAATGAAATAGAGTGAATAATGCGTTGTTTTTTATCTGAGAAATTTGCTGGCGTTTTTTTATAAATTTTGGCGTTTGGAAACGCTTTTTCTAATCTATCAAAATACTCTGGGAGTTTGTGGGTATAGTTAAACAAAATATTGGCGGCTGTTTTGTCAAACGTTTTTCGCTTAACCGCTAATAAATCCACCAAAACATAAAAATCTTTGGGACGAATCTGAGTCCTTTTGCCATTGATAGGTAAATGGGATTCATAGCCGCAAACGTTTTGATAAATGGCTGTTGTTGCAATATCATAAAGGGGCGACATCCTAATCGTTTTTCCGTCTGTTCTCACTGACAAATTTTTGGTGTGCATATCTTCATGGACAATAAGCATCGAATAAAAATAATAGCTGAGGAGAATTAGGCGTTCTTTGGGTAACGTTAAAACTTTTTTAATCCGCTTGAACATTTTTTCTGAACTGGTTTTATATTTGTGTTCGCTATCTAATCCGAGTAAGGTTGCAAATTCATAATAGGCAAATTTATAGCCGTTATGTCTATCAAAACGTCTGACAATATAATGATATTCACTATCTTGTGGGCGTTTGATTATACCATTCCAAGGGACTTCAAAGCCTAATTCATTTTTGGCAAAAGTCATAAACAGGTGTTCATTGATAGCTAAGTGCGGAAAGTAAAAAGCATTGTCTCTATCTGCTTTTTTAGGATGAGACGGTTTTATAAAAAAATAAGCGCTTTCATTGGCTTTAGCTTGCCGTATGAGATTGTTTTTTAAGACAATTGAAAATTTATGTTGATAACCGGATAATCCCGACGGCTCCAAAATTCTGCTGACTTCAGTTAATCCATTTCTGTCAGGAAAGAGTAGCTTGTCGTCAATGTGAATTGCCATTTGTAAAATATTGGGAAAAGTATTTTGTCCAAGGAGTTTGTCTTTGATATCGGTATAACGAATTGGGTGAGAATAATGTTTCTCGAATTTAACCGGCGTTCTCGAAAATTGAAAATCTCCATAAATATGCTGTAACAAGGGCAATAAGTCAAAGTCATTGGCAGAACCGACTTTTTTTTCCAGTATTTTTCTATCCGTTCCTTCTGGAATAAGTTGTTCAAAAACGTGAAATCTTTCAGTTTGCAAAATGGTTTCAGTCAAATCCATTGTTGGTGACAAAGCCACGGCTTCTGGTTGGCATAAATAATGACTGTCGTAGGCAAATTGATATAATCCGTTATCAAAATTTAGATAACCTATTAATTGTTGTTGTTTATAGACAAATAAATAGTTGTCAAAATAGTTTTTGGGGTTCATTAATTGATATTGTCTTTTAATATCATTTTGTTCCCCAATCTTAAATTGGGCAATTCTGCCGGCGTTTTTGAAATCACGTAGATACCTTTGCACCGTTGTGTGACTGAGATTTAAAGGTTGTGCAATTTCAGGAATCGTAATATCTCGTTTTTTGTCGAGGCAAATTTGGAGTATTTTTCTTTTGGTTTCGTTCATTTTTTAAAATAACTGTTCTTACAATCACAGAAAGTCAAATTTAAGGATAAGGATTGTATATAATAAGAGATTAATAATGCGGATTAAGGGTTGAATTTATTAAGTACAACGAATTACGCGGATAAACGAATTGGTTTAGAGGTTATTATGAAATCAAGGATTTATAAAAACTTCTGATTTGAGAAGTTATAGAAAAAATATAACGCTTGCATGCGCAAATGACGCTTGCATGCACAAGCTTATGTATTAAGGACTCGTTGTAATAAAACACTTATAAAAACTATGGCTAATGAGGCGCAATTGGGGGCCATAACTTTATTTTAAACTATTCAAAGTATTTTATGGCCCTCAAAGTGTCCAAATAACCCTAAATTTTTAGGTAAATAATTGGGACATGCGTATCACAGCAATAAATTACCTACTACGAACAAATGGTTTCACAGTTGAGGCGATAAATCGCCTACTACAAACAAATAGTATAATGTTAAGGCATTTTTCTTATAATCTCTATCGTTTTAATACTGACGGTACAAACCCGTTGCAATAATTCAATCACTTGCTCTTTATAGTCGGCAAAACGATAGGTATTGAATCTCTCCGCAATGGTTTTGTCACGCGGTTTCTTTTCTTTGTATTGATCGAGTATCCATTCTAACGCGCTGCGGTTGCCGAGTTTATATTCCCAAGCGGTGGGCGGAATGCGTTGCAAAGTCGTTATAGCATCTAAGTGAATTTCACCCTTTTCTTTGTCGGCTTTGAGTTTGGGTTTATTGGTTTGGTTGGCGGCTAGTTTTTTATCCATCCGTTTAAGCGGGTACTTTTGCACCGTTTCGTAGTTTAAATGTAAGTTCATTAATTGCTTGCCCCATGCCGCCCATTGATGAAAGTCGTCATAAAACGGGAGGCGCGGAAATTCGCGCTTTAGGTTCAGGGCGTATTTTTGCCGATAAGCCGGGTGATGTAATACGGCGTAGGTGTAGTGAAAAATGTTCTTCTTGGTGATGGTGTTGTCTTGGTAATGGGTGCGAAATTTCTTTAAGCCCCAGTCGGTGAGGTTTTCTAGGCGCCTGCCTTCGGAATCGTAGCGGTAGAGAGGAAGACATTGCGTTTTTTCTAAACAATCTAAACCAAATATGCTGCTAATCGCAAAACTTTGGAATAACTTTGAGGAACCAATACCGGAAAACATGATAATTTTATTTTCACTTTTTAACTCATTACCAAAAATTTCAGAGTGATTTGAAGTTAATCTATCAGAAAGTCCCTTTTCTGAATAGTAAAATTTACTTAAAAAGGGTCGGTAAGAAAGTTTAACAATATATTTATCATTGTATTTCAGTGTTTCTGCATTCAATAATCTTTTCTTTAAAACATCACTCCATTTTATAGAATAATCAAGAGAAGCAAGAGAAGCACTTTTAGATTCAATATTTAAGTTGAATTTCTCAATAAAAAACCTGATTTTTGTTTGTAATGAGTCACAATTAATGTCATAAACCCACTCATCTCTGTTTGTAGAAACACCCAAAGAAAACAACTTAAAAACCGCCCGTTCCTCTTTTTGCAACTTAGCCAATTTAGTCTCTTTGTTAGCCAAAGGCAATAACTCATCAAAATCATTGTCAGCGAGGTTGAGCCAATTGTGATTTTTGTCGGGCAGGATTCTGTTAAAATCAATTTGCTTAAATTGGGAAGTTCGTAGAAATGCCAATTTGTCGGCGGCGGTTTCCATTTCTGGGCGACGTGCATAGTGAATTTGAAACGAAGTTGCGCCTTGTCGCTTTACCAGAAACGAAATCGCTACGCCGGTTTGAATCCCAAACACGTTGTTTTTAGTGCCGGATAATTTGGGATTTTTTCTAACATCGCCGCCTAAATCAACAACGTAAATCTCATTAAATTCTTCTGCCACGACTTTTCTAAAGCCGTCAAATGTACGCGCCTCTATAAAAGAGGAGTTAGTCACAAACGTTAAAATGCCATTGTCTGATAAACGATTACTTGCCCATCGAAAAAACCGTGCATACATATCATAAAGCTTGGTTTTCTGCGCCGTGCTGTTGGCAATGTAAGTGCGTTTAATCGCGGTATCTATTTCAGGGTAGTCACGGTTTTTATTGTTGTCATTCTCATTTTGTTGGTTAGCGTTATAGGGCGGATTGCCGATAATCACTGAAATCTTGCGCTTATTTTGTTCTTGAATACGTGCGGCGTTTTCTTCGTCCAATCCAAGAGATAAGGTTTTCTGTTGATTTTGATAGCTGTGCTCAAAGCCCAAATTGTCTAAAGTATCCGCAAAGCAAATATGTGAAAAAGCTTCATACTCGCCCATTTTTTGCTGGTAGGTATATTCAATATTGAGATTGGCAATGTAATAGGGCAAAATCGCGACTTCATTGCAGTGAATTTCGTGTTGGTATTTAGCGCGAAGGCGGTTTTTGGGTAAGTATTCAATTAATTCTGTAATAAATGTACCGGTGCCGGTTGCAGGATCGAGAATGTCGACATTTTCATCGGCTAATAAACGATTAAAGTGTTTTTCCAATAGATAATCGGTGCTTTCAATCATAAACCGCACGATTTCAGTTGGCGTATAAACAATCCCTAATCTATCCGCCGCTTTTGGATTATAGCTTTTATAAAAATTCTCGTACACTACCTTGAGAAACTTTTGTTTTTCATGGTGATTGCTAATATTAGCCGCTTCGCGGCGAATTACGGCGTAGTAACTGTCAATAGATTTTAGCGTATCGCGGCGTACTTTGCCGGTGAAAAAGCTATTCACTACCGTTTCTAAATGACGCGCCACGATATTTTCTCGGTGAAATTGCGTTTCATTGAAAACGGTTAAAAAGATATCTTCGGTGAGGATATGTTGAATAATCATTTCCCGAATATCAAAGGTGTTGATTTTTGGGTTGATTGAGTCTTGACATAGCGTCAATAAGCCTTTGAAGGCTGCCTTAAATGGTTTATTGGTTTTCGTTTGAGCCGCGAGCGTTTTTCGTAAGGTTTCAACAAGGGTGGGTAAATCGGTTTTAAAGTGTTCAATGGCTTGCCGAAAATCACGCACTTCTGGGCGTTCGTACTGGATAAATTGCGTTAGCAATGCATCTAGTTTTTCCGCGTCTGTCATTGAAACGCGTTGCACTTCTTGCCCGGCTTGAATTAAGACTGCGGTTTGTGAATCCTCGAATAAGATATTGTCGGTGGGATAGCCCTTTGCCAATTTGTTCTGGATTTCTTTGTCTAAATCATCATCGATATCTTTGCTTTCCCAATAGCCCCAAGGTAGACGCAACGCATCTTTGATGGTGCCATCGGGATAAACGGTGGTGTCGTATTGGGTGCGGTAGGCTAATTCTGGGATTAAAATAAAATGATTTGCCGAGCAATAGCCTTCTAGGAGCTTTTGAAATGCGACACGAATGGAGGTTTCGTTGTGCGAACCGCTGTATTGGATGATTTTTTCGACTTCTGTGTGGTAGTTTTGGATTAGGACTCTGGACATATTTACTTAATAATTACAAGGATTGTATATAAAAAAGGATTTTTAAGCGGATTGCTTGCCGTTGTTTTTCCGATTTAATGTCATTTATTGATTTTAATAGAATGGCCCCCAAGAGGCCTCTCTATAAATTAGTTATTTAGGTGTCTTATGACAACGTTTCAATGCTTTTTTTTTTATAATCGCCTTCGTTTCAACACTGATATTAAGTACAACGAATTACGCGGATAAACGAATTGGTTTAGAGGTTATTTAGGTTTTAAGGTACAACCCGTTCATTCAACTGTGTACAAGTAATCAATAATACAACAGATTGACTCAATGAGACGAAAGTAAGTACAACGAATTACGCGGATAAACGAATTGGTTTGGAGGTTGTTTAGGTTTTAAGGTACAACCCGTTCATTCAACTGTGTACAAGTAATCAATAATACAACAGATTGACTCAATGAGACGAAAGTACAACGAATTACGCGGATAAACGAATTTGAGTTAAAAAACCAAGGTTTTGTCGAACTGGCGGCTTTTTTGGGGCCATGTTGTGAAATTGAAGTTCAGGCAAAAGTACAGCGAAGCGAAACTTTTGCCTTTCAGGCTAAAGTTTTTCGGAGAAAAACTTTAGCCTGAACACTTGATTTGAGTGATGGCCTTATTAGTACAACGAATTACGGGCCGATAAACGAATTGTTTTCTAATTCATGCTTTTGTCTTTTGATGGTGGTAAATTATCATTGTCCATTAAAATTTCATGGGCTGGCCCTTCTAAATCATCAAATTGTCCCGATTTTATCGCCCACAAAAAGGCCAATACAATTAATCCTATCAATATCAACGATATAGGAATTAATAAAAAGAGTATTTCCATTTTTTTCAGTTATCCTTTTTTCAGTGATCCGTTATCAGGGGCACTGCTATTAAGTTAAGCAAAAATCCGTTCTGCGTGAGCGTGAGTTATTGAGTTGATTGCGGCAAAGCGATAAATCGCCTACTACAAACACTCACAAACACTCATTCAGTTCAATCAATTCGCCTTCACGCAAGGACTGAATAATGAAAGGAGAGTGAGTCGTTGCGATAAATTGAATCTTAGGAAAAGTCGTTTTTAAGCATGGAATTTTTTTGTGTTTATTGTCGCCATTGATGGGAGCGTTGTATTTGCTGGATGGCTAAATGGAAAACGGGTTTTTGTCAAGGAGAAAGCGTTTTAGTAATCATCTTTGCTCAAGCGACCAAAGCCGTCACACGGTAAAAGCCCAAAAGAGTCAAAGCTTAGAAAGCAATCTTCATTGAAATCACGCTTGCGGCTTCTGTTCTTTGATGAGGTGGGACGATTCATGGAGCGATGTAATTCCCGCCAGTTTTCAGGTCTCTCTTTGTATCCTCGTTCCTGCCAAAACGCCTGATTGTTAGGGTTGTTGGCATCCGCGCGACCAGAGTTGAATTTTTGATTTATTTCGCGCATAAAAAATCTTTCATATTTAGAAAAAAATTGCTAACCATACGTAGGTCCACTGAAAATCACCCAATTGGCGGAACAATATCAAAGGATTTTCACTTCGCATATCAATACTTGAAATCGTCTACAAAGAGAGGGTTTCTCGTCATTGATATGAAAGCTGTGAACCTACTTTTTATTAGTTATCAAATAATCTATTAGTTGTCAAACAACTCAGTATTATTTATCTTTCATGTCTAATTGGCGGCTTTTTTGAGGGCCAGGTTGTGAGAATGATGGCCTTATTTTGTGATTGAGAAATGATAGAAAAAATATAACGCTTGCAAGCGCAAGTGACGCTTGAGACGTCCAAGATAAATCTTGGACTCTTTTTGAACGGTTTATTGTTCGCTGAGAGTTAAACGCAGCGCATTGGCAACGACTAATAAGGAGCTAAAAGACATACCTATCGCTGCCATCCAGGGGGCTACCCAACCCACCGCTGCTGCTGGCAAGGCGAGCGCATTATAACCAATTGCCCAAATGACATTTTGACGGATGATTTTTAGGGTTTGACGGGCGGTGTTTATGCCTATTAATAAATTAGGTAATTGTTCTGTTAATAAAATCATGTCGGCGCTGGCACGGGCAACTTGGGTGCCGCTTCCCATTGCAATGGAGATTTGCGCTTGTGCTAATACCGGCGCGTCATTGACGCCATCGCCTATCATCGCGACGATTTCTCCTTGTGCTTGTAAGGCTTTGACATGTTGTAATTTATCTTCTGGCGTGAGGGCGGCGCTGATTGTTTTAATGCCTACCGCTTTGGCGACGCGCTGAACTGCGAGAGCATGATCGCCGCTTAATAAACTGACTGATTTACCTTGTTGTTGTAAGGCTTGGATGAGTTCTCGTGCGCCGCTACGAATCTCATCTTCTAACACAAAAGCGCTGATAAGCGATTGCGTATTAGCGAGTAAAACCAGTGTGTTGCCTTGTTGTTGTAAACTTTGCAAACGTTCTGGTTCAAGGGTTAATCCGGTCATTTCGGCAATAAAGGCGGGAGTACCTATAAAATAGCGTGTGCTGTCAATATTGCCTTGCATGCCGGCCCCAGGGTGATTTGTGACGGCAGTAGCCGTCATGTCAGGGGAGATTTGATGATGACTGACGGCGTTGGCAGTCGCCGTTGTTCCTTCCTTTGATAAAGGCGGGGCAGAGGGCGATTTGAAAGCCCGCGCAATCGGATGTTCTGAATGACGTTCTAAGGCTTGTGCATATTGTAAACACGTAGTCTGGTTAAAGTGTGCTAATGGATAAGTGGCTAATAAGCGCAAACGCCCTTTCGTCAAAGTGCCCGTTTTATCAAAAACAAAGTGAGTGGCTCGTGCTAAACTTTCTAAAGCCTGTCCTCGTGTGGTTAGTAAGCCAGCACGCGTTAAGGTACTAGTCGCCGCTGTTATCGCGGTGGGTGTTGCCAGCGAGAGCGCACAAGGGCAAGTAACGACTAATACGGCGAGTGTAATCGCTAACCACGCCGCCGGGTTAATCGTCCACCAATAGACTGCTACTCCGAAAGCTAATAGCAATACGCCTAACACAAACCATGAAGCCACTCGATCGGCTAATTGCGTGATAGCTGGTTTTTCTGTTTGGGCGCGTTCCAATAAACGTAATATATGGGATAAAACGGTATCTGCACCCACTTTGTCTATTTGCATTTGCAATGGGCTATCAATATTAACAGTACCGGCAATTAATGGTTGCCCCGCAGTTTTGGTGATGGGGCGACTTTCGCCAGTGAGCAGAGATTCATCAACGCTAGAACGCCCTTCTAAAATAATACCATCGGCTGGAATATTTTCACCGGGGCGAATCAGCAGCGTATCTCCAACAACCAAATCAGCCACTAATACTAACTCTTCCTGAACCCCGTTAGCCGTTTTGCATAAACGAGTCGCCATAGTTGGCACTAAATGCACCAAACTTTCGGCCGCCCGTGCGCTACGTTGTCTCGCTCTTAGTTCAAAATACCGTCCCGTCAACAAAAAAAACACAAACATCGCAATGGAGTCAAAATAAACATGTCCGTAATTGATAACGGATAACTGAGCACTGATCGCTGATCCACTGAACACTGATAACTGATCAGTGATTACTGTATAAACGCTGCCGAGGAAAGCGAGCGTGAGGGCTAATGCGACGGGCACATCCATCCCGACTTGCCGGTGACTAATATCGCGCCAAGCGCTTTTAAAAAAGGGTTTGGCACAATATAAAATAATAGGTAGCGTTAGTATTAAATTGATCCAATAAAATAAGTACCTAAATTCGGCTTCCATGCCATACCATGCGCCCGCGTACAGGGCAATTGAAAACATCATCACTTGTACGCCTAGCACCCCAGACACGCCAATACGACGTAATTGTTGTTTGCGTTCACGATCAAGGATTTCTTGTTGACGGGCAGGATCATAAGGATGGGCGGTGTAGCCAATTTGACTGATGGCTTGTAAGATTTCACTGAGATGAATACGTGAATCATCCCATCGAACACGGGCACGGTGGGTGGAATAGTTGATTTGTACATCAATAATGCCGGACAATGTCCGCAAATGACGTTCATTTAACCAAATACAGGCGGCGCAGGTGATACCTTCTAAGATTAAAGCCGCTTCGCGTATCTGTCCATCTTTATAACGGACAAAACGTTTTTGAATAGCGGGGTTATCATAGACGGTGGTTTGTTGGAGAAATTCGGGGACTATTTCTTGTCCAGTCGGCGCGTTATTAGTGCGGTATTTATAAAAATCTTGTAGATTAGCGTCAACAATCGCTTGGGCAACCGCTTGACAGCCATGACAACACATCGGTTGTGGTTTGTCTTTTATAGTGACAAATAAATTGAGATTGTCAGGCACTGGTAAGCCACAGTGATAACAGTGGGTTTGTGACATAATAGTGGAGAATGAGAAATGAAAAATTGAGTACAACGGATTGTACTGATAGTACAACGGATACGCGAAATAAACGGATTTTTTTCGGGGTTAGTCTAACCTAAATGACGGAATTATTATCAATAATCCGTTTCGGGAAGCTTTGCGATCCTTCGGTTCGTAAATCCGTTGTACTACTTTAATAAAATCAGTCAGTTATTCTTATCTTGCGGTTTGTAGTAGTCGCTTTAGCGACTATTACCGTTCGTTATGTTAATAGACTTTTGTTTACCCACTTAACTCATTGATTTATAGGTAATGGGAATAGGGAATGGGAATGGCGAATAAGGAATGGGGAATAGGAATGGGTAATGCCGAATGGCGAATAGGGAATGGCGGATAGGGAATGGTGAATAGGGAATTCAAATAATATTAGCCATATTTCATTTTTCATATTTGCCACTTTTCATTTTTCATTTTTCATTTGGAAAACAGGGCAGTGCTTGCTTGCGAATAAATTAAAGCACTGCCCACCGAGTCATGGGAGGTGCCATTTTTTACGGCATTTCAGTGTATAACTCAACGACTTGATCCCACTGATCTTCTGACAGGACTTTACGCAGGTTATCGCGACAGTCCGTCTTGAGTTCTGCCAATTCTCTGCGCGCCTTGAGCGACTCATCAAATTGAGCCATTATTTTTTCTTTAGAGGCACCGTCAATAGCGGCTTGATGAAGTTGTTTTTCACCTTTCATAATCGCCTTAACCAGTTTTTGAGCGATGGGCTGGTGTTTTTTTCCCCACTTCTTCAAAGCCTGCTCCTGCTTTGTGGACATATCCAGCATATCACCATACTTGACAAAAACGACCATGAAATTTGGCAGCGGATTAGTGTGTTTCACAGCTTGCATATCCACCGCTTTTGCGGGCATGTTGGCGAGCATGAAGAGTAAAACAACACCAGACAACAAAGTCTTTTTCATAATGTTTTCCTTTGACTGTGGATTAAAAAAAAAGTGCTGACGTTACGTCGGACAATATGGGCATGGCACTGCGGTTTTTCAATGATTTTTAAAAAATAAATTGGTAGGCGTGACGTTGTTAATGCGAATAGGGCGCATTCCCGTTTTTACGGTTAAGTAAGTACAACGACACAAGCGCGGATAAACGAATTGAGTACAGCGAATTACGCGGATAAACGAATTGAGTACAACGAATTACGCGGATAAACGAATTGAGTACAGCGAAACGCAGTGAAGGAACGCCAAACGCCGTGGCGAAACGATTGCTACTAAACGAATGGCCGTACAACACTTAGGCGCTAAAGTGCTTGTTATAAACTTGGGCGCTAAAGCGCCTACTACAAGCTATAACTGTCGTACCCGGAAAATGGGAATGCGCCCTGCGAATATCTCGCGATTAATAAAAAATGTAGAATGAACAAAGACATTTAGACTACCTGATTTAGGGGCCATAAAATGTTTTGAATAGTTTCAAATTAAGTTATGGCCCCCAATTGCGCTTAATCAAGCAATGAGTCTTAATTCGCTTATCCGCGTAATTAGTTGTACTACACTACGTTACGTAATTGTGTTAAATCTTGTAAGTGTTTATTATTTATTACAACGAGTCCTTATAGCATCTCGATTGAATGGGCTATAAAATAAACGCGCTTTGACGCGCTTTGACGCAAGAGATATTTTCTGGTTATTTAGACTACCTGATTTAGGGGCCATAAAATGTTTTGAATAGTTTCAAATTAAGTTATGGCCCCCAATTGCGCTTAATCGCCTACTACAAGCTATAACTGTCGTACCCGGAAAATGGGAATGCGCCCTGCGAATATCTCGCGATTAATAAAAAATGTAGAATGAACAAAGACATTTAGACTACCTGATTTAGGGGCCATAAAATGTTTTGAATAGTTTCAAATTAAGTTATGGCCCCCAATTGCGCTTAATCAAGCAATGAGTCTTAATTCGCTTATCCGCGTAATTAGTTGTACTACACGACGTAATTGTGTCAAATTTGTCTAGTCCACTACACAGATAAAACCTGTTCCACTCTCTCTAAGATGAAAATAGATAGATTCTATGGTTTCCCGAATCTGTTTTTTCTTATCTTCGTTTAAGTCTTGCTCAAAACGACTCAATGCTTTAATAATGACAAACATAAGTTTACCCACCGTACTTTTGCCCGTGTCATTTTCACCAGCAATCACAGTCAAGCCATTCAACGCGATTTTGGCTTGTTTAATAATACCTACATTTTTAAGGGTTAGATTGAGCATAATATTAAGATCGTGGTGTTTTGTTGAGGTTAAAAGCGAGTCTCCAATTGATTGGTAGACTAATAAGTAGATAAGCCATTGAAAATGAGGAATTATGAATTGTGAACCCAAGTATTGCTAATTATTATACCATTGTTTGTGTAACATTTAACCATTAATTAATGGGCCCTTTCTAGGGCCGAGGCCCTTGGGGCCTTTAGGGGGCACACTGGTAGCATAACATTTTGATAAACCTACTATTTTTATTAATCAGTTTAACATAATCGACGTTCTTGATTCTCTTGTGTCTATAATCCCTCAAAACGATGATTGAACTAATGGCCTCTGATGAAGTGATTGATTGCGCTTATTTGCCCAACCTGAACAGAATTAAATTCGTTTTCGGCAAAGCTTGCACAGAAGTAAACAGGCAAGGTTTGCCTAGAACGACAATAGAATATTATACAGCAAAAACGCGGCTCAATAGACCGTTTTATTTATCTGAAGAAGAAGAGACACCCCAACACACCGAATCGGTCGTCAACACACCTTGTTCATGTAGCTACACTTCAAGGCACATGTGTCGTTAAGTGGGAAAGCGGGAAACCACAAGGGATTGCCCCTATAAGGACAAACGATACCGTAGGGGCAATCCTAAAAGGAAAGCCCTTATGTCATTTATTGATTTGAATCAATCCCTTTCAACCCCTTCAGGGTTGGTTTTCATTACCACAGCACCACAGGTTTATCTCGCTACGCTCGTTACGGCGTTTCGCTAAAGCTATTCATATTCAACCCCTTCAGGGTTGCGGTGGGTGCGATTGGTTCCACAGGTTTCACCTGTGGCTATTCATATTCAACCCCTTCAGGGTTGGTTTTCATTACCACAGTACCACAGGTTTCACCTGTGGCTATTCATATTCAACCCCTTCAGGGTTGGTTTTCATTACCACAGCACCACAGGTTTCGTCTGTGGCTATTCATATTCAACCCCTTCAGGGTTGGTTTTCATTACCACAGCACCACAGGTTTCACCTGTGGAAAAATCCGTTTATTCCCAAAATCCGTTGTACTTTCAGTATATTCTATTGTAAATTCTGCCAAGCCTTTTGCAGCCGTTGTACTGAGACAGGGTAAGCGGTTTTTAATTCTGGGGCAAACAATGAGACGCGCAATTCTTCTAACATCCACCGAAATGGCATTAACTGAGTACTCGGTGGGTTGTTCTCGGCGCGACGCTGCCAATAGGCTTCCCACAAGGGTGCCAGTTGCTCGGCTTTTTTGGCATCTTTTTGTGGATCCTGATCAAGTCTTGCTAGGCGCAATTGCACCGCTTTTAAATAGCGGGGCAGGTGTTTGAGTTGTTCTAAGGAAATCTCTTTGACAAAGCCTTTATAGACTAAATGTTTCAGGTGTTGTTTAATCGACGGTAGCGCGCTGCTACGGTTCGAGAGTTTGTGGAGTTGTTGGGTTAGGGTGTTGTATTCTTCTAACACGCTGGCAAGGAGCAACGCGTATTCGTGGGCTGCCGGCATTAAGCGTTGTTTGCCGGTTGATAACCGTTGCTCAAATTCGATTTGCTTGGTGGGCAAAGGTTCAGTTAAGAAGATGGAATCGACTATTGTCGTCAACATGTTTTCTTTTAATTGTTCACAGTGGCCTATCTTCATGTATTGTAAGCATAATTTGTGATTGATAGGCATTTGCTTGAGCAATTTTTTGGTGGGTAAGTTTAACAGAAATAAGCGCCGTAAGCCGCCGCGGAATTGTTGTTGGGCGGTGGTGAAGTTATCCAACACGCGTAGCGCAACATGCGTTTCTTGATCAACAAGGGTAGGGAAACCTTGTACTGTCATTCCGTTGATGTTAAGCGAAACTTGGGTGGGCAACTCACCAAAATCCCAAACGGTTATCTTGTCACGTTCTAAACCACTTTTTTCTGAAATTTTTTGCTGAGAGGTGGTGCTGGCATGAGAACCCCATTTTTGTTGTAAGGCGCTTAAGTCGCGGCTCAGGATAATCCCCCCTTTTTCAAGGGTTTCCTCCCCTTTAGCAACTTTAGCAAAATCTTCCCCTATTAACCGAAAATTCATTAATAAATGCGCTGGCAGCGTTTCCACAGCCCAGACATCCGCCGGCAGCGGTTTGCCAATATGACGATGACAAAAGGTGGTTAAGGCATCCAACAGGGATTCTTTGGGGTATTCCAGAAAACTACCTTCTTCCCGAAAAGTCACTACTGGGTTTTTGAGCGTTTCTAAGGCAGTTCTTGCCACATCTGGCACCGGTACAAAGGATTTACGCAAAGCTTTGGGCAGACTTCGCAATAAGGCGATGATTTTTTCTTCTAATAAAGCGGGCACTAACCATTCAAAAGGTTGCGGTGTTAGTTGATTTAATAACGCGAGAGGAATGTCTACCGTCACGCCGTCATGCTCATGCCCAGGCTCAAAATGGTAACTGAGCGGTAATGCGATGCCATTGATAAACAGGTTGTCTGGAAAGGCGTGGGGAGTAATTGTTTCGCCGCCGTGTTTCATTAAGTCTTCGCGGCTTAAAAACAGTAATTTGGGATTGTCACGCTCCGCTTGTTTGAGCCATTTTTCAAAGGCTTTGCCGCTATAAATCTCTTCTGGAATTCGCGCTTCATAAAAAGCATAAATTTGTTCTTCGTCTACCAAAATGTCTTGGCGACGTGATTTGTGTTCGAGGCGCTCAATTTCATTGAATAATTCGCGGTTATGTTGGAAAAAGGCCGCTTTGCTGGCATATTCGCCTTCAACTAACGCGTTGCGAATAAATATTTCCCTAGAGAGTTTAGGGTCAATCGGGCCGTAATTGATTTGACGTTTTGCTACAATGGTTAAGCCATACAGCGTTACCTTTTCATAAGCGCCCACTTGCGCCCGGCGTTTTTCCCAGTGCGGTTCAAAATAATGGTGCTGACATAATTCCCCCGCTAATTGTTCTATCCAACCGGGATTGATTTTGGCGGCACAGCGGGCATAGAGGCGCGTGGTTTCTACTAATTCTGCTGCCATTATCCATTTGGGCTGTTTTTTGAATAAGCCGGAGCCGGGAAACAGGTAGAGTTTGATATTGCGTGCCCCTAAATACTCTTCTTTTGGGAAACTTTTTTTGGAAGAACTGGTTTTTTTGTCATTTGGTTTTTTGTCGTCTTCGGTTTTGAAGCCGATATTGCCTAATAAGCCTGTGATCAGGGCGCGGTGAATTTCATCGTAACTGGCTTCTACTTGGTTAATTTGCCAACGGGCTTCTTTAACCAAAGTATGTAGTTGTTGGTGGATATCCCGCCATTCTCGCATTCTGAGATAGGATATAAAGTGTTCCCGACAGATATGCTGCAGTTTGTTTTTTGAGAGGTGTTTGGCGTTGTCTTGGAAAAATTCCCATAGTTTTAAGTAACTTAGGAAATCTGACAGCGGCTCAACAAAGCGTTTTTGGGCCGTATCGGCGGCTTGTTGGGCATCCATTGGGCGCTCACGCGGATCTTGTATGCTTAATGCACTGGCAATAATTAGCACTTCATGTAAACAATTTTCTGGTTTAGCTGCTAAAATCATCCGTCCAATTCGGGGATCAATCGGCCATTTTGAAAGTTGCCAGCCAATCTGCGTCAATTGTCGCTCGTCATTCACCGCTCCTAATTCGGTTAGCAAGGTAAAGCCGTCATTGATCATTTTTTCAGTAGGCGGATCGACAAACGGAAAGTCGTTGACATCGCCTAAGCGTAATGCCAACATTTGCAAAATGACTGAGGCGAGCGAAGTGCGTAAAATTTCAGGATCGGTAAATTCGGGGCGCTGACTATAATCTTCTTCAGAATACAAGCGAATACAGAGTCCGGGTGCAATTCGTCCACAACGCCCTTTGCGTTGTTCGGCGCTGGAACGCGAAATGGTTTCGATGGGTAGACGTTGGACTTTATTGCGAATGCTGTAGCGACTAATACGCGCCAAGCCTGGATCAATCACGGCTTTAATGCGTGGCACGGTTAGCGATGTCTCCGCGACATTGGTTGCTAACACGATGCGCCGCTGATTAGCGGGCGCAAAAATGCGATTTTGTTCGGCCGCCGACAGGCGAGCATATAAGGGCAAAATATCGGTGTTGAGGAGACGATGTTTGCGTAAAGCTTCGGCGGTGTCGCGGATGTCGCGCTCGCCAGCCAAGAAAATCAAAATATCGGCTTGATGATCATAGTGGCTAATTTCATCCACCGCGTCTAAAATGCCCTCTATATGATGGCGATCTTCTTCTTTATTTCCTGAGAGGGGCCGATAACGCACTTCAACCTGATGGGTGCGCCCCGACACTTCAACAATGGGTGCATTATCAAAATGGGCCGAGAATCGCTGCGTGTCGATGGTGGCGGAGGTGATAATGAGTTTTAAATCGGGCCGTTTGGGCAAGAATTGTTTTAGATAGCCTAATAAAAAGTCAACGTTTAAACTGCGCTCATGCGCTTCGTCAATAATTAGGGTGTCGTAAGCTTCTAAAAAACGGTCGCCCTGCGTTTCGGCTAATAATATGCCGTCCGTCATAAACTTAATATAAGTATCAGGACTCAAACGATCACTAAAGCGCACTTTGTAACCGACAGCGTGCCCAAGCGGACTGTCAAGTTCGGTGGCAACGCGCATGGCAATGGTGCGAGCGGCAATCCGGCGCGGTTGAGTGCAACCAATCATGCCGACAACACCGCGCCCTAGCGATAAACAGATTTTGGGCAATTGCGTGGTTTTGCCGGAGCCTGTTTCGCCAGCGACAATGACGACTTGATGGGCGGCTATCGCCGCCGCAATATCGTCGCGCCGCTGACTGACGGGTAATTCGTCTGGAAACTGTGGCGCGGGTAAATTGGCGGTGCGGCGTTGGCGCTGTTTTAGGGATTTTTCGATGTCGGCGGCTAATTGATCAAAAACGCTGTCTTGAATTTTTTGACCGTTTTTGAGTTTTGATTTGAGGCCGCTAATGCGTTTTTGTAAACGATATTGATCGCAGCGCATGACATCGGTGCAGAAGGTTGCAAGTGTTTGTAATTGTTTTAAAAACATTGTTTTTTCACCTAATATAGTCTTGCCAAAGCAGCAAGCGTTGGACTCCACCAAAGGGTAGCAATATGAGTTATGACGATAAAAAAGATAATTTAGTCCCGGCTTATCAAAAAATGATGGCACGGGTGAAGGAAACGTTAGGGCATGCCACTGAAAAATCTTTGCATCAGCATATTGAGGATGCTAAAGAAAAAGCGGTTGAGCTTGATGAGCTTAGCCGCGAGGAGGCGGAACATCTTGGTGACTATTTGCGGCGGGATTTGCAGGATGCCGCTGAGTTTATTGTTACCACTGAGCAAGCGTTAGCGGATTGGATTCGTTTCGATTTGGCGTTAATCGAAGAGCGTTTGTTGGAGATGTTTAGTCTGATGGTGGATCATACCCAACAGGAGTTAGATAATCTCGCCGAGTCGGCTCGTCAGGCGACTCAATGGAATAGCGGCGAAATTACTGGAATAGGCACTTTGTATTGTGATAGTTGTGGAAAGGCTTTGCATTTTCATCAGCCTGATTATATTCCTGTTTGTCCTAATTGTGGGGCTACCTTGTTTGGGCGAAATGTTGAGGTAGAAGAATAAAATCTTCCTTGAAATCTCTCCTAAGCTTTTCAAAGCAAATCCCCCATGCGAATTAAGAATGAATATTAAAAACGGTTTTATGGCCCTCAAATCAGCGCCAATAACCGTATAAATTTACAAGGATTGTATATAAGAAAGGATTTGTTCGCTAATTAATTCCTATAATTACAAGGATTGTATATATATAATAAAGGATTTGTTCGCTAATTGATTTCTATAACTACAAGGATTGTATTTAATAACGGATTTTTTCGCTAATTAGTTGACTGACGTGATTTGATGTTCGTTTCTAAAATTCCTTCATAAGTATACAATTCTTGTAGTTATTATTGTCAGGCTAAAAACTTGATCATCGATATCCATACTTTAAAGGGTATTGGTTAGGACTCACTGCCATTAAGTTAAGCAACAAAACACCTACAAAAAGTATAACTAATGAAGCGCGACAGAGGGCCATAAGTTAATTTGAAAACTGTTTTATGGCCCCCAAAATAGATAGTCGGCCAATAGCCCTAAAAATATAGGTTAATAACAGGCCCGCGTATCACGTATCGCACAAACTAAAGTTTGAACAACTGCGCGTGAGGCGCTAAAGCGCCTACTACAAACGCAAGGCGCTAAAGCGCCTACTACAAACGGTATCACGTATCGCACAAACTAAAATTTGGACAACTGCGCGTGAGGCGCTAAAGCGCCTACTACAAACGCAAGGCGCTAAAGCGCCTACTACAAACGGGGTGGGAATGTGGCAATCATTGTTTACTCCAGATACGGGTGTTGAGATTTAAGTCGTCAACAATGTCTTTGCCAAGTTGCATATATTCAAAAAACTCGCGGATGAGGTTGAAATCTAACAGCGTTTTGAAAACAGTCGGCTCGAATAAGTCTTTATCGACGGGTATTCCCATGTACAATTTGCCATTGACAAAGGATAAGTACACTTGTTTGTTTAATTGACGACGAAATGTCAGAAGGCGGCGCATCAGGCTAGTGGATAGAACATAGCGGGCTGTGATTTGATTATCGCTGTAAACAACAAATTCGCGTTCAAATTCGGGATCTGCCAATTTGACTAATTCTCCGTGAGTTAGATTGGCTTTCCAAGATTGTAACATTTTGCCAAATTGGCCTAAATGTCGTTCTGCATAATCGGGTAAAACGATCGTGAATCCGTCAAAATCTTTGTTAAAGTCGAATATGAAGAAGAGGCCTTTAAAAATGTTATGGTAGGTGGTTCTTGTGTGACCCTTGCTGTTAACGGTTGTCGTTTTATACTGTGCATGGACTTCGGAAAATTTCACCGCTGTTTTGCCCAACAGCCCTTCGACATAATCTTCCCCGGCCCAGCTGTCAACTGAGGGCCAGTATTCTTCAAACTGGCTGGCTCTAAATTCGGCAAGGGTGATTGTTTTTTCAGGGTTGTAGGCCAGATTTTCATCAATAAATGTGACAATGCTGCCAACAACGTCTGTTTTGAAGTTTTTTGTGTAGGGTGAAACCAACTTAGAATAATAAATTAAAATCCCGCCACTGAGGACTATCATGCTGATGATTGACACTATCGGCCAATAACTCTCTTCGTATGCTTTAACAAGTAGCAGAACGAGTAGTATCATCAGCACGAAGTAGCCAATTAGAACGGGTACGAACTTTTTGACAATGCCTTTACGTTGTTCTTCAAATACGACCAATTTTGGTTTTAAGTGGGTTTCGTAAAGTGCTTGGAATTGTTCTTGGGTTGCCATGTTGATCACCTATCGCTGAAACAATTCGCCCACGTTGAGATTTTGGCGCTCAGTTTCGGTAATCTCAAACACTTTTTTACGCTTGAGGTTCATCATGCCCGCCATAATGTTGGTGGGGAACATCTCAACGCCGTTGTTGTAATCCGTCACGGCCGCATTGTAGGCGCGGCGAGAGGCTGAGATTTGTTCCTCTATCTCGTTCAAAGAGGCTTGTAGTTGGAGGAAGTTCTCATTGGCTTTTAAGTCAGGGTAGGATTCTACCGCTACCATGATTTGACCGAGCGCACCGCTGATTTGGTTATCCAGTTCTACTTTGTCGTCATTAGACAAGTTGCCTTGGATTGCTTGGCTACGCAGGCTGGTGACTTTTTCCAACAATTCTCGTTCATGGGTGGCATACTGTTGCACTGTGCTAACCAAGTTGGGTATTAGATCGTAACGCTTTTTGAGCATGGCATCCATGCCGCCAAAGGCGTTTTCTACTTGGTTTTTCTTGCCGATGAGACTGTTGTAGAGAACCATCACTATGATGGCGGCTAATACAAGTACTCCGATGAGTACGAGAAGGGTATCAGACATTTTGGTTTATTCCTTTTGCTTTAATTAAGTGCCAGAACAAAATGTTTATGGTGTTTGGATGGATACTCGTCCAAAGCTGAAGCTTTGGACTCCAACTGCGGAAACTCCAGATAAAATAAAGCTGCATATAGTAACAACAAAGTCACCAGAAATCTATTGCTAAAACGGATGGGGCATTTGTCGTCTCGCCGGCATGTTTGAGGTTATTAAAGGGGGTAATTGGATCGGGGCGTTGTGAGTTTTTTTGTGAAAATGAATTGTCATCAAGGCGGCTACTTTATTCTTCGGTGTTTGGCACGCTATTTTGGAGGGTAAAGTGTTTTTTATAAAAGGCATTGTTTCGCTTCCTATCCGTCTATTAAAGGTGATGAGTAGTTAGAATATGAGGCGGTAATCATTAATAGGCAATAGTCACGATAATATTTAGATCATTTTTGGGGTGGTATCGGTTTCATAGGAGACCGACAGGTTGAAATTTTTTGTGTGTGCGTTAAAAATCTAAGTGACTGTTTTATAAGCGTTAAATAACATTTTGTTTAACAATAGGGCGTAGATTATTATTTTAGCTATTAGTCGTTATAATATAAAACCCTATTTTAGTCAGGGTTAATACCAAAATAGGCGGCTTTTCAGAGGGCCGTTAACGGCCTATTTTCGCCTTATTATTGTTATAATGATGACTTTTAGTGATTATAGAGAATATTGAGTCATTTAACTAAGATTAATAAGGCGTTTGTTAGAAAATTTACGGGGGGTAACTATTTTTATAGTGATGATTTTAGAATACTTAAATGATTGTTTTACATATAAATTTCCGTTGTAATCTTAATTTTTAACGTGAGGTAGTGGCATACATAGAGCGTTCCAGGGGCACCGCCCCTGGCAAGCCCCTTTGGTGCGTATTAATGATTAATGATTAATGATTAATGATTAATGATTAATGATTAATGATTAGCCCCAACGGGGCGATATTAATATAGCCAGGGGCACCGCCCCTGGCAGAGCCCCAACGGGGTGAGTTTAGGTTCTTGTTAGAACAAACAGTCGATAGGTTTTGAATTTCTGGAAGTTTTCTTCATTGCGGCGTTGGGAATATTTGTAACCTGTCTTCTTTAATTTGCGCCTAAACATAAATTTGAATAAGCCATACAAGAATTTATGCCGAGTTGATAGAAACGCATCCAGAGTTTTGCTGAAAGGAATGATCCTGTTGACTAAGATGTCATTGACAAGCCTTAAGTTAGGGTTTAAATTTTCTGTGACATCTAAGTCAGTTTGTATGAGGTAGCCACTCTTGTTAACTCTCTCGTAAAATTCACCGATTGACAGCCCTCCTCCCAATGGGGATTTTCCCGCAACTTCATCTTTTCTAAAAAAATCAAAAATGATGACTGTTGCCGTTTTCGATAAAATAAAATTCAACACGTCAAACGCGTTTTGCATGTTAACATATTGAAAGCTTTCGCTAAAAAATGCCAGCGAGTACTTTTCTGTCAAGTCTGAAATTGGGAAATTTTCGAGGGTACATTCATAAATATCGCCTCTTGTCTCATCTTGGTATTGTTGGGTGTTTTTTCTAGCCTGTTGCGCCATCCAAGCGGATGGTACCAACCCATCGACTCGGTAGCCTAATTCGAGAAGCTTATTCGTCGTTATTCCAAGCCCGCAACCAATGTCGAGTATCTTGGGATTTTTTTCATTTTTGAGGGCGTGTTCAATATGTTGAAATAAAAACTGAGTATGTTTATTCTGTGCTTCCTCAAACTGAGTAATTGATGGAATTTCTCCTTTTTCCCAGAAACCATAGTGTAAGTCTTGTAATTGAAAAAGCTGCTGAGCGGCGACTAAGCCAAATTCTTTACTCTCCATTTAATTCTTCTCTCAAGGCAAATGGTTATGAATCGAGAAAATGTTACCTTCCAGGGGCGATGCCCCTGGCTATATTAATGTCGCCCCGTTGGGGCTTTTCTATGAGATCGATCGGGGCGTTTATTATTAAGTACAACGAATTACGGGGATAAACGAATTTAAAACGACAAGGATTGTATAT
>Ga0190343_1000110_pt1 | contig 32514 bp, 24 predicted proteins | sample 48721312_MG_FD_161664 | JGI IMG/M metagenome (GOLD analysis project Ga0190343, IMG submission 161664) | Hydrothermal vent microbial mat bacterial communities from Southern Trench, Guaymas Basin, Mexico - 4872-13-1-2_MG | ecosystem: Environmental > Aquatic > Marine > Hydrothermal vents >... | reverse complement strand
TTTCATCACCATTTAAATCGGCCGTTTGCGAACCATGGCCGGAATAATGAATATAAACAAAATCACCGCGTTTAACCCGTTTAATCAGCGCCTTGAAAGCGTTTTCAATGCCAGTATGAGTGGCCTGTTCATCCAAAAGGATAATAAAATCATCCGGTTGAAAGCCAAACCGCTCACGCAGTAGGCCTTTTGTCAGTTTGACATCATTGATCGCGCCGCTGAGAGGAGGCACATTACGGTAATTGTCGATACCAATGAGCAACGCGTGTTTACCAACCGGTTCCGGTTGAAGGCCGAGTTTTGGTCCGTTCGGCTTATCAGGCGGCAAACAGCCCGATAAGAAAAAGCTCAATATCAGTACAAGTAGCGTGGTTTTCTGCATAATTTTCCTCCGTTTGGTGAACATTGAGTACAACAAATGACGGATAGTTGAATGTGAATAACTGGAGCAATGCGGCCCACTTGCCCACCAAACGGCATAATTTTCCTCCGTTTGGTGAACATTGAGAATGAACTATAATACAAAAAATGACGGATAGTTGAATGTGAATAACTGGAGCAATGCGGCCCACTTGCCCACCAGACGGCATAATTTTCCTCCGTTTGGTGAACATTGATAATTAAGTATTTATAATACAAAAAAATCGTTATGGCAACCAGAAAGGATTGCCCCTAGCAGACAATCCGACTCAAAGGGGCAATCCCTATTGCCGCTCTAAATGTTAAAAGACTTCTTAATTTCACTTATATTACTAAAGCACTCAGGGAGTGCTGTGGATAAAAAATATTTTAAAACAATAGCTTAGCTTGCTGTTATCACCATCGGCAAAACATTTTAAAGTGCCATAGTCTATAGACTTTTTCTTTTCAATTTGCTAATTTATGTGCCCGTTTAAAACTTATCAGGCCACGAGTATCGGCCTAGTATTTTGCCAACGTATCCGCCCTACCACCGATTTTTAACATTAGGTTTTTTGTGGTTATTGGGCCATAACGGATTTGAGGGCCAGAAAATGTCTTGAAAATTCGTTTATCCGCGCAATTCGTTGTACTCAACTCAACTCAGTTCAATCGGGTTTGAGGGCCATAAAATACATTGGATGCTTTCAAATCAAACTATGGCCCTCAGTCGCGCCTAATATTTATACTTTTGTAGGTTCTTAATTCGTTTATCCGCGTAATTCGTTGTACTCAGTTTATCCGCGCAATTCGTTGTACTCAGCGTAATAAATATAATCCTGTTCATCCCTTAATCCGTTAAATCCTGTTTAACAACTTAAAAGGAGAACAAACTATGAAGGAATCAGTACAACTACTCTGGTGGGTGTTTTCAAGAGTGATTGCCCCCATATTGTTTGTCGTTATTCTGGTTTACTTATGGCAATACTACCAAGATAAAACACCGCCGCCTGAGAGTACAGAATCGCGTCAAGTCAAGCCTGATGCTCGCATTCTTTTTACCTTAGATCGTTTAAATAAAGAAGGTAAAGAAGCCTTTAATATCGTTGACTACCCCACTGCTCTGAAAAAATGGGAACAAGGTTTAAATCTAGCGCGTCAAGCTAAAAATCAACGGTATATCGGGACTTTTATTGGCAATCTCGGCAATGTTCATCTCAAATTGGGTAACTACCCAAAAGCCTTGGACTATTTAAAGCAGTCTTTGGCAATACATCAAGCAATCGGTTACAAACGCGGGCAAGGGGCGGTTTTGACTAGCATCGGCGTGGTGTATAACAACTTGGGCGACTACCCAAAAGCCTTGGACTATCATCAGCATGCTTTGAAAATAAAGAAAGCAATCGGTAACAGACGCGGGCAAGGAGCGGATTTGACTAACATCGGCAATGTTCATCAAAACTTGGGCGACTACCCAAAAGCCTTGGACTATTATCAGCAGGCTTTGGCAATAGATAAAGCGCTCGGTGACAAAAACGGGCAAAGGGCAGATTTGGGTAACATCGGCGTGGTGTACACTAAATTGGGCGACTACCCAAAAGCCTTGGACTTTTTTCAGCAGGCTTTGGCAATTTTCCGTGACATCGGTGATAAAAGTGGGCAAGGTAAGGTTTTGACTAACATCGGCGTGGTGTATAAAAACTTGGGCGACTACCCAAAAGCCTTGGACTTTTTTCAGCAGGCTTTGGCAATTTTCCGTGACATCGGTGATAAAAGTGGGCAAGGGACGAATTTGGGTAACATCGGCAGTGTTCATCTAAGCTTGGGCGATTACCCAAAAGCCTTGGACTATTATCAGCATGCTTTGGCAATACGTCAAGCAATCGGTGACAAACGCGGGGAAGGGGCAGCTTTGACTAACATCGGCTTGGTGTATCAAAACCTTGGCGAATATCAAAAAGCCAAAAATGCTTTTCAAGACAGTGCCGCTATTCTTGAAACAGTAGGCTCAAGTGATTTATGGGTAGCACAACGTGGTTTAGCCTTCACCGAAGCCAAGCTCAATCAACTCGAACCTGCCATTCAGCACTATGAGCAAGCCCTTGATAATATTGAGCAAATACGCAATTTGCTGACCAAAGAACATCAAATCGCTTTCATGCGTGATAAAATCATTGCGTATGACGAATTCATTGCCCTGTTGCAATCCCGACACGCAGTCCAACCGAAAAAAGGCCATGATCGCAAAGCCCTTAAAACCTTTGAGCGTAGACAAGGGCGGTTATTTTTGGAAGAAATGGCTCAAAGTGGGGCGCGGCGGTTTGCCGGCTTGGATAATGCAATTGTTGAAGCAGAACAATCACTTATGCTGAAATGGCACCAATTGACAGCGCAACCCGTTACGCCACAAGAACGCGCCACCCTTGAACAAGCGGAAGTCCGGTTAAAAGAGCGTATCAAAGCCGAATACCCCAAATACTACGCCCTGAAATACCCCGAACCAGTCGATTTAGCGACGCTACAAAACCAAGTGTTACAGCCGGGCGAGATAATGTTGGTTTATGGGGTGATGGAAGAGAATACCGTTTTATGGGTTATCGGCAAACAACAGTTTCAAATGTTCACCCTGCCAGTCGATGAAGACACGTTAAAGCAGCAAGTCAAACAATTGCGGCGCTATCTCTCTAACTCCGAGTTTAATAGAAGAGAATTCCCGCCAGCCAGTTTGCACCTGTACCAAACGTTGTTGCCTGAAGCGGTACATCAATTGATAAAGGACGCGGAAATACTCTATATTGTCCCCACGGGGCCTTTATATGGATTACCGTTTGGCGCGCTGGTGAGCGCCTACAAGGCGAGGCGTGAGATTCACTACCTGATCGAAGACTATGCAATAAGCTATCTTTCTTCGGCATCGCTGCTTAAAATCCTCCGCGATGCAGAGCGCAAAACACAACCGCCGGAACCATTCTTGGCTTTTGCTGATCCAGAATATCCGCCCTGTGAGATAGACGATGAAAAGGGGGCCGAAACCGTTGCCCAACGCCGTACCAAATCCAATCTCAAATGGATCAACGGTGGCTGTTTCAATCGCATTGCCGCCACAGCGGATGAAGTGCGTGAGATTGCAAACCTCTTCAATGCCGATCACAACAAGGCCCTGTATTTAGGCCCCAAAGCCAGTCGCAGCAGCGTGTTTGCTCTTAATGAGCAACAACAATTGGACGATTATCGCTATGTCATGTTTTCGGTGCCTGCTGTTATACCCTATCGAGTCAATCAGATAGAACAACCGGCCCTCATTTTATCTAACCCATTGACGGAGGGCTATTTAACAATGGCCGACGTATTCGCGCTCACACTCAACGCCGACTTGGTGAATTTATCCGCCGGTAATAGCGGCTGCGCGGGCGACAGTTGTAGCGAAAATGTGCGCGGTGAAGGCATTATGGGATTAACCCGCGCCTTTATGTATGCCGGCACCTCCCGCGTTGCCGTCACATTATGGTCAGTCGATTTATATTCGGCTAAAGATTTAAGTGTCGGCTTATTTACTCATCTCAAAGCCAATCATCACCAAAATATGGCCCACGCCTTACGTGAAATCAAACTGAAAATGATTCAAGGCAAGGCCAGTCGTCGGCAGTATGCGAACCCGTACCACTGGGCCGCGTTTGTGGTGTATGGGGATGGGCAATAAGCCCTCTGAGTAGTACAACGAATTACGTCGCTTATTGAGTACAACGAATTACGCGGATAAACGAATTAAGATTGTTTGGCTGGGGCAAAAAGCCTTCTGAGTAGTACAACGGATTACGTCGCTTATTGAGTACAACGAATTACGCGGATAAACGAATTAAGATTGTTCTTCTGAGTAGTACAACGAAACGCCGTGACGGAACGCCAATGACGCGGAGAAACGAATAAAGATTACTTTAAGCAAAAAACATGCCATATTTAAATATCAAATCAAACTGTCAAAAAAGTCGTTCAAAATTCGTTTATCCGCGTAATTCGTTGTACTCAGTGTCGTCGTATAATCCTATCAATCCCGATTCAAAAACTGACCATTTAGAGGAATTTAAAACAATGACACAAGAAATCTTGCCAAAGGTGGGCTTTTCAATAGGAGAAAAACCCACGCCACAGGAGACGCTTTATGGTTGATGAGAATAAGGCTTCTGATTCGACGGAAAAAAAGGAAAACAACCCATGGCATCGCTTACTGGCGAGATTGTTAGAAATCGTTCTGTCTCCGGTTGAGATTGAGGTGGAACCCAATGCCGAAGTGATGACGGAACCGCCAAAGGCGGATATTTTGTTAGTGAGGCGAAATACACTCAACTGGACTGCCGAGCAACGCGCCCGTTTGCCAGATGGCATTAGGGATAGTAAAGCCTCTCATATTTTGATAGAGTTCAAGTACACGCAATCACTCAATGAAGAAGCATTTACCCAGGCACTGTGTTATGACTGGTTTTACAAAGAAGGTAGACAGTTACGAAAGTTCGATGTGCAAACCGTCTTATTACTTGCGAAAAAACCAGAGCCTAACGTCTTAACTTCTATGGCTTATCAACTCACCGAATATTCGGGGGTTTATCGGACTCAATCTCCGGGTTTCAGAAAGGTTTTATTATTGTCATTGAATGAACTGTCCAACGAGCCTCATAATCTTTGGATAAAATGTTTTGCCAGCCGTCAAGCGGTTAAAAAACAAGCCCTTGACAAGCTGAACCAACTGGGTTTGGTTTCCATAGCCGATGAATTAGAATGGTTTATCAATGGTTTAATGTCGCTTTGGTTTGGGAATGCGAAAGGAGAAGAAAAAATGAGCATTGAAATGACACCAGAATATGTTACCGAATTGGGTAAACAATTGGGAGAGATTTGGTTAGCGGGCTTAACGGTGGATGACGTGTTCGCTCGTTTTGGACAAGATGAACTGTTATCCCATTTCAAGCCGGAAGAGGTGTTACCTCATTTCAAGCCGGAAGAGATGTTGCCTTATTTAAAGCCGGAAGAGGTGTTATCTCATTTCAAGCCGGTTGATAGATTGGCGGGTTTAGAGCCAAAAGAGGTGTTGCCTTATTTCAAGCCAGTTGACATATTGGCGGAACTCACCTTGCCTGAACGGTTAGCCGGTTTAAAGCCAGAGGAGATTGAAGAGTACCTCAAGCAACTCAAAAAGCAACAACATTAATTGTCTGTTTTCTAGGTTGTGTTGACATTTCAGATACGTCATTGATTTCTCATAACCGTCTTATAGTTATAACTCATTGATAAATTGGCAAATGTCAACATAGCCTAGTTCCCAACCTCTGCTTGAGTTTTATTTCAAAGTCTTTTTCAATGGGTTACGGGGATGAATGCACAAGTCTATTAATTAGTTTATCAATGCACTTTGGTTTGGTACAGCAACCGGAGAAGAAAAAATGAGCATTGAAATGACACCAGAATATGTTACCGAATTGGGTAAACAATTGGGAGAGATTTGGTTAGCGGGCTTAACGGTGGATGATGTGTTCGCTCGTTTTGGACAAGATGAACTGTTATCCCATTTAAAGCCGGAAGAAGTGATATCTCATTTCAAGCCAGTTGATAGATTGGCGGGTTTAGAGCCAAAAGAGGTGTTGCCTTATTTCAAGCCAGTTGATAGATTGGCGGGACTCACCTTGCCTGAACGGTTAGCCGATTTAAAGCCATATGTGATTGAAGAGTACCTCAAGCAACTCAAAAAGCAACAACATTAATTAATTAATTGTCTGAATCAGAATTTCCAGAATTTTAGAATTTTCAGAAGAGACTTTTTTTGCTTTTATTTATTTGATTTGGTTTTTTATTCTGTTAACTCGGTATAGAGATGATTAAAACACAAAAAAATGAATCCTGTCAATCCGTTAATCCGTTAAGTTGTACTCAGTGTAGTCGTATAATCCTGTTCATCCCTTAATCCGTTAAATCTCCTGAGTACAACCACACAAGCGTGGATAAACGAATAAATGCGTTAAGAAAAAAATGTGCCACATTAACAAAACTGTCAAAAAAATTCGTTCAAAATTCGTTTATCCGCGTAATTCGTTGTACTCAGTATAGTCGTATAATCCTATCAATCCCTGTTCAAAAACTGACCATTTAGAGGAATTTAAAACAATGACACAAGAAATATTGCCAAAAGTTGGCTTTTCAAGAAGAGAAAAACCCACGCCACAGGAGGCGCTTTATGGTTGATGACAATAATGCTTCTGATTCGACGGAAAACAAGCCAGACAACTCATGGCATCGTTTATTGGCGAGATTGCTAGAACTCGTTCTGTCTCCTGTTGATATCGATGTCCAATCCGATGTGAGTGTGACGAAGCCTCCGCTAGATGCGGATATTTTGTTACTGAGGCGAAAGACACCTCAGTGGACTGCTGCTCAACGCGCCCGTTTGCCTGATGGCATTAGGGACAGTAAAGCCCCTCATATTTTGATAGAACTTAAGTACACGCAATCATTCAATGAAGAAGCATTTACCCAGGCACTGTGTTATGACTGGTTTTACAAAGAAGGTAGACAGTTACGAAAGTTCGATGTGCAAACCGTCTTATTACTTGCGAAAAAACCAGAGCCTAACGTCTTAACTTCTATGGCTTATCAACTCACCGAATATTCGGGGGTTTATCGGACTCAATCTCCGGGTTTCAGAAAGGTTTTATTATTGTCATTGAATGAACTGTCCAACGAGCCTCATAATCTTTGGATAAAATGTTTTGCCAGCCGTCAAGCTGTTAAAAAACAAGCCTTTGAGAAGCTGAACCAACTGGGTTTGGTTTCCATAGCCGATGAATTAGGAGGGTTTATCAATGGTTTAATGTCGCTTTTGTTTGGGAGTGCGATAGGAGAAGAAAAAATGCCCATTGAAATGATGCCAGAAAAAGTTACCGAATTGGGTAAACAATTGGAAGAGGCTTGGTTAGCGAGATTAACGGTGGATGACGTGTTGGCTCGTTTTGGACAAGATGAGCTGTTATCCCATATCAAACCAGTTGATAGATTGGCGGGTTTAGAGCCAGATGTGATTGAAGAGTACCTCAAGCAATTCAAAAAGCAACAAGATTAATTAAAAATCAGGTCAATCCCGAAAGAAGTTAAATTCCCTGAGTACAAGGAATGACGCACGCGGATAAACGAATTAAGATTGTTCTTCTGAGTAGTACAACGAATTACGCGGATAAACGAATTAAGATTGTTCTTCTGAGTAGTACAACGAATTACGCGGATAAACGAATTAAAACTTTTTGGCGTGGCAAAAAGCCCTCTGAGTAGTACAACGAATTACGCGGATAAACGAATTAAGAGTTTTTGTTTCGAAAAATTTTTACCACATTCAAACTGTCAAAAAAATCCGACAAAATTCGTTTATCCACGTTTGTGTCGTTGTACTCAGTTCAACAACTTAAAAGGCCATAGTAGTACAACGGATTTGGGGATTAAACGGATTGGTTTTTTTGTCAATTAAGTGTCAATTAAGTGCGCACGTTTCGCTGTACTCAACTCAGTTAAATGTCTTATTAATTCGTTTATCCGCGCAATTCGCTGTACTCAACAATTCGTTTATCCGCGCAATTCGTTGTATTCAACTCAGTTCAATCGGATTTGAGGGCCATAAAATACATTGGATGCTTTCAAATCAAAGTATGGCCCTCAATCGCCTCTAATATGAATACTTTTTGTAGGGTTTTAATTCGTTTATCCGCGTAATTCGCTGTACTCAACAATTCGTTTATCCGCGCAATTCGCTGTACTCAACAATTCGTTTATCCGCGCAATTCGCTGTACTAATTCGTTTATCCGCGTAATTCGCTGTACTCAACAATTCGTTTATCCGCGCAATTCGTTGTACTCAGCTCAGTTAAATGTCTTATTAATTCGTTTATCCATCAATCCAGTGGACGGTGTACCGTCCCGAATTCAAATCAAACGTTAGGCTTCCGGAAAAATACCAACTATGCCAGAACCATTAAAAAACTTGTATAGCGAAGAACTAATCGCCTCATTATCTCTTGAGTTAAAATCCGTTTATGGCCAATTCGATTCTGAAAGATTCCGAGAAAGCATATTTAGTGAAAACTGGGATCAAAAAGCACTTAAAGAAAGAATGACATATATTTCGGTCACATTGCATCAATTTTTACCAAGTAATTACCGAGAAGCCATTGAAATATTGAAATCAGTCTCATCACGCTTTAGTGGGTTTGAATACATGTTTTTTCCCGGTTATGTTGCGCTTTATGGCCTGGATGCGTATGAGGAATCAATATCTGCACTTGAACATTTTACCAAATATTCAAGTTCTGAATTTGCAGTGAGACCGTTTATCAAAAAATACCCAAACAGAATGATGGCTCAAATGGCAATATGGGCTGAATCAAGTAACCCTCATGTACGTCGGCTTGCGTCTGAAGGATGCCGTCCCCGATTACCTTGGGCAATGGCACTGCCAGAATTTAAGGAAAATCCTGATCCGGTTCTAAAAATTCTTGAGGAATTAAAGCATGATGAAAGTGAATATGTAAGGCGAAGTGTCGCAAATAACCTCAATGATATTTCAAAAGATAATCCTCAACTATTGCTTGATGTCGCCAAAAAGTGGTTAGGCCTGAACACGGATACGGATAGGCTTGTCAAACACGCCTGCCGTTTTCTGCTCAAACAGGGCAACCCTGAAATTTTAGCATTATTTGCCTTTGTTAAACCAAGTCATATCAGTATTGAAGCGTTTAAGGTTCAAGAATCTGTTTACATGGGCGAAAATATGGAATTTTCATTTATTTTAGAAACACAGCAAGGCAAACTTGGTTTGTTACGGATTGAGTACGCTGTTGATTTCATGAAAAACAATGGAAAACTATCAAGAAAACGGTTTAAAATATCCGAGGCCGATTATTCTGGGCCGAAAAAACTGATCACAAAACATCATTCATTTAAAAGCATATCAACCCGAAAATATTATGCTGGAATTCATGGGCTTGCTGTGATTGTAAATGGTCAAGAACTGGCATATAATAATTTTGTATTAGATGTGAAGTGTTAAGTGTTAAGCAAACGTAGGGTGGGTAGTTTCACTGCACCCACCATTTTGTTTGATTTCTATTGACTTTTGTTTATTATAAATTGGGGTTGTGGTGGGTTTCACTTCGTTCTACCCACCCTACGCTCGCTACGCTTGCTAAAGAAGATTACAGAAGTTCCTATGATTTTCATTATTCACAATACAAAGTGAGAAAACATGGACATCATTGATAATATAGATAATGCAAGGGTTGAATACATATCCTTCTACAAAAAAGCGGCTTTATATTACGAGGATAAGGTAGGGAAGGTCTCGAGAGAGCTACTCATTAGAATAAATGGTGTTCCAGAGGATGCCATAAACTCTCTGTCTCGCGTTGATATTGTCTATAAACAAGATGATCAGCTTCAAATGGTAGAAGTTAACCTTGATAAAGCATATAAGTCAAAAAATAGTAAGTACGATTATTTTGGCCAAACCATATCATTGCATCCAATCGTATGGAACGGTATTGAAATATATACAGATACAAAAACGATAGATGAACCGAAGTTGCTTCGGTGGTACGGAAAATGGATGGACATTGAAGATGAAAAACCTATAAATGAAAGTGGATTTTCATCGGTTATACATTCCTTCAATTATGAAATCAGTGAACAAGGGTATAGCTTCTCGATTGACTTTGGAACATCAGAATTAGAGTCATTTACAGAGTTGCTTGATATCATCAAAAAATCAGGCGCAAAAAATATTACAATTGGCTCGTTTACATTTGATAAAGGCACTTAACAAAGGGTGCAGATACTTTAGCTCGTAGGTTAGGCTGACGATAGGAAGCCCTACATACATCATATGTTTTATACTGTTATATAATGTTGGGCTTCATTTTCACTTAGCCCAGCCTACCCGACTGAAATAATTAGCGAACAGTCAGGTAGGGCGGGCGACGTATTTTTGTTGCCCACCAAAACGTTAAAATATTTAAGAATTTATTATTCATACCTTGCGAAATGGTGGGCAAGAAAAGGCTTTGCCCACCCTACCTTATTTTCTACTCACTTAAACAAAATAGTTGGAAATTGAGTAAAGGTAAGTACTGAAGTAGAAATTATCGGATGAAAGTTAGGGCAATAGACGGAATGAACCATAGAGAAGCAACATACACAGATTTACGAGCAATTAAGGAATTACTGAGTAGCAGTAATCTACCTTCAGAAGATTGTGAAGAACATATAGAAAATTTCATCGTTATCGAAGAAAAAGGTAAAATTATTGGTGTTGGCGGCCTTGAAATCCGTGGTGTATTTGGTTTAGTTCGTTCAATTGTGGTTGTTCCTGAGAAAAGAGGAAAAGGAATCGCTAAGAAAATAGACAAGTTAATAGAAGAAAAGGCGTCTAGTTTAGGTATCAATACGCTCTATTTATTAACAGAGTCCGCAATCGAATATTTTATCAAGTTGGGTTTTATAATTAAGGATCGTGCAGAGACTCCAATATCAATAATGGAAACAAAACAATTCAAAGCGCTTTGTCCGTCATCTGCAAAGGTTATGTTTCGTGAAATATCATATAAGAACAGGCCAAAAAAGCTTTAGCAATCAATCACATCCAGCGGGCATCACAGCGGCACTCTCTTAGGTATTGCTCGCTCAATGACAGATTTCCATTATGCTTGCTGAAAAGGTGGGGATCAATCCTCTACCACCCTACGCTTGCTCAATTTTTTGTCCTGTGCAGAGAAATCCCTTATAAAATACAATCCTTGTTGTTATTGCATTGTGGACGTTACCCGAAAAATGGGAATGCGCCCGGTTTTGTAGTTATTTGGCACGGTCTGATTTTAGGACCATAAAATATCTTGAAAATTCGTTTATCCGCGCAATTCGCTGTACTAATTCGTTTATCCGCGCAATTCGCTGTACTCAACCTGATTTGAGGGCCATAAAATTTCAAATCAAAGTATGGCCCTCAGTCGCGCCTAATTAGTTGTACTTTTTGTATGGATATTTTGGGCACTAGACGTTTGAAAGCGACACAGAAAGAGTACAATTTTAGCAACTTACCATTGCTTAACTCATTTTCCATTAGCGCGGTAAGCGGGTATCTGATAGCCCTCGGTATCAGTTCAGAACAGCCGTGAGGGGGGCAGTTCGGGTAACTCTCAACCGCCAACATGCAAAAAAGCTGCAACGGATTAAGACTATAAAATAAATTTATGATAAGTATTAAAAAATCATAATGGAATTTGTAGGGTTTATTTTTGCTTTGGTGGTATCCTATTATTGGCTGACAGAATTTCGGGGGATTCCTTGGTATTGGGTGGGAACCCTACTTGGTGCTTTCTGGATTTTGTTGATTGAAATCGTTTATGCCTTTAAAAAACGGGGCGTTGATCCCGATTCCTATTGATGGATATGGTGATGTCCAAATATTCTATTGACATTTTTTTGTAAATCTATCAAAATAATGCACTCTGATAAGAAAAATTTTTGTCGACTCTAATTGATAAGGCCTCATTTCTACTGATAACGGGTAACTGATAACGTTACCATCCAGGATGGAAGGCAACACCTTGCCCACCAATAACTGTTAAATTATGCCACGTAAAAAACCAGAACCCAAACCCATCCCAATCGACAGCATCAAACACGATGATGAGCGAGCGTCGGGCGCGTCCAACGCACAATTTAATTATATAATATATAATGTGTATGGATTGATGGTGCTAAGGTAAGTTGAGATCGCCAAATACATTACCCGCCCTCATTTTATTTTTTTAGGGGGTTGATTTTTTGTTATCAAAGACTATCTATAATCGCCTCGTCATATCTACGCTCGTTGACTTCATTGCTAAAGTTGACGATGGGCATGATGATTTGTTAAACTTAATCATTGAAGTCTCAAGGGAAAAACTGCCCGATAAAGATACTAAAATGGAAACAATAAAAAATCTGTGGGTGCCAGCGGTGAATAATACTGGGCAATTTGGGCGATGGGCGAGCATTTATAGGTTATGTCAAACTGGATTGGATACCTGACAAGTGTAAAATATGACGCTTTTTAGGGTGTCGTGTGTGTCGTTAGCTGCTTATAGACAACTCTACGTCTACGTGGTAAGAAAATAAAGACTCTTGCTAGAAGGAAAAATTGAATGAGTTCTACTAAAAAAATTGTGTTTGATACAAATGTGTTGCTAAAAAACCCAGCATTAGTTACACAATACTCATCCCGTGTTGTGATGACAAAAACCATATTAGATGAATTGGATTACCGTAAAGGCAAAAGAGAGCATCAAGAGGTTGCTCAACTTGCACTGAATAATATAGAACGAGCCGAATTATCAATCATCAGTTCTAATGATAATCGTGGTTCCAATGATGAAAAAATCCTTATCGATGCACTCAGTCGATATCCAAAGCAGAAATTATTGATAGTAAGTAATGATACTGGTATGCGTTTGCAAGCCGAAAATCGTGGCATTGAATCAATCAGTCTTAATGACTTTATTAAGCTTCTGTCAGAAGCCAATACTAAGACAACACCAGCCAAACAAAATTTGTACGAAACCTTATTAAAAGGGCAGATTGAGCGGTGCAAAGAAATGATCGCTACTGACAAACAAATCAACTTTAATTTTTATCTGAGTAATGGCTTTACTCCATTAATTGATTGTATTTGCAACAAACGAGTTGAGGCCGCAGATTTTATCATTTCACAGCCCAGTACCGATTTTAACTTGCTGGACAATGCAAAGTTAGTCATGCCGGCGTTTATGCATGCATCACAGCGCCGCAATATCTCTATGATGAAAAAATTAATGGCAGCCGGTACCAATTACCACATTACTGCAAAAGGCAAAAACAAAGGCAATTCGGCATTGCTCATTGCGGCATGGGATAATGCATTGAATGTCATAAAGTTTTTACTTGAAACGCCAAGTCTCAATATCAGCCCCAACCAAGCCGATGGCAATGGTTTTACTCCACTCATTAAAGCCGCAATTAAAGGTCATACTGAGATTGTAGAATATTTGCTGAAGCGAAGGGTTGATCGCCACATTCGAGACAAACATGATAAATCTGCATACGATTATGCGGTAGAAAACACACACAAGAGCATTATTCGTCTATTGGAGCAGTAAGACATGGAGCAAGTTGAACGTATTTGTATTTCAGTCAATACTATTTGTAATTTAGGATGCAATTATTGTTATTTCTTTCATCCTGAAAATCGCGTTGAAAAAGAAAAAGCACTACAACCGATAGAGATATTTTCCATTTTAAAAAACGCATTGAATTACCATCGTCAATATGATTTTCCAAAAAAAATTAAAGTAAACTTTGTCGGCAGTGGTGAACCATTAATCCACTGGAAGAACATAAAACAAGCACTGGAAAGGTTTAAGATTCATTTCCCAGAACAGCAGTCTTTAAAATTTTACACCGTTACCAATGCCACGTTGATTACAGATGAAATTGCCAACGATATGGTTCTATTGAAAGTTTATCCATCAGTATCAGTCGATGGTTCTAAAGAGATACATGATGCCCATCGACTGGATCATAATGGTCTTGGCACATTTGATCGCACTATGGCGGGTATTGATATTTTGCGTCAACATGGATTTGAGATTGCGATCAACACTACCTTAACATTTGAATTGCTAGAGAACTTATCAGAATATGTCAAGTTCGTTAAAGAACATGGCTTCAACAAAGTTATCTTTGATCGCCTAGTTGATACTCCTAAACATGTCAAACCCTTGAGTTATGCTGAGTATTACCCGTTTTTAACGGATGTTAGAAATTTGTTTTTAATCAAAGGGCTAAATCATGTAGAAATTGGTAACTTAGAGGCCTATTCGCGTAATTTTCAAAGTAAACCTGATAAAGTTTGCACCCTGTTTGGTGGCAGTTGTGGTGCCGGCAGTAACTTTGTGATTTACATGGGACGTGACGTTTACCCCTGTGGGCGTATGTTTGGTAAAGAACATTGGAAGCTTGGCGATATCCACGATCCCATTCAGGTATTTCCCGAGCGAATGGAAAAACACTGGCCAGAACGAGAAGACTGCAAGACTTGTGATGTGAGCCAGTATTGTGTGCGTGATTGCTTGTTGGAATATCACGCTGAAAATTACAGTTGCGAGCCCAGAAAAGAGTTTTTACGTGCTATGAAGGGAGTGTTGTAATGCTGATACAGCCTTTAAGAATTGGTATTTATGGAGTAAGTGGTGCCGGAAAAAGCCGCTTGAGTAAGCAGCTTTCTCACTATGCAGAAGTCATTAATAGTATTGATGGTTCAAAAGCCATTGCCCAAGTGACACCTGGTGGGTTAACTGCATTCAAAAAATTTGATGAATCCCAACAAAAATATTATCGACAACTCTCGTTAGATTCTTTGCAAGAGCAGTTTGAACGGGAAGGCAAGCATTTACTGGTAACTGGACATTACTGCTTTTTAAAAAATGCTTCTTTAGAAGTTGTGTGGACTCAAAACGATGCTCAATTCTACGATTTGATTTTTCTTTTGCAGCCTACTGTTGAACAACTTTGTATTCAAGTAGAAAAAGATAAGTTTCGCCGGCGAGACACCGCCCCTTATATACTGAGACAATGGATGGAAGTAGAGGAAGAGGGCTTAAGCTTCGCCTGTGAAAAAGCCGGAATCCCCTTAGTAAGATTGAGTGGAAATCAGGCTGTTGATAAAATAGAAAGACAGGTTATTGAGAAAATTTATTTTCATGCAATTGCAATATACGCTAAAAGGATAGGAGAAAAACATAAAAATATTGTTTTATGTGATTGTGATGGCACTTTAAACAGAGATGACGCATTTAACTTGATTGCCAACAAAACGATTAATAATGATGCCGTTACCAAAATATTCAAATCATACCCCGAATATTGTTTTAATGCATTCTATGAGGTTTCATGCTTAATTCAAACAAACAGAGAAGAATTAGATTCGATTATCAATGAAGGCTTAAAACGCCTTAATATGAATACACGTATGACCGCAAAATTGAGTGAATTAAAAGAGCGACTTAATGTGTATATTGTGTTTATATCAAGCGGAATTCCTTGTGCTTGGAAACAGGCTATTCAGGGTGTAAGTGAATACTCAATTATAGGAGGTGCAAGCTTTGGTCGATATGGGATGATTATAACAAACGATGTTAAAGAACATCTGGTGAAGGAGTTAGTTTCTTATGGATGCCATGTAGTGGCCATTGGAAACGGTTCAAATGATTTAGGGATGCTGATTCATAGCAGTAATGCTATTGTGGTCTTTGCTCAAAAACCAAAAGAACAGATGTTGGAAAAACTAAAAAATGCAGGTAAAAGTTTTGAACTGTTACAGTTGGCATGATGAGAAGGAACAATGATTATAATTCTTGAAGAAGAAAACAACTATATTAAAGTGCTTAACACGCGTTCACGTGAATATGAGTGCTCTACAAACGAACTCTCTGAGATACACAAGCGTGTAGGTGTTTCTTTAGGGGAACGCATTCTTAATAAATGGCCTTTGAAAGAGATTGAAATTCAGAATGCTCAAAATAAGCGGGGAACCGGTTATACCTTTGATCACTCAAATGTCACGTTGGTTACCATGATGAGAGCCGGGCTGTATCTATCCTTAGGCATCAAAGAAGTTCTCGGTAATGGTTTTTCCCATATTTTAAGTAATAAAGCAACCGAGATAAAAGCAGAAAGTGTTATAGAACGTGATATTATTCTGGTGGATTCGGTCATAAACTCAGGTGCCTCAGTTGAACAATATATTGAGGCTTTGTCGACCGCCCGTTCTATCACAGTAGCTTGCCTTGTCATGCAGTCAGGATTTATTGAAAAGGTTCAAAATAAATATCCGTTACATGAGTTTTACACAAGCCGAGTGTCTGACAACTACTATGTTGGAAGCGGTAAAAACGACACCGGAAATCGACTTTTTGGAACATTTTGAATGATTGATATTGGTAATCGATTTTGACCGCTAACAAGACGTTCCACCGGACGGAAAATCCGCTACGCTCCATTGCCGCCGGTGTTAGGCACTGTAAATAATTAAGTTGCTTATTTTGTCTAAAAATTTAACAAGTTATTTTTTGACAGTGCCTTAGCCTACAAAAGGTAAATACTGGACGAGATAATGGCAGATAAGCTAGTGTCTCTGGTAGTCCGCCAGCATAGGTATCGCGATATTTTGGATTTGCGCTGGCTCAAGCAACAGGGTGCTGGGTTCAAAATCGAATGGGTTAATGGCAAGATTAGGGATTATCGGATAGAGAACTATAGTTGTTCAGAAAAATACCTGCCACGTAAAAAACCCAAACCCATCCCAATCGACAGCATCAAACATGGTAAACTTCAAACCCTTTCAGTTAAACAATTTTTGAGATAAGATTACATGGGGCAGCACAACGTGCTTTTAATAGAGAACCATTAGCTCGTGTACTTTATAATAGATGCAAGTAATCTTGCTACAACAAGTATCCACCTTGTACTCAACAGGGTGGATACAACGCCCGCCGCCCTTTCCCCGCTTTGCTCCCCCAATCATTCAAAATCCTACCCAAAATATGAACATTGGCACCGCTGATTTGCTTAAGGGCCATAAAATGTCTTGAAAATTCGTTTATCCGCGCAATTCGCTGTACTCAACTGTTGTACTCAACTCAGTTCAATCTGATTTGAGGGCCATAAAATAGATTGGATGCTTTCAAATCAAAGTATGGCCCTCAATCGCGTCTAATATTTATACTTTTTGTAGGGATATTTTGAGCACGAGACGTTTGAAAGCGGGACAGAATGAGTACAATTTTTTTTAAGACGAACCACCTCACCATTGAGTATCGATCAGCAATAGCGAGAGTAGCGAGCGTAGGGTGGGTAGAAGCTTTGCTATAACCCACCCTTTTTTTTCTGATTGGTTGATTTATGGTGGGTTGAATAAACCTACCATACCAAGCTTTGATTTGCACTTCATTCTACCCGACCTGAACTCACCACACTTGTTCAGTTTTCGTTATGAACGAACGCCAACATAAGGCTATCCTATCGTAAGGGAAACTTACGTGCATTTAACCAAAGATTAGTCAGCAAACGTAGATATATTCAATAGTTTGTTTAATACGATTGGAGACGTTAAAATGTACTACCATTAATATTAATGATAGCAAACACACTAAGGAGTTACAGCAATGCACAGAAAGACATATCACATAAAAGCGATTTGGGATAATGATGCCGAAGTCTGGGTTGCTGAGAGCGAGGATATTCCTGGACTGATTACTGAAGCCGAAACTCAAGCAGAACTGGAAAGCAAGCTCCGTGTCATGGTGCCGGAATTGCTTCTTGAAAATGGTGTAATAGACTGTGTAAAGCAGGAAATTCCTGTCAGGATTCACGAAGAACGTGACTTCTATTTATATGCACCATGCCCGGTTTAGATTATGTCAGATTTCACCCCAGAAGTTAAAAAAATCCTTAAAGAAAATGGTTGCTGGTTTAAGCGCCGAGGAAAAGGTGATCACGATATATGGCACAGCCCTATTAGTGACAGATCATTTCCGGTAGATGCCAAGATTAAATCGCGACATACCGCTAATGGTATTCTTAAGCATGCCGGATTAGATAAAGCGTTTTGAGCCAGCGTAGTAGGGTGGGCTCAAAACACACAACTACTTTGATGTTCGTAGAATGGGTTCCGCTCTACTTCAAAGCGTTCTCATCAACAATTCTTTTTTATAAATTCCTTCTTAGCACCGGACAAAAGTTTGTAACAAGCAAGATTTATGGTAAGGCCTCTCACTCAGACACCAAGTAAAAACAAGTGGTTACAGTACCACTCAATTTTTTGTCCTGTGCAGAGAAATCCCTTATAAAATACAATCCTTGTTGTTATTGCATTGTGGACGTTACCCGAAAAATGGGAATGCGCCCGGTTTTGTAGTTATTTGGCACGGTATGATTTGAGGGCCATAAAATACTTACGTCGGCAAAAGTTTCGATCCGCGAAACTTTTGCCGACGTGGATGCTTTCAAATCAAACTATGGCCCTCAGTCGCGCCTAATTATCCATTGAGAAATCCGATTTTTCCAAAAAATCTGATTTCTTGGCTCCCATTCGTTTATCCGCGCTTGTGTCGCTGTACTCAACTCAGTTAAATGTCTTTTAAATTCGTTTATCCGCGTAATTCGTTGTACTCCGTTTATCCGCGTAATTAGTTGTACTCAACTCTTTCAATTCGTTTATCCGCGCAATTCGCTGTACTCAACAATTCGTTTATCCGCGTAATTAGTTGTACTCAACAATTCGTTTATCCACGTAATTCGCTGTACTCAACCTGATTTGAGGGCCATAAAATACTTACGTCGGCAAAAGTACAGCGAAGCGAAACTTTTGCCGACGTTGGATGCTTTCAAATCAAAGTATGGCCCTCAATCGCCTCTAATATTAATACTTTTACAAAGGCGCGTTGAGTAATGATTAAGCCGAAGCAAGCGTAGCATGGGTGCGCCAAGCGAAGCTTGGCATTTCTTGCCGGGTGAAAGTTCCTGTCGGGCAAGGGGTATCGAGTGTTGTGTATCTGTAGGAGGTGGCACTGCTACTAAACGAAGGGTACGAATCAAGCGTAGGGTGAGTAGAAGCTTTGCTATAACCCACCATTCCTCCTAATTGGCTTATTTATGGTGGGTTGAACGAACGAGTTGCACTTCATTTTACCCGACATGAACTAACAACACGGTAGGTTTTCGTTAAGAACGAATGCCAACATAAAGCGCATTCGACGAGTCAAAAAGGAAACCGACGTGCTTTTTACCAAAGATTATTAAGGTTGTCGAGTCGTTGCGGGCGTAAGCCTTTTTTAAAACACAGTGGTTTCCAAATAACAGATTTAACCATGAACTGATACCACTTTCATCAGATTTCAGCCTTTATCCTTCTGACTTGGCAGAGTTATTCAACCCGTCTGTACCTGAGGTTTGAGAGTCCAAGTCTGATTGAAGATGATCATCAGTTAGGCACACAAGTAGAATCAATGCGATAAACAGTTTCCTAATAACAATTTCAGAGTAGCTCGAAGAATATACCCAAAGCAATCTGCTTGAAAAACGCATCATAATGTCTAATAAAAAACCATTTAACTCTCTACCTCTATACGCTTTTGATTTTTTATCTGGTAAATTTCTTGTGGATATGCTATTAATAATATAACTGGAGAGCATGTTATGCATATTATCTCAAAAAGACCATTTAATGATGCTGCAAATAACTATCTAATTGTCGAGAAGCAATTTTGGATACCTATAACACGCTAAAAAGAGGTATTTTTAAAACCCCAGAGGAGTTAAGAATGTTTTTTCCGTCTTTGGATAATTTTAAATACCGGGATAAGTGGTGGATTATTGATATTTGTGGCAATCATTTAAGATTAATGGCAGCCATTCAATTTGTACACCAAAGGTTATATGTCAAGCTTATGGTCACTCATGCAGAGTATGACAAACTTTGCAAAAAATATAGAGGAGGAGAACAGTGATGTCAACTATACAATCAAAAGCACTGACAGATTCTTTTCGGGCATTTGCTTCACAAGCATCGCCAATTTTACATATCCATACAAATGAGGATTATGAAGAAGCTTTAGAATTTGTTGAATATCTTTTTGATTTAGCTGAAGATTCTGAAAACGACCCTCTAAATGACTTAATTACGATTATTTCAAGGTCAATAGAAGAATATGAGTCGAATCAACAGGAACTCGTCAAATTTGAGCAAGAAGCACAAGCAATGGATCCAAGTATCTCTATGCTTCGTACACTCCTGAATCAATTGCCGAATGGGGGTTGCAGCCCGAAACGTTTTATCCCGTCATTTTTAGCAAGCGCAGCCAAGCAAGCGTAGCTATGTGTAGGTAGAGATGTAGATGAATTGTATGTCCGGTGAGTAATAACTGGGAAGAAATGTTAAAACAATAAGGCTTCAACCCCCGAAGAAGTTGAATGTTAAGAGCCACTGGTGAACTAATTAATAATTAATAATTAATTAATTATTAACTCGGCCTCAACCCCGAAGGGGTTGAATGTGAAACAGTTTTCCATTTTGTTATCTAGGGCTATTCACATCTAACCCTTTCAGGGTTATAATAAAAAATATTTTTACCACAGTGACGAGGTATTCGTTTTAAGTACCGAAGCACATATTATCAGGTATTTTGCAGGAATCAAAAGGGCTTTGCACGTGGGATTGCCCCTACGAACCGTCGTGTCATGTAGGGGCAATCCTTTATGGTTGCCCCTTCGATATTGGCGTATCGATAAATACCAGAAAATTTATGCTTCAGTACTTAGTGAGCTAAAAAATGAGCTTCCACGAACAAACCAAGAATATTGTAGAACCAAGAAATTCGATTAAAAAAATAGGATTTCTTGGAATTTCTTGATCCAAGAAGAAAAAGGAGTCAATACATGAGCGAAGTGCTTGATATTGAAAAAGAACTTATTGAGGACGAGGAGGCATGGGAAATAGGCTCATTAAACCATAGCATTACACAAGCACAGATAACAACTCTACTGGGTTCTGATAAACGTTTCCGAGTGATGGTAGAGTTAAGTTTAGAAGCCCGCCAAATCGATCTGACCCAATTTGGAATTAAAGCGAAAGATGAGCTTAAGCCCGATATCTGCCTATATCCTCACACAGTTAAAGGAAAAAGACGTCTGAGAATGTCAGAAATGCCATTATTGGCCATTGAAATTGTTTCACCCACCTAAAGCAATGAAAGTTTGGTCGCTAAGTTTGATGCCTATTTTGCTTTGGGAGTGAAATCCTGTTGGTTAGTGATACCAACGGTTAAGTCTATTGCCGTTTATTCACAGCCAGATACATTTAGGATGTTTGATCTCAATGACATTGATGTGATTGATGAACTATTAGAGATTAAACTACCCCTTCCTGAGATTTTTGATTGGTAAGATAGGTAGTGACTCATAACGGCAGTCGTCCAAACTAACTAATGGCCGTCGTCGGCCAACTTGAGTTTGTGCGATACGTGATACGCGGGCCCTGTTATTTCAATAACATTTTTAGGGTTATTTGGAGTATCTTGTTTGAGGGCCATAAAATAGATTGGATGCTTTCAAATCAAACGATGGCCCTCAATCGCCTCTAATATTAATTCGTTTATCCGCGTAATTCGCTGTACTCATTTTAGTTAATACCAAAAGACTCCAATAACGCCTTTGCCCGTTGATACTCCAGAGTCGGCATCAATGCCATTAAGTTAAGGGCTTTGCACGTGGGATTGCCCCTACAAACCGTTATGTAATGTAGGGGCAATCCTTTATGGTTGCCCTCACCCAAAAGCGGTACGATATGGCATTGAGCTTCACCCGTGGTTTTATCCAGAATAGAAGCCGCTAGTTGCGTGGTGGGCGGCAGAGGCGGCAGTAATTCGTCAGGCTGAACGGCACTTTCCGGTTCTTCCTCCTCATCATTTTCCTCAAACGGCATCGCAGAAACATCTCCCAACAACAACTGCACATCTTCCACCGACAGTCCACCCAATGCCGCAGAATCATCAGTAATCACCGCTTCCGCCAATTCCCGTTTGCGCGCCTTGAGTTGGATAATCTTCTCTTCCACCGCCGGATTCCACCAAGGATCACAATGAATACCTCGCACAATAGCCGCCAAAGCATCATAGCGTTGTTTTTGCGCCGGCCCCAGAACACACAAATGTTCGATTTCCTGTTTGGGTGGCAAGTCCTTGAGTACCTGCCGTTTAGTGCGGCGTCGTACAAAAGGACGAATCATGGTACGTAGGCGACGCGCTGCTGGGCCTCGACTATCGGATAAAATCGGATATTCAAAGCGGCGCGAGAACAGTTTCTTAGAACCTAACATGCCAGGATTGCAGAACTCTATCAAGCGGTTTTCCACCGGTGTGCCAGACAGAGCGAGTTTTGCTTCCCCTTGCAAGCGCCTTGCCGCTTTGGCCGTGGCCGTATCATAGTTTTTTATATTTTGCGCTTCATCAAGGACGATAGCGCGGCAAGCTAATTGCTCTAACATATTCCCATTCAAGGGCCCCAGTAACCAAGGAGTATAATCACTTTTGCGACTACAAATAGTCATTGGTTTCTGGTAAACGTTTTCTATGAAAATAACTGGTAATTGGTAATTGGTAATGACTTACATCTATCAGTTTTTGCTAACTCATTGAATATTAAGTACAACGAATTACGCGGATAAACGAATTTATTCTTCAGTTTATTTAGGTTTCAAGGTACAATTAATTTATTCAACCGTGTACAACCCATCGATAATACAACAGATTCACTCAACGACACGATTGATAAAATTCGTTTATCGGCCCGTAATTCGTTGTACTTAAGTACCCGTGCAGGTATTTAAAAAAAATAAACCTAACGAAAACCATAAACCTTTCAAACTCTTGCACAGGTACTTATAAACAAACAAATAATCCATCATTACCAATTACCAATTAGCAATTACCAATTACCAATTACCAATTACCAATGAGCAATGACTAATTACCAATTACCAATTACCAATGAGCAATGACCAATGAAAAATATCGCCAAATCTCTCATAATAATAATACTCCTCTTTGGCATACTGCCAGGGCATGCCAACGCCGATACCGTCACTCATTTGAGAGTAGGCTATTTGCCCATTCTCGATCACTTAACCTTGCTCGTCTCACACGCCAAAGATCGCTGCACATACGAGCAAGTTGAAATTGAACCCAAAATGTTCAAAGCTTGGCGCGAAATGGTGGGCGCTCTCAAAGCCGGTGTGATCGATGCCGCCTTTATCCTCTCGCCTTTGGCGATGGATTTATTTAACAACGGCGTTGATATTAAAACCGTTTTATTAGCGCACCGCGACGGCTCAGCCATTACCGTCAAAACCGGATCGGCTATTCACTCGGCCGCCGATTTCAAAGGCAAAGCCATTGCCATCCCCGACAGAAAAGCCACCCATACCGCCCTACTCAACAAATACTTAATGGGCGGCGGCCTTTCCCTCAAAGATGTCAAGGCCAAAGTTATTGCCCCACCCAATATGATAAAAGCCATGAAATTGGATAGAATTGACGCATTCATCGTAGCCGAACCCTTCGGAGCGAAGGCCCAACACCTTGGCGTGGGTAAAATTCTCGTGTTAACAAAAGACATCATCAATCACCATGTAGAATGTATTGTCGTTGTAAATCAAACACTTATAAAAAATAACCGCGCTGCTATCCAAGAATGGATCAATAGTCTGATTAGGGCCGGCAAATGGATCGACCAAGATAAACTGAAAAACGGCTCCAAGCAGGTGGCACGGCTAATGACCAAAAAAGCAAAAAAATATCTGCCACACTCAGAAAATACCATTATCAGAGGATTACAAAATCCCTCTGATCGCATTTCTTTTTCCGATCTCAACCCGGGGTTGGATGATTTTCAAACCATTATGGATATTTCTGTACAAGCCGGTATTATTGATAAGGTGAACCTTGAAGCCTTTATTGATGACAGCTTTTATCGTAACTCACCCGACAAATAGGCGATAAATCGCCTACTACAAACTACAAACTACTAAAGAAAGGCGATAACTGATTATGCGTATTCGTTCTAAATTACTGCTCAACACCTTCATTATTATTATCTGTTTAAGCGCGGTTGGTGGAATAGGTTTTTATTATACCTACCACGTAGCAGATATGTCCTTGTCATTGGTGGAACTCGAAGCGGAACCGCTTTTGAAAATTAACGGCCTAGAAAACTTGGCTTGGGAAATGTGGTTACGCCTCATTGTGCATAGCGGTATCTCCGAAGTGGAAACGATGCAACAACTGGAGCAAGAAATGGCACAATTGGATAAGCAAATAGCCAAGCAGATTCAAGAAGTGGCTGACATGCATACGCTTGATAAGGTAGATGCGGCCGAACATACCAAAACATTGCAGGCTTTCCAGAAAAATTGGCAACAGTTTCACGAGATTGCCCAACAAGTCTTGCAGCTCAGCCAAGATTTCACCAAAGAAGACGCGCTACACTTGATTATCCAAAAAGGACGAGTTGCGTATGACAAAGCCATAGCCAATCTACGCAATCTTGTCAAGCAACATCGGCAAAACATGGAAACACTGCGCGATGCCGCCATCGAAGCGCGGCAAAATGCCGCTTTGATGATTGCCACACTCACCTTCCTAATTGGGATAATGGCCCTTATTTTAATTCATCGCTTTACCCAAAGCTTTACCGGCCCCCTATTACAGATAAACCACCATTTGAAATCACTGGCGCAAGGCAAACTGATTGAAGACGACATCAAATACCGAGGAAATGACGAAATTGCCGAAATTGTCCTCTCTTCCCGCCAATTAAGAGACGGCATGAATAACACCATAGAACAAACGAATGCCATCGCGGCCGGCAACTATAACAATAAAATAGAACTGCGCTCTGAACAAGATAAATTAGGCCAAGCACTTTCCGAAATGACGCACACCCTGCGCGAAGTCACGATAAAAAATAAGACACAAGATTGGTTCAAAACCGGGCAAACGCAATTACATGATCAGATGAGCGGTGAACTGAGTCTCGTTGATTTTGCCCATAATATCGTCTCTTTCCTCACCCTCTATTTAGAAGGGCAGATTGGAATTTGCTACTTAGTTGAACAATCCACAGAAAGCAACCAGAATGTCCATCTCAAACAAGTTGCCAGTTATGCCTATAGCCGGCGCAAAAATCTGGGCGATGAATTTCAATTCAGCGAAGGGCTGATTGAGCAAGCTGCAAAAGGGCAAGAAAATATCATCATCACCATTAATACCGGCTTTGGAGAAGAAATGCCTCGACATCTCTTAATGACTCCCTTTGTCTATGAAAATATCGTTAAAGGCGTGATGGTTTTAGGTTCTTTAAAACCCATGACCGAAATTCAACTAGAATTTATCAACCAAGTGATGCCAAGTATTGGTATCGCGGTAAATACCGTCGAATCACGTACAAAGTTGCAAGAACTCTTGCAAAAAACAAAAATTCAGGCTGAAAAACTCAAAACTCAGAAAGACAAATTGCAAACTCAGACAGAAGAACTACAACACCAAAAAGAAGAATTACAAAGCCAATCAGAAGAGCTGCAAAGCCAAACCGAAGAATTACAAACGCAACAAGAAGAACTGCGTCAAACTAACGAAGAACTTGAAGCGCGTACTCGTGAACTTGAACAGCAAAGAGAAGATATCAGTCAAAAAAACCAAGCACTGGAACATTCTCAGCAAGCCATTCAAGCCAAAGCCGAGGAAGTGGAGTTGGCGAGTAAATATAAATCGGAATTTCTCGCCAATATGTCCCATGAACTACGCACGCCCTTAAATAGTTTGCTGATTCTCGCACAACTGTTAGCCGACAACAAAAAAGGCAATTTGACCGACAAACAGGTGGAATATGCCAATACCATTCACAGTGCTGGCTCTGACTTACTCACCCTCATCAATGAAATCCTCGATTTATCCAAAGTCGAAGCTGGCAAAATGGAAGTTCATATTGAGGACGTTACCTTGGCAAAATGGGTAGAAAATCTGGGACACAAATTTCGCCATGTTGCTGACGAAAAAGGGCTGGCTTTTCACATCACGGTAGCTGAAAACTTGCCGCCCACACTCCGCACCGACGTGCAACGATTCCAACAAATCATCAACAACTTGCTGTCCAATGCCTTTAAATTTACCCGCGAAGGCGAAATCAAGCTGGAAATAAAACACAAATCCTCCCTAGGGAATATTTTGGCGTTCAGCGTGACTGATACTGGCATCGGTATTCCCAAAGACAAACAAAAAGTGATATTTGAAGCCTTTCAACAAGTGGATGGCACCACCAGCCGCAGCTACGGCGGCACTGGACTCGGCTTATCCATCTCTCGCCAATTAGCCAGACTGCTTGGCGGCGATATCCAACTGCACAGCGAAGAAGGCAAGGGCAGCACCTTCACACTCGAACTGCCTGAAACCTTTGAACCGACGACTAATTCAGGCGTTCAGGCATCCAACCGTTCACAAGTTCAGGCGTTCAACCGTTCAGGCGTTCAACAAACGTCAGAGCCATCCCAAACGGATGAAACCCTGACAGCCACAGGCGAGAAAACGGTTGAAAAAACGGCGTTTTCCGAGACGGCGGTGGAAATTGCAGACGACCGAAAAACGCTAAAACCCGAAGACAAATCCCTATTAATAATAGAAGACGACCGCAAATTTTCAGGCCTTCTCATAGAACTCGCACGGGAAAAATACTTCAAATGCATTCTGGCCGAAGAAGGCAAAACAGGCATGCAATTAGCCGAACAATACCAACCCAATGCCATTATCCTTGATGTAGGATTACCACAAATAGATGGCTGGAGAGTCATGGAAAGACTCAAAGACAACCCCAAAACTCGGCACATTCCCGTGCATTTTATTTCCGCCTCTGACGACCAAAGTCAGAATGCAAAAAAAATGGGCGCCATCGGCTATTTACTCAAACCCGTCAGCCTCAATGAACTTGGAAAAGCCTTCAATTCCATAGAACAATTTCTGGCTCAAACGTTCAAAAACCTTTTAATTATTGTGGATAACGAACCGCGTCAACAAAAGATTCTGGAATTAGTCGGGAGTGAGAATGTCCAAACCACACTCGCCGTGACGGCCGCCGCCGCCTTACAGCACCTCAAAGAGGCACTGTTTGATTGTATTATTCTTGATATGGAGATAGAACAACGCTCAGGACTCAAACTGCTTGAGCAGATGCAAGAAGTAGAAGGATTATGCCAAACCCCCGTGATTGTCTATGCAGAACGCGAATTGACTTCGGCCGAAGAAACCTTACTACTGCAATGCGCCGACTCTCTTACCGTCAAAACGGCCAGTTCACAGGAACGTTTATTAGACGAAGCCACCCTCTTTCTCCATCAAATAGAAGCCAACTTACCGGCCCCCAAACGCAAAATGCTACGGATGGTACATGACAAAGAGGCGATACTGAGGCATAAAAAAGTCTTGATTGTGGACGATGATACGCGGAATGTTTTTGCCTTGGCAACCGTGCTAGAAGACAATGAGATGGAAGTGATTTTCGCCAACAACGGATTGCAGGCACTAACCATGCTGGAAGAACATGAGGATGTTGCCATTATCTTGATGGACATTATGATGCCAGAGATGGACGGCTACGAAGCCATGCAGAAAATCAGAAAACAAGTACGCTTTCGTAAACTCCCCATTATCGCCCTCACCGCCAAAGCCATGAAAGGCGACAAAGCGAAATGTCTCGAAGCCGGTGCCAATGACTATCTCTCAAAACCGGTAGACACTGAACAACTGATTTCACTCATGCGAGTCTGGCTCTACAGATAACTCAGTGCCGGAGTCCAAACTTTAGTTTGGCAGGACTCCAAACTTTATAGATGTTCAGAAAAATAATTTTTGAAAATAATGATGTGTCCCACTTGTCCGACAGACTTATCGTTATCTTGCTGCTGCCCAAACCTTAAGGTTTCTGTTGAGGGCCATGTTTTCAAATCAATCAGGTAAACTTTTTATTAAAAGCTTAGCATTTTATAACTGAAAACTGACAAAATTTTCCAATAAGGTCCATTCTTCATTCTTCATTCTTCATTGTTTTTGAGGGCCAGGTTTTCAAATTAATTAGGTAAACTTTTTATTAATGGCTTACCATTCATTCTTCATTGTTTTTGAGGGCCAGGTTTTCAAATCAATCAGCTAAACTTTTTATTAATGGCTTAGCATTCATTCTTCATTGTTTTTGAGGGCCAGGTTTTCAAATCAATCAGCTAAACTTTTTATTAATGGCTTACCATTCATTCTTCATTGTTTTTGAGGGCCATGTTTTCAAATCAATCAGCTAAACTTTTTATTAATGGCTTACCATTCATTCTTCATTGTTTTTGAGGGCCAGGTTTTCAAATCAATCAGCTAAACTTTTTATTAATGGCTTAGCATTCATTCTTCATTGTTTTTGAGGGCCAGGTTTTCAAATCAATCAGCTAAACTTTTTATTAATGGCTTACCATTCATTCTTCATTGTTTTTGAGGGCCATGTTTTCAAATCAATCAGCTAAACTTTTTATTAATGGCTTACCATTTGATAACTGAAAAATGAAAAATTTTCATTTTTTTTGACGTTTATCTGCGTAATTCGTTGTACTAAATTCGTTTATCGGCCCGTAATTGGCGGGCCAATACGAAGTTTCGTTGTACTAAATTCGTTTATCCGCGTAATTCGTTGTACTTTTGGACACTTGTGGGTAAAGGTAAGATTGTTGGAGAGGGTGGGAGAGGTGTGTTTTGGAAGTCCCTAACTGATAACTGAAAAAACTAATAAAGGTGTCAAATGTCAAAAGCTGAATCCCTTAATGTACTGCTTGTCGATGACAACAAAAATAATCTACTGAGTTTGCACAGTCTCATTGACGAATATATCGAGGATGTTTATGTTTCAGAGGCCGACTCAGGGATAGCCGCTTTAAACACTCTTATGAAAAACAAAGTGGATTTGATTATCCTTGATGTACAAATGCCAGAAATGGATGGTTTTGAAACAGCAGAAATCATTCGCTCGCGGAAAAAAACGCGACATATTCCCATTGTCTTTCTCACAGCAGCTTACAAGTCGGAAGAATTCAAGCAAAAAGGTTATAACATCGGAGCCGCCGACTATCTCACCAAACCCATTGACACCCATCAATTAATCAACAAGATTAAAACTTATTTGCGCTTCATCCAACAAGATCGTCAGCATAACTTGGTCAAATCTGAATTGGAACATCAAGTTCAGCAAAACATGACCGAACTTTTAGAAACCAATAAACGGCTCCAACAAGAAATTGTTGAGCGCAAGCGCATAGAAGAAGAGTTGAAGTGGGCCTTAGAAAAGGCCGAAGCCGCCAATTTGGCGAAAAGCCAATTTCTTGCCAACATGAGCCATGAACTACGTACCCCCCTTAACGTCATTATCGGCTATAGCGAAATGCTTGAGGAAGAAGCAGTCGATTTAGGCTACGAGGACTGTACCCCCGAGCTGGAAAAGATTTGCTTGGCTGCCAGGCATTTGTTGAGCTTGATTAACGATGTGCTGGACATCTCCAAAATTGAAGCGGGGAAAATGACGCGTCATTGCGAAACCTTTGATTTAGCAACCGTTATTAACCATATGACAAGTACGGTAGAACCGCTTATGGAAAAACAAGCCAATACTTTTCAACTTCATCTGGAAGATGCGCTTGGCGAAATGTATGCCGATCCAACTAAACTCCGCCAGATTTTATTGAATCTGTTGAGTAATGCGGCCAAATTCACCGAAAAAGGCACGATTACCTTGGAACTCACTAGCACTACTGAGAATGGCAAGAAGTGGTTCAATTTTAACGTCACGGATACGGGCATTGGTATGTCTGCCGAACAAATCAGTCATTTATTTCAACTCTTTACCCAAGTTGATTCGTCTTCAACTCGTAAATACGGCGGTGCTGGGTTAGGTTTAGCGATTACTAAGCAATTTGCCGAAATAATGGGAGGTACGATTTTCGTCGAAAGTGAATTAGGGCAAGGTTCTACCTTTATAGTGCGATTACCGGCCGAATGTCGTTCTGAAACGCCCGATTAAACGCTTATAAGAAAGGATTTAATAACAACAACTACAAGGATTCGTTATAAAAAAGGATTTAATAACAACAACTACAAGGATTCGTTATAAGAAAGGATTTAATAACAACAACTACAGGGATTCGTTATAAGAAAGGATTCAATAACAACTACAAGGATTCGTTATAAAAAAGGATTTAACAACAACAACTACAGGGATTCGTTATAAAAAAGGATTTAACAACAACTACAGGGATTCGTTATAAAAAAGGATTCAATAACAACTACACGAATCCATGTAGTTTTTATCCGTTATTATAACGAATCCTTGTAGTTATCCGTTATTATAACGAATCCTTGTAGTTTTTATTATAACGAATCCATGTCGTTTTTATTATAACGAATCCTTGTAGTTTTTATTATAACGAATAGTTATAGCTTTAACTTTTATGAAATCATCGCTTAGGAGTTAAATAAATGTTAAATTGGTTCAACAACCTCAAAATACAGAACAAACTCATTTGGGCCTTTTCGCTCATAATCAGTCTATCAATCATCATCAGCATCATTGCCCTGTTTGGTCAGAACTACACACAAACCACGATGACCGAATTCTTCAATGTTGAAGGCCAAATTGCCAAGCTTGGCAGACAAAGTCAGAACGCCATGCTTATGGCACAACGCAGCGAAACAGATTATTTCCTGCACTACAAGCAACTCGGTTTTGAAAATGCGAGAGCAACACATCTGAACCAAGTGCAAACCTATATCGCCTCCATCCACGAAAACATGGCCGCCATCAGGCAATTGGAAACAGAGAAAGAACACATTGCAGAAACCAAAATCGTTGACAAGGCCACTGCTGACTACGAAACCACTTTCCTCGCCGTGGTTGATTTGCTTGAAAAACGGGGTTTCAAAAACAGCGGCCTAGAGGGCCAATTCAGGAAAAAGGTTCACGCGATTGAAGCAGCCGTCAAAGCGCAAAACCTCAGCCAATTGACAATTGACATGCTCACCATGCGCCGCCATGAAAAGGATTACCTATTACGCGCCGATCAAAAATATGTCGGCCGTCTACATGAAACCGTGAACCAGTTCAAAGTCAATGTGGCCGCCACCGACTTGAGCAACTCTAAGAAAGAACGATTGACAAGACTGGCTAACCAGTACCAAGCCCGATTTGACGAATTGACTCAAATTGACACGCAGATAGTGGCCCGTCTGGAAAAGTATCGTGCCGCCGTACACCGCCTGGCCCCGCTGTTGACGGACATTTCAGCAACCGCACTGTTGCACGAGGACAGAACCCAAGCCAACATACAAAGCGCTGCTCAAACAGTGAAACTGATCGTTATTACTGCCAGTCTAGTGGTGCTGGTAGTCGGCTTATTGTTGGCCTTATTCCTCGCCGGCTTGATCAGCAAACCACTGACTCTGATCGTCCAAGGTTCCCAGTTATTGACGGCCGGCAACACGGCCTTGACTGGCATCGACCCAGCTGAAATCAGAAAAATCACCACACGACGAGATGAAATGGGTGACATCGGCCGAGCTTTTGACGCGTTAGCGAGTTATTTTAAGAAAGTCATTGAAGACCTTGTCCATGTCTCTCAAGGATTAGCAGAAGGCAACCTACGCGTCACGCCTATGGCAGAATACCGAGGAGACTTCGTCCAAATCAAAAAAGCCTTAGAAACGGCCCTGTCCAATCAGCGACTCGTCATTGAAGACATCGTCCATGTTTCTCAGGGACTCGCAGAAGGCAACCTCAGTGTTAGCCCTCAGTCAGAATACCGAGGCGACTTCGTTCACATCAAAAATGCCCAAGAAACCGCCTTGTCCAATCAGCGACAAGTGATTGAAGACATTGTCCAAGTCTCTCAGAGATTACTAGAAGGCAAACTGCGCGTCACCTCTCAGGCGACATACCGGGGAGACTTCGTGCAAATCAAAGAGGCCCTGGAAATGGCCTTGTCCAATCTGCGGCAGGTGATTGAAGACATTGTACAAGTTTCTCAGGGCTTAGCGGAAGGCCAACAACTAACGTCTCAGGCCGAATATCGGGGCGACTTTGTCCAAATCAAAAATGCCCTAGAAACCGCAGCGACTAAACTCGCCGAGGCCACCGCCAAAAATGCTGAACAAAATTGGCTCAAAACCGGGCAAACGCAATTAAATGATCAGATAAGAGGCGAACAAAACATTGTGAAGCTCGCCAAAAATATTATCTCCTTCCTGACAACTTATGTCGAGGCTCAGGTGGGATTATTTTATCTACTCAAAGAGGCCAACTCGGCCAAAACCTCTCTGCAAGTCATCGCCAATTATGCCTATACAAGCAGTGATAATCGACCCAATGAATTTTTACTTGGTGAAGGGTTGG